>OFHR01000001.1_pt1 | contig 161858 bp, 150 predicted proteins | sample 1522041 | NCBI WGS metagenome assembly OFHR01 (sample SAMN04272335, study PRJEB24112) | coral metagenome | biome: Coral reef; feature: Shallow seawater; material: Coral tissue | host: Coral | place: China: South China Sea | collected 2014
CGGCTTTTACAGACTGAGGAAGAGAGATGTTGCGGACAAGCAGGTTTTCGAGAATGAGACCGCGGTTTTCAAAGTCAGATTTGATACTTGCAAAGATTTTTGTCTGAAATTCTTCACGTTTCTTTGAGTAAAGGTCTACAGCGTTGTATATGACAGCATTGTCCCTGATGCGTGTTCTGGCTGTCGGACGAACGATTTTGTCGATATATGAAAGGCCGGGGCCGATCTCACGTCGTATTTCAGGTGCCTGAGTAGGGTTGATGCGGTAAAGGACGGTCATGTCGATGGTAACCTCGAGGCCATCGGCACTCAACACCCTGATCGGTGCGTCGCTCAACTGAGAGAGCTCGGTTTCGGTACCGGACATGGTATAGGTCTGGGTCGTTATATCAAAAAATTCAACTTTTACGAGCGGGTTGATGACATTGAGTCCGCTCGTGAGCACTTCCTGCTGGACTTTTCCGAACAGAACTTTAACGCCGACCTTTCCAGGTTCGACAATCCGTATGCTTGCAGTAAGAAGTCCCAGTATTATGGCGAAAATGCCTCCTATTTTAAACAACCCTGAAAATCGCAGCAGGGATGGATTGAGGGAGCGGGCAGTGATACCTATAAATAAGAGGACAACCCCGAGAAATAATAGTGAAGTCATAGTTTGCAGGTGATTTATTTGTTTTTTTGAGCTATGGAATGCTTCAAGGTAATATTTTTTTGCTATCAGTAGCCGAAAATGTCCTCGAGACTCAGAGGGATAATTTTACCAAACCGGCCCAAAGTTTCCATGTCGAGATTCTCTTTATTGCCCAGCACAAGCAGTGTGTACTTTTTGTCTGCAAACCTCTGCCGGTGGAACGCGGCAATGTCGTCAAAATCGAATTCATGGACTTTTTCAAAGATATCCCTGCGAACATCATGGTCCAAACCGAGTTTTTCAGCCTCCTCTCTGGTAAAAAGTATTTTAGCTTTGTTAATGCGTTCGGTACGGATTTTTCTGCGGATGCCTTTTTTGGCCGTAGTGAAGAGCTCGGGTGACTCGGGAAGGTCTTTAAACAGTTCTGTAATCCCCGAGAGTGCTTCCGGAAGCTTGTCCGCCTGGGTTCCTATATAGCTGAAAATGTAGTGATGCTCATCTTTGTCCTTGGGGATGCGGTATATCGAGAACACCGAATAGGCAAGTGCCTTGGCTTCACGGAGTTCCTGAAAAACAACAGATGACATCCCGCCGCCGTAATACTCATTGAAGAGAGTGATGAGCGGAACCTGGTCGGCATCGTAAAGTCTGTCTCTGGACAGCATGAGGATTTCTGCCTGTGTCATGTCGTAATCAACGACATAGACACGGTTTTCTTTCTGCTCAATCTCGGTGAAAGGCTCGGCATCGGGAACCGGTACAAGTTCGTGTTTCAGGTGTCCCAACTCACGCAGTTTCGAAGAAAGGCTGTCCGGTTCGGCAGGTCCGTAGTATAAGACCCTGTGGGGATAGTGCATGAGGGTATCGATCTCCGCCAGCAGATCTTCGGCTGTAATCGTTTTGAGCTCTTCATTGTCAGGCACATTCGTGAATGGTGACGATGCGCCGTACCGCCCGTAATTGTGCATGGCCTCGAAAAGAATTTTTTTCTTGGAAAGCTTGTCATCTGCACGTTCTTTCAGGACCCCGGCCTTGAGTTTTTCAAGAACTTCCGTGTTGGGGTGTGCGTCGGTCAGCAGCTCTTCAAGCATCGCAAGTGCAGCATCAAAGTTTTCCTGAAGGCCGGAAAGTTTCAAATAGAGGTGATCATCTGCGGTGTATGCCGAGAAGCTTGCCCCGATTTTGTACATCTCCTGGCTGAATTCTGCAGGTGTCAGTTTTGAGGTTCCCAGATAGCTCAGGTAGTCGAGTGCAAGGTCGATTGTTTTGGAATGGTTGTTTCCGATATCGAACACGTAGTAGAGAGAGAAAAGGGCATTTTCGGTATTTTTTACCGCGAAAAGCGGTACCTCGGGGGTAATGTCAAGTGATTGAATGTCACGTTCGAAATCAAGAAAGACCGGATCAATTTCCTCGGTTTTACGTAAGAGTATGTTTTCAGCAAATGTTGACGTTCTGTCGCGGTTGACCTTGAGAGGGGTTATCGGCGGCTTCTGGATTTTGGGTGATTCGGCATCCTTGCCGTGCTCCTTGTACACCGCAACATAATTATCACTGTAATGTTCCTGCGCAAAAGCTGTGATATCCTTTTTCGTGATGCGGCTTAACCTGTCGATTCTGCCGGTTACATCGTTCCAGTCGAGGCCAAGCACGAATGCGTCGACAAATGTTTCTGATCGTCCTCTGTTTGTTTCATGGGTTTTGAGCTTTTCGAGCTTGAGATCGTTGATGATCGCTTCGGGCAGCCAGTCGGGAAAGTCTCCTTCCTTGACTTTTTCGATCTGCTCAAGCAACAGTTCCCTGATTTCGTCAAGGCTTTGCCCTTCACGAGGTTTGGCACTCAGGATATGGGTTGCATAATCCTTCATTTCGACTACCATCGAGCCCGCGTCGAGCACTTTCTGTTCCTGATTGAGGTTGAGATCGATAAGTCCGGCAGTTTGATTATAGAGTATTTTATCGACAAGCGTCAGGGTATCCATCTCCCTTGACCCTGAGCCGCTGAACCTGTAACCTATGACAAGTTCTTCAGCTTCCGGCCCTTTGACCCGGGTGATGACCGGTTTCGTGATCGGTTCTTCCTCCGGAGGGAAAAATTCCGGTACCTGTCCCGGTTTCAGGTTCGAAAACTTTTCATCGATCAGTCTGATGGCTTCGTCCGGGTCGAAGTCACCGGCCATGCAGATAGCCATGTTGTTTGGTACATACCATGTGCGGTAGTATTCGATGACATTTTTGATCGAGGGGTTTTTCAGGTGTTCGGCCTCACCGATGGTTGTCTGTGTGCCGTAGGTGTGTTTTCTGAAAAGACCGGCATACAGGTTTTCCCAGATTTTCCGGCTGTCACTGTCCATCGTCATGTTCTTTTCTTCATAGACGGTTTCAAGCTCGGTATGGAAAAGCCGCATTACCGGGCTGCGGAACCTCTCGGCTTCTATAGAAAGCCATTTTTCCAGCTGGTTTGACGGAATGTCATTGAGGTAAACAGTCTGTTCAACCCAGGTATAGGCGTTTGTTCCTCTTGCTCCGATCGAGCTGAGCAGCTTGTCGTACTCGTTGGGTATAGTGAATTCCGCGGCAAAGTTGGACGTGCTGTCTATTTGACGGTAAATATCCGCTCTTCTGTCCGGGTCGTCTGTTGAGCGGTACTCTTCATAAAGGTCGATGATTTTCTGCAGCTCGACTTTTTCCTTTTCGTAGTCGAGGGCACCAATCGAGTCCGTTCCCTTGAACAGCATATGTTCAAGGTAGTGAGCGAGCCCGGTTGTTTCCGCGGGATCGTTTTTGCTTCCTGCCCTGACGGCGATTGACGTATAGATCCTCGGCTCATCCTTTTGCGGACTCATGTAAACGGTCAGGCCGTTTTTCAGAGTGTAGATTCTCGTATGCAGCGGATCATCGGGCAGGGAAATGTAAGAATACTGGTGTTCAGAACGCATAGCGGTGCATGATAGTAAATGAATTAAAGCAATAGCGGTTGCAAATATGACGGCCAGGCGAAAAAAAAACGGGGTGTATGTGATGCCTGAAAGAGACAAACGCATGCGTGAATTGACTGTTTCGAATGTTGCCGTACGTAAATAAATAACCTTCATCGTACAATCCTGAGAAAGAACTAACAAATTTTATAAATAGTTTTAAATAGTTGGTCTGTCACTCAAAGTGGTCGGGGAATGTAAAGGAATCAGTCATGGAAATGGAAAAAAACGGTAAGAATGCGTACCGCATTGAGAGCAGCTTTGAGCCCAAAGGTGATCAACCGGAAGCTATTCAGTCGCTGGCTCGGGGAGTGTTGCGCGGCGAAGCCTTCCAGGTACTGCTTGGTGTGACCGGTTCGGGAAAGACATTTACTATGGCTAATGTTATCGCCGCGGTGAACAAGCCGGTGCTTGTTATCAGCCATAACAAGACCCTCGCCGCGCAGCTTTACGGAGAACTCCGGCAGTTTTTTCCGCATAATGCTGTGGAATATTTTATCAGTTATTATGATTTTTATCAGCCGGAAGCTTATATCCCCACGATGGATAAGTACATCGCCAAGGACCTTCGGATTAACGATGAGATTGAGAGGCTCAGGCTCAAGGCTACCAGTGCGCTGCTCAGTGGCCGTAAAGATGTCGTTGTTGTCAGCTCGGTAAGCTGCATTTATGGTCTCGGAGCACCTGAAGACTGGAAGGCACAGATTGTCGAGCTTCGTGTGAACATGGAGAAAGACAGAGATGAGTTTCTCCAGGACCTGATTTCGCTTCACTTTGTCCGTGACGACAGAGACCTTGCAGCCGGTAAGTTCAGAGTGCGGGGTGACGTTATCGACCTTGTGCCGATGCACGAGGGGACAGCGTTGCGGGTGGAGTTTTTCGGCAATGAAATCGAACGTCTGCAACTTTTCGATCATGAAAGTGGTGAGATTCTTGGCGATCAGGACTATGCCTTTGTCTATCCGGTACGGCAATTTGTGGCTGAGAAGGAAAAACTGCAGAAAGCCATGCTGGCAATAGAGAACGAGTTGGCAGAGCGTTTGAACGTGCTTCGTGCCGAAGACAAGCTTGTCGAGGCCAGAAGGCTTGAGGAGAGAACCCGTTACGACCTCGAAATGATGAAAGAGCTTGGGTACTGTTCAGGAATTGAAAATTATTCGCGCCATCTTTCAGGGAGGGAAACAGGAGAGAAGCCTTATTGTCTGCTGGATTATTTTCCTGAAGATTATCTTGTGATTGTCGACGAGTCGCATGTCACTTTTCCCCAGGTTCGTGGTATGTATGCCGGGGATCGTTCCAGAAAGACCGTTCTTGTCGAATACGGGTTCAGGCTTCCTTCGGCACTGGATAACCGTCCATTGCGATTTGAGGAGTTTGAGGCAATGGTACCGCAGTTGATCAGTGTCAGCGCCACTCCGGGAGAGTACGAACTCCGGCGTACGGGAGGAGCTGTAGTCGAACAGTTGGTGAGGCCGACAGGTCTGCTTGATCCGAAAATCACCGTTCGCCCTGTCAACGGGCAGATTGATGATCTTCTCGAAGAGATCCGGCAACATACCGCAAACGGTTTCAAAAGCCTGGTTATGACACTGACCAAGCGCATGAGTGAGGATCTTCATGATTACCTGAGAAAAACAGGGTTGAGAGCCCGGTATCTTCATTCGGAGATAAAAAGTCTTGAAAGGATGCAGATTCTCAGGGAACTGCGGACGGGTGATATTGACGTTCTTGTCGGCGTCAACCTTTTACGCGAAGGACTGGATCTTCCCGAGGTCTCGCTTGTGGCTATCCTCGATGCCGACAAGGAAGGGTTTCTCAGGGACAGTAAATCCCTGATGCAGATAGCCGGCAGAGCTGCCCGCAATGTCGAGGGACGGGTGATTTTTTATGCCGACAGGATCACTGAGTCAATGCGTTCAGTCATCGAGGAGACCGAAAGGCGCAGGGGGGTTCAGCAGAGATTCAACGAAGAGCACGGGATCATTCCCGCATCTATCGTTAAATCGGTGGACCAGGTACTTGATACCACCGGGGTGGCCGATGCGGAGGAACGATTCAGGAGAAGGCGTTTGGGGCTGGAGCAGCGGTCCCGGAGAGTGATCGAAGATCTCATCGGTTCTTTGGGTAAGGAGGACCTTTATGCAATGGCGGAAAATTTGAAACTGGAAATGCAGGAAGCTGCCGAAAGCATGGAATATGAAAAAGCAGCCTACCTTCGTGATGAAATTGCAAAACTGGAGCAGGCGGCGACGGATAAAGAGGGAAAGGCAGTCGAAAAATGACTAATGAATAGTGAGAGAAAGAAGCATTTGGTGCTCTATAGGTCCTATAGGTCACATAAGACTCATAAGACCCATGATCCCTCGCTATCTTCACCTTATGAGCAATGAGCGACGTTTTTTCTTTGACTTGATACTTCTCGCACGTTACTTGTTACTAAAGACAGAAAATACAAACCAGATTATCGGTATTCAGGTATATGTTAGCCCAGATTGAAAAAGCACAGTATGAGAAAATGCAGGAGATTTTGCGGCTTGCCCGCCAGAATCTCAGGAATGTTGATGAATCGCTCATTCAGAGAGCATTTTTTATGTGCTACCGGGCACACGAGGGTGAAAAACGTGCATCAGGGGAACCTTTCTTCTACCATCCTGTTGAGGTTGCCAGGATACTGCTTACCGAACTTCCGCTGGATGGTGTTTCGATTGCCGCCGCTCTGTTGCATGATGTTATCGAAGACAGCGAATACACCTATGAAGATCTTGCTGCCGAACTGGGCAGTGAAGTGGCCGATATCGTTGAGGGGCTGACAAAGATATCCGGGATCATGATCAACAGGGAGGTTACCCAGGCTGAGGGTTTCCGCAAGATGCTGCTCTCCGTAGTGAAGGATGTGCGGGTTATTCTTATAAAGTTCTGTGACCGTCTGCACAACATGAGAACCCTTGGTGCCTTGCCGGAGCATCGCCGTCTGAAAATTGCACTCGAGACGAGAGATATTTATGCGCCCCTTGCCCACCGTTTCGGCCTTGGTAAAATGAAGATCGAGCTTGAGAACCTTGCCTTCAAGTACATCGACCCCGAGATGTTCGAGGTAATTCAGCAGAAAGTTCGCCTCAGCAGGGGAGAGCGTATAGCATATCTCGATAAAATGATTGTGCCGATCAAGGAGGACCTTGAAAAGCAGGGGTTCAAGGTCGAGGTTCAGGGGAGGGCCAAGCACTTGTTCTCCATCTACAACAAGATGCGTTACAAAAACAAGCGGTTTGAGGATATACATGATCTTTACGGTATCAGAATAGTCATTTACACCGAAAGGATCTCCGACTGTTTCGCAGCATATGGCTACATTACACAGAAGTATCCTCCGCTACCCCAGCATTTCAAGGACTACGTTTCCATCCCCAAGCACAACGGCTATCAGTCTCTCCACTCTGCGATTCTGGGCCCGAAAGGAAGGGTTGTCGAGGTGCAGATAAGAACAAACAGGATGCATGAATTCGCCGAGTTTGGTGTCGCTGCCCACTGGCGTTACAAGGAGAAAGTCTCAAAGGACGATGCAACCATAGATACTTTCCTGAAATGGGCCCGCGATCTTATCAAGGATGCGGATTCAGCTGCGTCCTTTATGGAAGGATTCAAGCTGAATCTCTATCATGACGAAATCTATATTTTCACGCCGAAAGGGGATATGAAAACCCTGCCAGCGGGTGCAACGCCTATTGATTTTGCCTATGCAATTCACACAGAGATAGGTAACGGATGTATCGGGGCCAAAGTGAACGGAAAGATTGTTCGTCTCAACTCGGAACTCAAGTCCGGTGACAGGGTTGAGGTCATTACTTCGAAAAGTCAGAAGCCCAAGGCTGACTGGCTGAAATCTGTGGTGACTCACCGGGCCCGCATGAAGATACGGTCGGCGATCAACGAGGAGCGTCGCCGCCAGATCGAAAAAGGCCGCAACATGTGGGATAAGATGCTTTCCGGAACAAAGAAGCTGCTTACGGAAAATGATATCATCAAGCAGGTCCGGAAATATGGTATCAAAACTCCGGCCGACTTTTTCAGCGCGCTGGCAAACCAGCAGATCGACGGTGAAAAGGTGATCAAGAGTCTTTCAGACCAGGAATACCCTCCATTCCCGGCTGAAAAAACCGAACCCGAAGAACTGGGATACGATAACTTCGCAGAGCAGGCCAGAAAGGGGCGGGATGGGGAACGTATCGGCAAGGACGAGGTGGTTATAGAGGGCCTGCCCAACATAGCGTACTCGTACGCTAAATGCTGCAAGCCTGTTCCCGGTGATGATATCATCGGATTTGTTACCAAGGAGGGGCTGGTGAAGATTCATCGAAAAAACTGTGTGAATGTCAGCAACGAGAGCCTTCTGAAAAGTGAGCGCGTCGTCAGCGTTTCCTGGAACAGAAAGGTTGAAACTGAATTTCTTGCAGGTGTAAAGGTTGTCGGAGAGGACCGGATCGGCATCACAAACCAGATAACCGGTGTTCTTTCCAAGTCGGATACCAATATCCGCAGCATCTCGCTCCATGCCAGGGACGGCATGTTTCTCGGGACGGTAATGATCTATGTCCGCAATATAGCTCGTCTTCAGTCGCTTATGGATAAAATCAGAAAAGTACAGGGGGTTTTTTCCGTTGAACGCCTCACAAACTGATCAATCTCTTTGTGATTCCGAGTGCCGGTTTATTGTTCTTTCGAAGTGCCCTCAGTTCAAAAAGAAGCCCTTACGGTGTACCATGAACCGGTTCCCAGTTCAGGATGCCGTACAAGGCTGAAGTCAGCCTGAAAGTTCTTGAACGTGAACCCGGCGCCCCCGGAAAACGTGGAGGGGGCTGTTGTGAACCCGGCCCTCAGGGTTAAAGACGATATTACCCGAACTTCTCCGCCGGAACGCAGCCTGATCTCCTTGTCTTCCTGTTTTTCCACCCCGGCGGCCAGCACGATGGCGTCGAGCGGTCTGTACGATGTCCCGGCAAGGGTTGTAAAAGGGGCTTTTTCTCCTCCGTCTCCTGTGTCCGGGCGGTTTACATTGAAAAACGCGACGCCGAGGTTCAGGTCAGGAGAAAGAAAGGCAAGCGCTCCAAGGTTGATACCCAGGGCGGACTCGGATCCGGTATCACCGGCATCCCGTTCAAGGAGACCTGCTGAAATTCCGGTGTGGACCGGTCCTGCCAGTTTTGTCGAGTAAGTAAAGAACGTGCTTGTTTCCCGGTAAAGGGATGATCCGTAGTACTGGCAGGATATTGCCGCACTCCCGTTCCGGTCGAAAGGGAGGCGGCCTGTATCGATTACCCCATAAAAACTGTCAAGCGCATTGTTGCCGAACGGGACTGCATATGAGATGCCTGCAGACAGGTTGTTCCCGAAATTGCCCGAAGCCGGATTATAGAACAGGCCGAAAGGGTTGTTTGCCAGAGCAACACCGGCACCGCCCATGGCTTCCGCTCTCGCGTCCGGTCCGCGGTGCTCAAAGCTGCCGAGTGCAGTTGTTGCAGAAACGCAAAGGCTCATTGTGAGAAGCAGAACTCGTAATTTCATATTCAGGGATTTGGGCGTATAAAAGAAGTAATATAGGTATTCCCTGTAATAAAACCAGATGGTCAATGGTAAGGAGGCTTTTTTGAGGTTCTTCTACGGTTTAAAAGAAATCCTTATCTTTTTCTCACTGTATTTTGTATTTCATCAATCGATCAATTGAAGAGTTGGCAAACATAAGGAACGGACTCATGAAATCCGGATTTTTCAGAGTTCTTGCGCTGTTTCTTCTGACAGCCATGTTCAGCGGCTGCGGTTACAATACCATGCAGAAGAACGAAGAAGGAGTCAACAAGGCATGGGGAGACCTTGAAGCGCAGCTTCAGAGAAGGGCCGATCTGGTACCGAACCTCGTCTCAACCGTTAAGGGTGCTGCAGATTTTGAGCAGGAAACGCTCACGAAGGTAGTAGAGGCGCGTTCAAAAGCTTCATCTGTTCAGCTTACTCCCGAAATGCTCAGCGATCCTGACGCGATGACTAAATTTCAGAGCGCACAGGGAGAACTCTCATCCATGCTTTCCCGTCTCATGGTTGTTGTCGAGCGGTACCCGGAGCTGAAGGCAAATCAGAATTTCAGGGACTTGCAGAACCAACTGGAAGGCACGGAAAACAGAATAAGTGTCGCCCGTAAGCGTTATAACGCCTCGGTTGAGACATTCAACTATTCGCTAAGGAAGTTTCCGAACTCTCTGACCAACGACATTATTCTGCATTTGAAGCCGAAAGAATATTTCAAAGGTGATGCATCTGCGCAGCAGGTCCCCCAGGTGGAATTCTGAGACGGTGCGAAGGTCCCGGGAAAAAAAGGTCCTGTGCGTTATCTGCTGTAATGCTTTTTTCATCGTACTGCAATTTTTTTCAGCGTTACCTCTTCAGGCGGTTGAGATACCCTCTTTGACCGGAAGGGTCAACGACTATGCTTCCATGATTTCTGCAGAAGCCGAGCTGGAGATCAATGAAAAACTTGCACACCTTGAAAAAAGCGAATCAACACAGATTGCTGTTCTTACTGTTGAGTCTCTTGATGGTGAACCTCTCGAGGATTTTTCGATCCGGGTTGCCGAAGAATGGAAGATCGGGCAGAGAGAGTTCGATAACGGGGTTCTGTTGCTGGTTGCCAAGAAAGAGCGCAAGGTTCGGATAGAAGTTGGTTACGGCCTGGAAGGAGCTCTTACTGATTTAACGGCAGGCAGGATAGCCGATAACGAAATCGTTCCCTTGTTTGCCGAGGGCAGGTTTGACGAAGGTTTTATCCGCGGTACCGATCTGATAATTGCCGCGGTTCAGGGTGAATACACTGCACCGGCAAAAGAGGGTGCTGCCGAAGAGGATGGCAGGTCACTTCTTCCTTTTATATTTGTGCTGGTACTGATCATTTATTTTTATAGCCAGGTTCCGCGCGGAGGCGGAGGGCATGGCTCAGGCCCTCTGATATATACAGGCGGTCCGGGAAGCGGTGGTTTTGGCCGGGGAGGTTTCAGCAGTGGCAGCGGCAGTTTTGGGGGCGGCGGTGGCGGTTTTGGAGGCGGCGGTGCCTCCGGGAGCTGGTGATAACCGGGTTCGGGTTGTTCATTACCCGTCACACCGTTGTTATCTTGATTCGCTAACTTATGAGTTAAGGCATGAAAGATCTTGTCAATAAATTTCTCTCCGAAAATGATAAGTCTGCAATAAAGGCAAGGGTTCGTGCTGCAGAAAAACGGACAGCAGGAGAGATCGTTGTCATGGTTGTTTCCTCCAGCCATCACTATCCTCTGGCAAACATACTGGGCGGGATATTGTGCGCTGTGGTTTTTGGAATTGCGATTGCTCTGATTTCGGGTTTGGAAACCATGTGGCACTTTCTGGGATTTTTCGCGCTCTCATTTGTGTTATGCAATGAGATCATCAGGCGAAGTTTTTTTCTCAAGCGCTTGTTTGTTACCGATTCGGATATGAAAGAAGAGGTTGAAGAGGCGGCGATAGGTTCTTTCTATAAAAAAGAGATATACAATACCCGGGATCATGCCGGTATACTGATCTACATATCGCTTTTCGAGCGCCGAGTATGGATTCTGGGTGACAAAGGGATAAACGCAAAGATTGATCCTGTGGTCTGGCGTGGAATAGCCGATAGCATAGTTGCAGGTATCAAGGACAAAAAACAGGTTTCTGCTATCTGTGATGCCATCGACCGTTGCGGTGATATCCTTGAGCAGCATTTTCCCCCGGGTCCGGAGAACCCGGATGAGCTTGATGATGCAGTGATTATTGGTCATTGAAAGATTCCGGGACAGCCTATGAAGTCTCTGTGTCAGCTTAAAAGCAGGGAAATCGAGAAGAACCTCCGGGAGATTATGAGGGAGGTTGCAAAACCAAAGTATGTCTGCGAGAAATGCGCAAGGGCAGCGAGGGAGAAAAAGCATCTGTGCAAGCCGGTAAAAATCGTTCGTTCATCTGCTGAATGAGATTGTTCGGCTTACGCTGTAATTTTTATTTCTGACTTGAATCTCTCATCTCATGTTCTCGTATTTGGCACGAGTTGTTTATCTTTTTGATTGCTACGCAAAAGCTGTATCCGTTTTCTTGCTACATTAATTCAGAGGGTTGACCATGATGCATTACAAAAAACTCCTTCCGTTATTTCTTTTGGTCGTCTGCGGTGTTACGGCATGCGGCCCGAATGCCGAGGAGCTTAATACCAGCGGTATAGAGAAACTTAAGAATGAAGACTATGACGGTGCGCTGGAAGATTTCAGCAAAGCAGTGGAAAAAGACCCGAAATTTGCGGAAGGATACCTGAACCGCGGTTACGTATATGGGAACAGGGGAGAGCTTCAGAAAGCGCTGGCCGATTTCGACAAGGCTATAGCTATTGATTCAGGTTACATCGAGGCATACTATAACCGGGGTTTTATCTATGGTTTTTTTGAAGAGTTTGACAAATCAATAGCTGATTTCAACAAGGTTATAGAGTTGAACCCCAAAGATGCTGAAGCGTATATCAACCGTGCATTGATCCGTTCGAGGCTCGGGGACAGGAGCGGAGAACTTGCCGACCTTAAGGAGGCTGCCAGGCTCGGGGATCCCACTGCGCGTAACTGGCTTGAAGACAATGGTATAAATTGGGAAGAACAGGGGGCTGGTTCTGATTTGGAAAGAGAGCATGAAGGAAGCGAACCCTGATGACGGATAACACATAAACCCCCTGTAAGATGACAATTCGACAATTCTTATTTACGGCAGCGCTGGTGCTTGTGTGGAGCGTATCTGCAATGTCTCTACATGCTGACGAGCGTTTCGGCTGCCGGATTCCCGTGACGTACTTTGTGACGACAGGAACAGGCGAATCCGACCAGGGAATACCACCCGATCCCTACGAAACATTTTCTTATGATCTTGCACTGCTCGATGCAGGGATAGAAAATTTCAATGTTGTTTATTATACCTCGGTGCTTCCTCCTGAATCCCGTCAAATTCCTTTTGAAGAAGCCAGAGCATCATTTCACCATGGTGCGGTGCTTGAAGCTATTATGGCCAAAGCAGGCAGTGTTCAGGGAAATACTGTTGCGGCGGGTGTTGGCCGGGTATGGGCTGTTGACACAGACGGCAAGGCAGTCGGCGGTTTTGCTGCAGAATATGAACGCATTTATGAAAAAAGGCGCGTTGATCCCGAAACAGCGGCAGACGATGCCAAAAACCAACTGAAAGCCTCTCTTCAGCATGAGCTTGCTATCCGGGGTCTTGAGCAGAAGGGCGAGATGACCTTTGATGTGGTGTCGCTTTACATAAAAAAACGATATGGAATGGCTCTCGCCGCTCTTGGGTTTACCGGTTTTATTTATCCTGATGCTGACAAATAAGGATACCTCGAAAAACCAGTGTTAAACGTGGCTGTACCAGCCAGACGATATCGTGATTCTTTTTATTGAAAGCTCAGGGTCGAAAAGGCGCCGCAGAGTGATGCTTTTCGCATTGCTGATGCTGGTTCTTTCGTTGGCGTTTCTTATCAACGATTACCGTCTTTCCGAACCCGCTCCCGATAATATTCCCCGGGAAAAAAGCTGGGCCCGCTCAGGTATTATGCCCGATATCATGATCTCCGGTATTGAGACCCAGCCGCTTGTGCCCCAGGCAGGGGAGTCGTTTGTACTGAACATATTCTGCCAGAACATCGGTATTATCCGTAGCGGTCTTTATGATCTCGAGGTTTCGGTCAGGGACAGGTATGGAAACGAGGTCTTTTCCGGCAAAACCTCTCGCAATAGAGCCCTCGATCCAGGTCAGACAGGTGCAGCTTTTTCCTCCTCGATGCTTCGTGGCGATATTCCCGGCAGGTACACTGTGTCGGTATCGGTGATTCCCTATGGTTTTGAAGACAGTAACCTTCAAAACAACAGAGCTTCCAAGGTTGTAGAGGTTCGGTAAATGACGGCAGTCATTGTCCCCGGGGAAGCCGGGGGCCGGCGGCTGTTGTAACGGAAGAGGGACGCATTGCATTCCCCGGTTTCACGAGGATTGGTGCCTTGCAGTGGTTTGTGGTGTGTAACATAATGAGTATACGGAGCAGGGCTGTCGGGGAAAGACGTCTTTGTCCCAGTGACTGGTGAGTGTTGAGGAGATGTTGGAAAATGGGAAGCAATGCCCGGGACCGGTGTTGATACTGCCCGATGGTTTGATGGAAGGGGGATGTGGGGTTTATTTCTTCCTCGGAATTCTATATTGTTATATTTATTGCAGAAAAGATCGCTGGACAGAGTAAAAATATCCGTAAAAACAAAGAGATAAGGGTACCTCGATTTATGTATTCCGCGCTTCAATTGCTGTACCCATAAGTCTGCCAACTCATGAAAAAAACAACGCTATACTCCTGGCATCAGGATGCGGGGGCGAAAATTATCGATTTCGCCGGTTATCTCATGCCGGTTCAGTATTCCGGAATTGTTGCAGAGCATAGATGTGTACGTAATTCAGCGGGCCTGTTCGATGTTTCCCATATGGGCAATTTCTATGTAAAAGGGGCTGATTCCCTGGAGTTTCTTCAGTACGTGACAACCAATGATGCTGCATCACTGAAAAACGGTCAGGCACAGTACACATTGATGCTCTGGCCTGACGGTGGAATTGTCGATGACCTTATCATTTACAGGATAGATCATGAAACGTGGTTTATCGTGGTCAACGCAAGCAACAGAGAGAAAGATTTAGAGTGGCTCGGCAAGCATATGCGGAAGTATGACCGTGTATCAATTGAAGATCATACCGAAAAACTCTCACTCATTGCTCTCCAGGGGCCCAAGTCGATGCATATTCTTCAGCGTGTATTTTTTTCATCGATATGCGAGCAGCTTTCTTCTTTTCAGTTTATCAAAGCCGGCTTTCAGGATACCGAGGTCATGGTTGCCTGTACCGGCTATACCGGTGAAAAAGGGGTTGAGATTTCAGTGCCGAACGAAAACGCCGAAGCTTTATGGAAGTCGATTATGAAGGAGGGCGCTGTATTCGGTATTCAGCCGGTCGGGCTTGGAGCACGAGATACGTTGCGTCTCGAAATGGGTTATCCGCTCTATGGTCATGAGATAAACCGCAATACCAACCCGATCGAAACACGCCTTAAATGGGTTACAAAGCTTGATAAAGGAGCGTTTATCGGCAAGGAGCCCTGTATGGAGGCTGATCGTGACCCGGAACGGGCTCTTGTGGGATTTGTCATGGAAGAGCGGGCAATTCCACGACAGGGCTATGTGCTTTATGACGTCAATGAAAAGGAAGTCGGACAGGTCTGCAGTGGCACTATGTCTCCTACACTGCAGAAGCCGATAGGGACTGCCCATGTTTTCCGCAGGGTTATGGAACCGGGAACACCCGTTTTTCTGGATATCAGAGATAAGCGGTATCGCGGAACGGTAACAAGATTTCCGTTTGTCAAGCCGGGATGAGGGAAAAGTTTGCAGCCTTCAGTTGGCAATAGGCAGAATAACCGATAACCATGAACAAGGACAAGTTGAAAAAAGAGCTTTCAGGAATCGTGCTGGGCATCATTGCCTTTTTTTATATCGGGGCTCTGCTGTTCTATCATCAGGATGACAAAACGGTTCTGGCAGCTTTGAAATGGTATGAGTTTTTCGGCCGCAACGCCATGGAAGCGGCTTTGGATCTGCATAATCCTTTCGGTATCTTCGGCGCACGTCTTGCGGAACTCTTTATCCGCTCTTTTCTGGGGTATGTGTCTATTATTCCCGGACTGGCTCTCATACACTGGAGCTGGTCGATGCTTCGGCACAAGAGCCTGAAACCACCTTTGATTTCTACGCTTTATGCCACCGTGATCTCTCTTGATGTTGCCGCCATGTTCGGTTTGACAACCGCACCTTTCAGTGACATAATGGCCGGGGCGGTAGGCCGGATGCTGGCAGCATTCCTGTCGACTGTAATCGGCTATACCGGAGCGTGGATTTTCCTTGCGGCGCTGGGTTTGGCCGCAACCGTTTTTGTCGTAAGAGTGATGGTTGAAAACCCGGTTGAAAAACTGCGTTCTGCAAGAACGGCTATTGCAGATCTTGGCGAACGGATTGTTTCGGCTGTACGCAAGGAACCCCGGAGATCTGAGCCTGAGCTTGATAAACCGTTTCCGGACAGGTTCCCGGCTCCTGAAAATCCGGAAGGAGCATTTGTGGAAAAAAAAAACGGGGAAGAGGAGCCGGAGATAACCATTCGTGAGGGAGTTCACGAAAAAGAAGCCGATCTGGATAAACGCAAGCTCAAGGTAAAAACAAAAGACAGGGTTGCTTATCGTTTTCCCTCTGTCGATCTTCTTCAACGTACCCGTGGAGAGGATGAATACATTGACGAGACGTTACTCGAGGACAGTAAAAAAAGGTTGCTTGAAAAGCTCAGTATTTACAAGGTAGAGGTTGTGAGGATCTCTGCAACCGTCGGTCCGAGGGTGACACTTTTCGAACTTGAGCTTGCGCCTGATGTCAAGGTGAGCAGGATCACGTCGCTTGAAAACGATCTTGCCATGGCTATGGCGGCAAGGGGGATTCGCATAATCGCTCCCATTCCCGGGAAAAACGCGGTAGGTGTCGAAATCCCTCACGGCAAGCCCCGGACAGTGTGGATGCGTTCCGTTCTGCAGGTTGAAAAATTCAAAAACAACAGGATGGCGCTTCCGGTTGTGCTTGGTAAAACCATTGCAAACGAAGTGTATCTCGATGATCTGTCCAACATGCCGCATCTCCTGATTGCCGGTGCGACAGGTGCGGGCAAGTCGGTAGGGATAAACGTCATGCTGACCAGTCTGCTCTACGCATGCAGCCCGGACAGGGTCAAGTTTGTGCTGATTGATCCGAAACGGGTCGAGCTGCTGCATTACCAGAATCTTAAAAACCATTTTCTTGTAAAATTTCACGGCCTTGACGAGCAGATTGTCACCGATCCGGCAAAAGCTGTTTACGCGCTGCGGTCTGTAGAGAAAGAAATGGAGATGCGTTATGAACAGCTTGAAAAAGCCGGTGTACGCAACATTGCCGGTTTAAACCGCAAACACCCCGATGAAGCTTTGCCGTATCTTGTTGTCGTCGTCGATGAACTTGCGGACCTCATGATTACGGCAGGCCGGGATGTCGAGGAACCAATCACCCGACTGGCGCAGCTTGCAAGAGCGGTTGGGATTCATCTTATCGTTGCGACTCAGCGTCCTTCGGTTGATATTATTACCGGGGTTATCAAGGCTAACTTTCCTGCCAGGATAGCTTTTCAGGTTGCGAGCAAGGTGGATTCACGCACCATACTTGACGGATCGGGTGCCGAGCAGCTGCTCGGCAACGGTGATATGCTTTATCAGCCGGCGTCGCAGCCGAAGCCCGAGCGTATTCAGTGCCCATATATCTCTGCAAACGAAGTGGAGGCGATTACCTCGTTTATCGGCAGTCAGACCGGATTGAAAAATTTCTACCATCTGCCGCAACCTGATGTCAGGGAAAAAGGTAACGGTTTTCATGCCGGCGGTATTCAGGATAAAGACGGGAGAGACAGCATGTTTGAAGAAGCGGCTCATCTCGTGGTAATGCACCAGCAGGGGAGCGTTTCACTGCTTCAGCGTCGTTTGAAGCTGGGATTCAGCAGGGCGGCCCGAATTATGGACCAACTGGAGGTCTGCGGTATTGTGGGTCCTGCTGACGGAAGCAAGGCCCGTGAGGTACTTGTTGACAGCCATGATGCACTCGACTTGCTGTTGAGAAACCTGGACTGAAAAAGCAAAACCCTTGGAAAACCATTTTGTTTTTTGCCCGTGACATTTCATATTAGGTCATGCGGAACTCTATACCCGTATTGTTTTTTTGTACATCAAAACAAAGATTATGAATACCACTAAAGACTATTTGCCCGATACCGATCCGCTTTACGACAAAGTAATTAAGGCCCTTGAGGAGGTACGCCCTTACCTCCAGGCTGATGGAGGAGACTGCCAACTGGTCGGCATCACTAAAGACATGGTTGTGGATGTCAAGCTGCTTGGAGCCTGTGGTTCCTGTCCGATGAGCACGCTGACGCTCCGTGCGGGTGTGGAGCAGGCTGTCAGGAAAGCCATTCCGGAAATCGCAAGGGTCGAGTCGGTCTGACGTAAAACAGCATAGTGTACAACAGTAAACCCCGGCCGTTCAAACCGGGGTTTTTGGTTTACTGTCCGGCTTTGCAGGCACAGGCAGCTGCATTGTTTATCGATATCTGTCTGGCAACCTCGCTTGCTGACTTGTTGATTGCGTCGGCGGCTTCACTTTCAGGGAACTCGACAACGACAGGTTTTCCACTGTCCCCTCCTTCCCGGATCATACCGCCGATCGGTATGGAGCCAAGGAGTGTAATGCCCTGTGCTTTTGCAAACTTTTCTCCACCTCCCTTGCCGAAGATATAATCTTTTGTCCCGTCAGGCAGCAGATAGTGGCTCATGTTTTCTATCAATCCCAGCAGAGGAACATTGACTTTTCTGAACATGGTGACCGCTTTTGCCACATCGGAGAGCGCGACATCCTGTGGTGTCGTGACGATGACGGCACCGTTGACCGGAAGCATCTGTACAAGCGTGAGCTGAATATCTCCCGTGCCCGGAGGGAGATCAAAAATAAGATAGTCCAGCTCGCCCCATGCAACTTCCGTGATAAACTGTTTTATGGCAGATGACGCCATGGGGCCTCTCCAGATAACGGGATTGTCGCTTTCGATGAGAAAACCAATGGACATAAGTTTTACGCCGTACTTCTCAATGGGTATGAGACTTTTATTCCTGACCTCAGGGCGTTTGTTTTCGAGGCCGAACATGGTCGGGATACTCGGGCCGTAAAGGTCGGCATCGATCAGTCCGATTTTTGCCCCCGTTCCGGCAAGGCTGACGGCAAGGTTAACGGCAACGGTCGATTTGCCGACGCCTCCTTTACCCGATCCGACAGCAATGATGTTTCTGACGTTCGGCAGCGGGTTGTCTTTTTCTCCATGCCCTCCGCAGCTTGAGCCCGATGTGACTTTTGCAGGAAGGTTTACGGTTATTTCACCTGCTTCAGGAAGGTGTTCACGGATAGCGGCTACACATGCATTTCTGATGTGATCTTTCATGGGACAGGCCGGAGTGGTCAGCTCGACACTGAGCGAGATGGCGTTATCCGTCCCGATGTGTATGTCTTTGACCATGTTCAGTGAAACCAGGTCCTTTTTCAGGTCGGGTTCCATGACGTTTCCAAGTGCTTCGAGTATCTGTGTTTCGGTGATTGCTGGCATAGTGTACAAGGTGTGTTATGATGTTCTGGAAATACTGTTACTGTGTTCGGCAGGAAGCCCGCTGACAATGAGGAATACTTTCATCGCTGATTACTTTTTTTTATAACGGAACGATACAGGAACTCCGGTGAAATCAAAGGTTTGCCTGAGGCGTTTTTCAAGAAACCGTTTGTAGTTGCTGAGGACAAGTTCAGGGTTGTTGCAGAAAAACGCAAATACCGGGTAAGGTGCCCCGATCTGGGTCATGTATTTTATTTTGAGCTCCCTGCCTGACTTTGATGAGGGAGAAACTTCTGAAAGAACCTGTTGCAGGAACCTGTTGAGTTTGCTCGTACTGATTTTTTTCTGGCGGCTCCGGGAAATTTCAAAAGCAGTGTCGATGGCTTTGTAAAGGTTCTTTTTCGTGAGAGCGGAAGTAAAGTGAACGGGTATCCATGAAAGGTTCCCGATCTGGTCATATATCCTGTCACTGTACTTTTTGCTTGTTTTCGAGTCCTTTTCGACAAGATCCCATTTGTTGACAAGTACCAGTACACCTTTCTTTTTTTCGGCAGCCATCTGAATGATTTTTATGTCCTGTTTTTCCAGACCCTGTTGTGCATCAATCAGAAGCAGCGCTACATCGCAACGCTCGATGGACTTTTCAGTGCGCAGAGAGCTGTAGAATTCTATGCCCCGGTCGATTTTTGTTCTTTTGCGCAGTCCGGCGGTATCGATCAGTAAAAAATCCCTTCCATTGCGTTTAAGTCTGCTGTCGATGGCGTCCCTGGTTGTTCCCGGTACGTTTGAAACAATATGGCGGCTGGTTCCCAGGAGAGCATTGACGAAGCTGGATTTCCCGACATTGGGGCGTCCTATGATCGCTATTTTAACGGCAGTGTCCTCTGCTCCCTGGACTGTGTCAGGAAAAGATGCAACAACATCATCAAGAAGATCGGCAACGCCGTTTCCTTCACGTGCAGAAATAAACCAGGGCTCGGACAAGCCTGTGCGGCGGAACTCCTCGCCTTCAAAGGCAAGCTGACGGCTTTCAACCTTGTTGACCACCAGGTAAACAGGCTTGTCCTGAAAACTCTTTTTAAGCATCCTGCTCATGTCAAGATCGAGGTAGGTCAGCCCGGAACGCACGTCAACCATAAACAGGATGACATCAGCTTCCCCTATGGCCGCAAGCGTTTGTTCCATCATTGCACTGGTGATGCTGTCTTTTTCATGGCTATACCCCCCGGTATCCATCACCATGAACTGTCTTCCCTGCCAGTCCGCAGAAGCTATATGGCGATCCCTGGTTACTCCGGGGGTGCTGTCCGTGATTGCGCTTTTGCTGCGCGATATACGGTTGAACAAGGTTGATTTCCCGACGTTTGGCCTGCCTACAAGAGCCACAAGAGGTTTCATTGTTTTACGGTAGATAAGTCAAAATTCAAAAGTAAAAAGTTAAAAACGGCTGAATAGCGAGCCGAATGGCTCATCGCTTGACCCTCCAGTATCCTTATGGCAACTGATCGATTTAGCAAGGTATAATGTTTGTAGAATTATTTGAAATAAATTACATTGCCAGACACAATTTTTTGGAAATGTGTTCTATAAACAACGTACAAGGATGAGTAAGACGATAAGTTTCAAGACATATTCAGCGAAGCCCGGTGAGGTAGAACGCAAATGGTATGTCATTGACGCAGAAGGCAAGGTGCTCGGCCGTCTTGCCAGTGAAATCGCAAAAGTTCTGCGCGGAAAACACAAGCCGCAGTTTACGCCGCATGTCGATACAGGTGATTTCGTTATTGTGACGAACGCCGGAAAAGTTGGTTTGAGCGGCAGAAAAGTGGATCAGAAGACCTATTTTTCTCATTCAAATTACCCCGGTGGTGTGAAGATTGACAACGTCAAAGAGCTTCTCCGAAAAAACCCTGAAAAGGTTATCGAAAAAGCTGTATGGGGTATGCTACCGCACAACAACCTCGGAAGGGCACTTTTCAGGAAGCTTAAGGTATATGCCGGGGCTGAGCATCCGCATGTTGCTCAGAGCCCTGTTGAAATGAAAGTTAACTAATAGGCACCTCTATTAATTTGTTGCGCATCATGATTACTTCGTTGGACGGATACAAAGGGGGTTTCTGCGCTCCGTCCGCCTTGTACTCAAGTCGCTCACGACAATTATAAAGGTGCCCTAATAATAAAACAAATGGTGATGAAAGAGGTTATCAATGCAGTAGGCCGCAGAAAAACCTCGGTTGCAAGGGTCTTTCTTGTTCCGGGAAAGGGCGCTGTTACGGTCAACAAACTGCCGGTAGAGGATTATTTTAAGGATGAGTACAGAAGGAATGAAGCTCTCAAGCCTCTTCTGCTTTCAGGAAAGAAGGACGAGTTCGATGTCAAGATCAATGTTCGCGGTGGCGGCATCAGCGGTCAGGCCGGTGCGGTAAGCCTCGCTGTTGCAAGGGCTCTCGTTGAGATCGATGAGGAGATCCGTCTGTTGTTCCGTAAGGACAGGCTGCTGACGAGAGACCCTCGTATGGTCGAGAGGAAGAAATACGGTCAGAAAAAAGCCCGTAAGAGATTCCAGTTCTCAAAACGTTAGTATTCTTTATTGCTATTTCTATAAACAACACATATTCTGTTAACCCGCATCGGCGGGGGACGTTGTCCGGTGGTGTCCGGTGCTTGTGCATCGGATTCCGTGCAATACAGGCAGGATAGAGGATAAACTGTTACAGTTATGCAGACACAGACAACATCAAGATTCCAGCTTGAGGACATGCTTCGTTCCGGCGTGCATTTCGGACATCTGGCAAGGCGCTGGTGCCCGAAGATGAGGCCGTATATCTTCATGGAGAAAAACGGGGTACACATCATCGATCTCAAGAAAACTCTGGTAATGGCCGAGGATGCCATGAAAGCTATCGAGGCGATTGCCATGACAGGTAAAGAGATCATGTTTGTTGGAACCAAAAAGCAGGCTAAATCCATTATCTCGGATGAAGCAGAGCGTGCAGGTATGCCTTATGTATCGGAGCGCTGGCTTGGTGGTATGCTTACCAATTTTTCGACAATCCGTCAGAGCATCCGCAGAATGAACGCTATCGACAGGATGGAGACCGACGGAACCTTCGATATGATTACGAAAAAAGAGCGGCTGATGCTGGTGCGTGAAAAAGAGAAGCTGATGAGGATTCTCGGCGGTATCGCCAACATGACCAGGTTGCCCGCGGCGCTTTTTGTGGTTGACATTAAAAAAGAACACATCGCAGTAAGAGAGGCCCGCTCACTCGGGATACCTATTTTCGCCCTTGTTGATACCAACTGTGATCCTGATGAGGTTGACTTTGTTATTCCCGCTAACGATGATGCTATCCGTTCAATCGAACTGATGGTCAAAGGCGTTGCAGAAGCTATTGCCACCGCGCGTCAGCAGGTTGAGGAGGAGGCCGCAATGGCTGAGGCGGAAGAGGCTGCAGAAGAAGCTGCGGAAGATCAGGCTGCAGGGGAAGAAGAGGCTGCACAGGAGTAATTATTATCAGCATATAAACTATTCAAACAGTAATGAGCCAGATATCTGCAAAAGCAGTAAAAGAATTACGAGATAAAACCGGTGTTGGCATGATGGACTGCAAAAAAGCCCTTGATGAAGCCGGGGGGGATATGCAGAAAGCCATAGAGTATCTTCGCAAAAAAGGTGCAGCGCTTGCTGCAAAACGTGCCGGGCGCGAAGCCAGGGAAGGTGTGGTTATCGTCAGGATTAACGATGCCTCTGATGTCGGCATTATTCTTGAACTGAACTGTGAAACCGATTTTGTGGCGCGTGGCGATGATTTTACCGGTTTCGCCGAAGCTGTTGCTCAATGCGCGCTCGAGGGAGGTATCGATTCGGTTGATAACATGATGAGCGTTTCACTTGGTGATGCCTTCGACGGAGAATCAGTTGAAGATGCCATCAAGACCATGACAGGCAAGCTTGGCGAGAAGATTGAACTCAAGCGGCTGGGTTACATCAAGGCAGAGGATGGTCTTGTTGCCGGTTATGTGCATCCCGGTTCAAAGCTCGGTTCAATAGTTGAGGTTACCGGAAGCAAAGCGTCTGAGGTAGTTGTTCTGGCAAAGGATATAGCCATGCAGATCGCTGCAGCCGCCCCTATTGTTGTTGAACGGTCTACGGTTCCTGCAGAGTATATTGAAAAAGAAAAAGAGATATACCGGCAGCAGGCGCTGAGCCAGGGTAAACCTGAAAAGTTTGTTGACAAGATCATTACAGGACGTATGGATAAATACTTTCAGGAAGTGGTGCTTCTTGAGCAGGCCTTTATCAAGGACAGCAACGCAAAAGTACAGGATGTGCTGAAAGACTTTGCGAAGCAGCACGATATGCAGATAACAGTCAACAGTTTCATCAGATATCAGTTGGGTGAGTAAACGGAAAAGCCTCGTTGTTCGAGGCTTTTTTTTTGTCGCATAATATTTTCCGGAGTAGCAGCCATGTTACACTACAAACGTATCCTGCTCAAACTAAGCGGTGAAGCCCTGGCTGGCAATGAAGGCTATGGTATCGATGCCGGCATGGTTGACCGCTATGCAGATGAAGTAAAGAGAGCGCTTTCACTTGGTGCAGAGGTTGCCCTTGTTATAGGCGGCGGCAACATCTTTCGTGGTTTGTCATCGGCGGCGGCCAGTATGGACCGTGTCCAGGCTGATCACATGGGAATGCTTGCAACAGTCATAAACTCTCTTGCCTTTCAGGATGCTCTCGAACGAAAAGGTGTTTTCACACGTCTGATGAGTGCGATAAAAATGGAGCAGGTCGCAGAGCAGTTTATCCGCAGGCGTGCAATACGTCACCTCGAAAAAGGACGGGTGGTTATCTTCGGTGCCGGTACGGGCAACCCTTATTTTACAACCGATACGGCAGCCTCGCTTCGTGCCGTTGAGATCGAAGCAGATGTCATCGTAAAAGGAACCCGTGTTGATGGTGTCTATAACTCGGATCCGGAGAAAAATCCGGCGGCAGAAATGTATAAAAACATATCATACCTCGATGTGCTGCGAAACAACCTCAGAGTTATGGACTTGACGGCTATAACACTTTGCAGGGAAAACCTTCTTCCCATTGTAGTAATGAATATGAATGTGGAGGGGAACCTTGGCCGGTTGCTGAACGGCGAGGCGGTCGGGACGCTTGTCAATCAAGGCGGTGAGTGAAAGCCAAAAAAGCTGAAGAGCCGGACAGCTTGATGGCGAGATGGCTCGATAAACAGTGCCTTTTGCAGGAGGCAGTTGCTCAGGTACGAAAGAGCTGATCGAGCGTTTCACGGATCGTCTGGCTGTCAAATCCCCTGTTCATCAGAAATGCATACATTTTTTTCTTCCTGTAATGATCGTCTCCTTTGAGAAAGGGGAGCTTTTTCAGAGCTGCGTCCAGGCAGTGGGCATTATTGTCGTACTCGCTGAGAACCTTTTCGATAATTTCTTCCGGTATACCCTTTTGAAGCAATTCATACCGCAACTTGTATCGCCCTGACGGTTTTTTCCTTGACCTGCTGCCGACGTAATGGACGGCAAACGACCAGTCGTCAAGAAGGCCGAGTTCGTCAAGCCTTTCAAGAGTTTTTTCGATGGCTTCCAGGCTGAACTGCCGCCGCTCGAGTTTGGTGATGATTTCCTTGCGAGAATGCTCCCGGTTACCGAGGCAGCGAACGGCAAGGTCGAATGCTTTTTTGTCCGGGTTCTCAGGCATGTCGATTGGTTGGCGGTCTGTTTCCCATTTTCTGCTACCCGGAAGTTAAAAACAACCGGAAAAATAATGGAACACCCGAAACGCGGAGTTTTCAGGGTTTCAGGTTTTTGCTATATTCAAAGCCTTACATGTCGATATTCTTTAGCAATTTACGCCTCTTCAGACATTAGACGTTTTTTTGTATGCAAAACCTCTGGGAAGAAACCGGTTTTACTACAACAATGGCTGAGCTGGAAGCAGATACCCAACTGCCCCGGGAACTTGCTGAACTGGTCTATGCTTCCCGCCTGCTTGGCAGGGAAAGCCGGCTGGTTATGCATGGAGGAGGCAATACATCTGTAAAAAGCCAGCTTACCGACGTTATCGGTAACAAGGTAAATGTACTTTTTATAAAAGGTAGCGGTGTTGATCTTGCCGATGTTACGGCGTATGATTTTACCCCTGTCAGGATTGAGCCTCTCCAGAAGCTGCTGCAGATGATCCTTTCCGGGGACAGCCTTACCGATGAGGATCTCAAGAGGTTTTCCAACAGGGAACTGAAAAACTTTTTGTTCCTGAACCTTTTCAGTCTGACCGATCATATGGTGAGAAACGGGTTGACACCTTCTATTGAAACCCTGCTCCATGCTTTTCTGCCTCATAAATACATCTATCACACGCATTCCCAGGCCCTGCTTACTCTAACCAACCAGCATGACGGGGATAGGCTCAGCAGGGAGGTATTTGGTGACAGATTGGGGATCGTTCCATACATGAGGCCGGGTCTCGAGCTGGCCCGTTCAGCTGAAAAGGTCTATGCTGAAAACAGAAACGTGGAAGGGCTGGTGCTGCTGAAGCATGGGCTGGTGACTTTCGCGGACACGTCCAGAGAAGCGTATGACCTGATGATTGACTCGGTTTCGGAACTTGAAGAAAGGATTGAACAGGCAGGCAGGAAAACATTTCCCTCGATCGAGCTGCCGGAGGAACTTCTTCCGGTTGAAAAAGTCGCTGTCATGGTCAGGGGCGCATGTGCTCTTGAAAAAGAACCGGACAGCAAGGATTATGACAGTTTTATTCTTGATTTCAGGAGTTCTCCCGAGATCATGGAATATGTCAACAGTGACGACCTTGAAACCCTCGCCCGCAAGGGCACCATGACGCCGGATTTCATTATTCGAACAAAGAACCTTCCTCTGATTTTGCCTCCCCCCGATGCAACGAATCCGGACGGGTTCAGACAGAGTGTTCACGATGCTGTGGAAAGCTATAAAAAGGAGTATACAGCCTATTTCCAGCGGCAGCATGCAGCATCCGGTATAGACGTTGAGATGCTGGATCCGTTACCAAGGGTTGTACTGGTTCCCGGGCTTGGGTTGTTTGGCCTCGGCAAGACCCTTCGGGACGCCCGTATTACCGCTGACATTGCGACAATCACGACAGAAGCGGTGCTTCAGGCGGAATCGATAGGTTGTTTCGAGTCTATCAGTGAAAGCGAGGTTTTCGGTGTAGAGTACTGGGATATGGAGCAGGCCAAGGTAAAGAGATATCAACATGATGTTTTTGCCGGAAAAGTGGCCATGGTTACCGGAGCTGCAGGTGCTATAGGGTTGGCAACAGCCAGGGCGTTCAGGGATAAAGGAGCGGAGATCGCAATTCTGGATCTCGACGGAGGGAGTCTCGAAAAAGCGAAAAAGGAACTCGGCCCCGATACACTTGCCATTGTCTGCGACGTTACAGATCGTGAGTCTGTGTCAGAGGCTTTCAAAAAGATCTGTCGAAGGTTTGGGGGAATCGATATCGTTGTGTCCAACGTCGGGGCAGCTTTGCAGGGCAGGATAGGTGATGTTGCTGATGAGGTGCTGCGAAAAAGCTTTGAACTCAATTTCTTTTCACACCAGGCGATTTCACAAGAGGCTGTTGCTATCATGAGGCAGCAGGGGATAGGTGGAAACCTGCTGTACAATGTTTCCAAACAGGCGGTTAACCCCGGCCCCGATTTCGGGCCGTACGGTCTTGCCAAAGCCGCGACACTGTTTCTTGTTCGCCAGTATGCACTTGATCACGGCCGTGACGGAATCCGTGCCAACGGTATCAATGCCGACCGGATTCGCAGTGGACTCCTGAACGAGGATATGATTTCGTCACGCTCGAAAGCCCGGGGACTGAGTGCCCGTGAATATATGGCAGGTAATCTTCTCAAGCTTGAGGTTACTGCTGAAGATGTTGCCGATGCATTTGTCCATCTCGCACTTGAGAAAAAAACAACAGGTTCAATTACAACAGTAGATGGCGGCAACATAGCGGCCGCACTCAGGTAACAACAAGAAAACACCATTTATCTAAACGCATAAGAGGAGTGTAACTATGCCGGAAGCAGACCAGGGAAAACAGGAAAAAAATTATTTTACCGACGTCCCGGTAGATACTCATGGTTTCTTTCTAAAGGGAGCCAGTGCTCTGGACTGGGGGATGAAAAACCGTTTATCCAGGATTTTCAGGCCGGACACCGGAAAGACCGTTATGTTTGCAATCGATCACGGTTATTTCCAGGGCCCGACGACGGGACTTGAGCGTGTTGATCTCAACATTGTACCGCTTATGCAGTACTCTGATGCTATCATGTTGACGAGAGGGATTCTTCGGACAACAGTGCCGCCGACCTTGACCAAAGCGGTTGTCATGCGTAGCAGCGGCGGTCCGAGCATTCTCAAGGAACTTTCCGATGAGCAGATAGCCGTTGATATTGATGATGCCATCCGTATGAACGTTGCGGCCATTACCCTCCAGGTGTTTATTGGCGGTGAATTCGAGACCCGCTCGATCCACAACATGACAAAACTTGTCGACTGGGGCTATCGTTACGGCATACCGGTTATGGCCGTTACCGCTGTTGGCAAAAATATGGTCCGGGATGCGAAGTATTTTCGTCTTGCTTGCAGGATATGTGCGGAACTCGGTGCCCAGATCGTCAAAACCTATTATGTGCCTGAAGATTTTGATACGGTTGTTGCTTCCTGTCCGGTCCCGATAGTAATGGCGGGCGGGAAAAAAATCCCCGAATTTGACGCTCTTACCATGTCTTACAGGGCGATTCAGGAAGGAGCTGCCGGGGTTGATATGGGAAGAAACATCTTCCAGAGCGACGCTCCGGTTGCAATGATGAAGGCGGTTAACAGGATCGTTCATGAAAACATGACACCCGAAGAAGCATTTGACTACTTCAACAGTATCAAGGCCGAAGGGTGAGCGAGAGTAACGGCAGAATAACAGGCAGACACTCGCAGGTCTTTTATTTGAAGTACCTGAAAGACGTACTATGAATGCAGAGGATATAAACGGTTTTTTTGCGGAAAGGGATCAGCTCAGCATGTCTGATTACCTTGAGCTTGAGTATTACCTTGAGTGTGTAGGTGATATAAGGGAAACGCTGGCCCATTTTTGCAGCGAACAGTCCACGGCCCAATGGAGCAGGGTCGGCGTTGATGAGGATTTCAGAGAGTTGTACGGTGCGAAAGTGCTCAGTTGGGAAGTTCTTGAAGAATTACCGGAACTCAGCTATCCGGTAGAACATGCCGCTACCGGTAAAATTCATGCCTGCCGGGTCACCATAGCGCATCCACACGGGAACTTCGGCCCCAAGCTCCCGAATCTGATGACGGCTGTCTGTGGCGAGGGCACGTACTTTACTCCGGGCATACCCTTGGTAAAGCTGCTCGATATATCTTTTCCCGACAGCTACCTTGCCAAATTCGAAGGGCCGAAATTCGGTATCGAAGGCATTCGCGACATGCTTGGTGCATACAACAGGCCGATTTTTTTCGGAGTAGTGAAACCCAATATCGGTCTGCAGCCCGTGCATTTTGCGGAGATAGCCTATCAAAGCTGGCTTGGGGGACTCGATATAGCAAAAGATGACGAGATGCTTGCCGATGTTGCCTGGTCCACGACGGAAGTACGTTCAAAACTTCTTGGCAAAGCCAGACTTGAAGCAGAAAAGCAGACAGGGGATAAAAAAATATACCTCGCCAACATCACTGACGAGGTTGATAAGATGATGGAGCAGCACGATATTGCCGTGGCGAATGGTGCAAACGCTTTGCTGATAAACGCTTTGCCTGTCGGACTCAGCGCGGTGAGAATGCTTCGCAAGCATACCAAAGTACCGTTGATAGGGCATTTTCCGTTTATTGCGGCATTTTCCCGCCTTGAAAAGTATGGTGTTCATACAAAAGTCATAACCAAGTTGCAGCGTCTTGCAGGTCTTGACGCTATTATCATGCCAGGCTTCGGTAACCGCATGATGACCCCTGATCAGGAGGTTCGTGAAAATATCGAGGAATGTCTGAACGCTATGGGATCGCTCAAGCGCACGCTGCCTGTTCCAGGAGGGAGTGATTCGGCGTTGACTCTTGATACCGTTTTCCGGAAAGTTGGCAGCGTTGATTTCGGGTTTGTGCCCGGAAGGGGTATTTTTGGTCACCCCATGGGACCGAAAGCAGGGGCTTCAAGTATTCGCCAGGCATGGAAAGCGATTGAAAAAGGTATTCCCCTCGATTCCTACGCGGAAACCTGTCCCGAACTCAGGGCAATGCTCGACAAATAAAAAGTCAAAAATCAAAAATCAAAAGTCAAAAGTAATAAAAAGCATTATCTGCAGTGAGGGTGGCATTGGTTTGAATCAAAGACTTTTGCCTTTTACCTTTTTACTTTTGCCTTTACTGTTACTGTGGGAAAGCTCGACGACAAAGTTGCGATTATTACCGGCTCAACCAGAGGGATCGGCAAAGCCATCGCACAGGCTTTCGTAAGGGAAGGAGCCAGGGTTGTCATAACGTCCAGCCACAAAGCCAGCGTCGATAAGGCACTGAGTGATTTTCCCGGGGAGAGTGTTTTTGGTCATGTATGTGACGTATCGGATTATACGCAGGTTGAAGAACTGGTAGCGTCAACCGTGGAACAGTTCGGGAAACTCGATGTTTTTATCAATAATGCCGGGATTTCCGATACCTTTTACAACATAACCGACAGTGACCCTCATGAGTGGGGGCAAATCATAGACATTAACCTGAAAGGTACCTACCATGGATGCAGGGCGGCACTGAACTATTTCCTGAAGAACGGTCATCCGGGGAGAATTATCAACATGGCAGGTTCAGGTACCGACAGAAAGTCAAATACACCGTTTATAAGCGCCTACGGTTCATCGAAAGCAGCTATAGCGAGATTCACCTTTGCCGTTGCAGAAGAGTATAAAGACACGCCTGTATCCATCATGTTGCTGCATCCGGGTCTTGTCCGTACAAACATGATCAGCGCCGAGAACCCAACTCCGGAAATGAAGCGCCAGCAGGAAACCTTTCAAACCATAGTTGACATCTTTGCGCAGCCGCCTTCGGTTGCGGCAGCGCTGGCAGTGAAAATGGTCAGTAATAAGGGTGGCTGTAAAAGCGGAGATTATGTGTCTGCACTTGACACAAAACGCAAAAAATGGCTGCTGTTTTCCTATCCGTTCCGTAAACTGTTGAAAAGAATAGATCGTACAAGCTATTAGCTGTTGGATGTGTTATGGATCAGGAGGGCTTGAAGATCATTCTCAACATAGAGGTAGTTGTAATCAAGAAAAGGTGCGTGAAGATGGTGTCAAGGGTTAAGGAATATGGCTTAAGATTGCCGGACGGCAGGAAAAGTAACCCGTATTTTCCTGTTTTTCTTTGTCTTGTGTTTTGTTTGCAGGGCTGTTACAGCTTTACGGGGGCATCTCTTCCCCCGTATATCAAGACTGTTGCAGTTCCACCCTTCGAAGAGCTTTCCGGTGCCGGTGTTGCTCAGCTCAGTGCAGAGTTTACAGAAAAGCTGATTGACGCTATCGAGTCGCAAAGTTCTCTGAGCATCGAGTCCGATATCAGCCGGGCAGATGCCCTGGTTGAAGCTGCAATAGTGTCTTTCAGCGATGAGCCCAGTCAGATCGGCAGCGAAACGGAGCGAGCCGTAACCAATCGGATTACCATTGTTGTTCGTGCATCTTTTACCGATCGGGTAGAAAATAAACCGTTTTTCACCCGCACGCCGTTTAACGGTTTTGACGATTACACTGTCGGCGACTTTGCAGGCAAGGAGGAAGCAATCGATGCAGCCGTCGACCAGATTGTCGATGATCTTTTCAACCGGATGATCTCCAACTGGTAGAGTGAGGCAGAAGGTCACCTGTATAACAGGAAGCACTGACGGGATCGGGCGCGCTGCAGCGCTGCAGCTTGCGCGGGCTGGCGCGTCAATTATTCTGCATGGAAGGAGCAGCAGCCGTCTTGAGGAAGTAAAAGAGGAGATAGCCGTGTGTACAGGTAACTCGCAGGTCAGTCTCATACAGGCCGACTTCGGTTCCCTCGAGGAGGTTACGGCAATGGCGGAAAATCTTCTGGCCGAAAACAGGTCTATCGATGTGTTGATCAATAATGCAGGACTTTACATGGAGCAGCGGGAACTGACAGCCGACGGGTTCGAAACAACATTTGCCGTAAATTACCTTGCGCATTTTCATCTGACGCTTTTGCTGGAACCCCTTCTGCTGCAGAGCGGGACTCGCATTATCAACGTCAGCTCCGTCGATCATCTCAGTGCCGGATTTGATATCGGAAATATGCAGGGAGAGCAACAGTATACGGGCTACGACGCATATGCTTTCAGCAAGCTTTGCAATGTCATGTTTACCCTTGAACATGCTGAACGGCTCAAGGGAACAGGAGTCACGGTCAACACCCTTGATCCCGGTGTTCTTGCCACAAAGCTTCTCCATGCCGGATGGCAGCTTTCCGGCGAGGACCCGGTTTACGGTGGAAAGGCTCTTGTCTGGCTTGCTCTTTCAGGGGAGGTTGCAGGTATTACAGGATGTTATTTTGAAAATAACCATCAGGCTTCATGCTCCAGCCTTGCTCTGGACCCCGGTCTCCGCTGTCAGCTTTGGGATATCAGTGAGGGGATGGTGGGACGGGGCAAGGTCAAAGGTAAAAAGTAAAAAAGAGTCGGAAATTCTGAATTCATTTATAATACATGACAATATCAGCTTCAAGTCCGGTCGGTGTATTTGACTCAGGTATCGGGGGGCTTACGGTCGTCAGAGCTATACAGGCGCTTCTGCCGTCGGAACAAATCATCTATTTCGGGGATACCGCCAGAGTTCCCTATGGTTCGAAATCGCAGGTTACCATTCGAAAGTACGCGCAGGATGATACGGGGATTCTCATGAAGTATCAGCCCAAGATGATTATTGTTGCCTGCAATACCGTTTCCGCGCTTGCGCTTGACGTTGTCGAGAAGGCAGGAAGAGGTGTTCCCGTACTGGGGGTTTTGAGGGCAGGAGCGGAACTGTCAGTGCACCATTCCCGCAACAACCGCATTGGTGTTATCGGAACACGTGCTACAATTTTGTCGAATGCATACTCTTTGGCAATCAACACGATCAATCCTGAAGCAGAGATTTTTTCCACAGCCTGTCCGCTGTTTGTCCCTCTGGCGGAAGAGGGGTTTACAGACCACCCTGCTGCAGATATGATAGCACGCGAGTATCTCGAAGAGCTTCTTGGCCGGGGAATCGATACCTTGGTTCTTGGTTGTACTCATTATCCCATACTCAAGAAGATGATCGGAGAGATTGCAGGGCCGGATGTCAGCATTATAGATTCTGCTGAAGCAGTTGCTGCAAGGACACGGGATCTGCTGGCTGAAAGTGCTCTGCTCAATACTTCAGGTATGCCGGCTTCGCCTCATTTACTTGTCAGTGATCTTCCCCAGAAGTTCAGGTCGCTCTGCAGGCTTTTTCTTGGTACGGATATCCCCGACGTGGAGCTTGTCGAGGTGTAGAAGGGAAGATGTACATTAAACATTAAACCGGAAAACAATCACGTCGCCGTCCCGGACAACGTATTCCTTGCCTTCCGAGCGCATTTTGCCGGCTTCCCGGGCTTTCTGCTCCGAGCCGCATGCAAGCATGTCGTTATAAGCAATCACTTCGGCCCGGATAAACCCTTTTTCAAAATCGGTATGAATCGAACCTGCGGCTTCGGGGGCAGTGGCGCCTTTTCGGATAGTCCAGGCATGCACTTCTTTTTCGCCGGCAGTAAAGTAGGTATGCAGGCCAAGCAGGTCGTAGGCTGTTTGTATGATCCGGTCCAGGCCGGACATTTCAAGTCCGAGACTTTCAAGAAACTCCGGACGGTCTTCCTCAGGCAGTTCGGCGATCTCGGCTTCGGTTTTCGCACAGATAGTCAGCATTTTTGCACCTTCTTTCTCAGCGATTTCCGCAACTTCTGCCGTGAAACTGTTTCCATCCGGAAGATCATCGTCGGAAACATTTGCGGCATAAAGAACAGGTTTGGCCGATAACAGGAAAAATTGTTTTCCCAGTGTTTTTTCCTCTTCGGTTTCCATCAGGCTGCGGGCAGGGATGCCGTCGCCAAGGCCGGTGATAATCTTTTCGGCGAGACTGACTGCCGGTAAGAGTTCCTTTTCCTTTTTTGCGTTCTTTTTCAGTTTTTCCAGCCTTTTTTCCATGCTGTCGAGGTCTGCAAGCATCAGTTCGGTCTCGATCGTCCCGATATCATCGGCCGGATCGACCTTTCCATGGACATGGACCACGTCGGTATCCTCGAAGCAGCGTACGACGTGAACTATGGCGTCAACCTCCCTGATGTGCGAAAGAAACTGGTTGCCGAGACCTTCGCCTTTGCTTGCTCCACGCACAAGACCTGCAATATCGACAAGTTCGATGGTTGCGGGAATGATAGTTGGTGTTCTGACGATGTCCGCCAGCTTTTGCAGCCTGCCGTCCGGGACAAACACCATGCCGATGTTGGGATCGATCGTGCAGAACGGATAGTTTTCAGCTTCAGCCTGTTTTGCCGTTATGGCATTGAAAAGGGTTGATTTTCCGACATTGGGCAACCCGACGATTCCGCAACGTAGAGCCATAGATAGATGAGTAGATGAGAAATTATATGTGCAGAGCACGCAGTCATGAAGAATATATGCATTTGAAGAAATCACTATATTTGCAAAAAGCAAAATTTTTTTATAGAATAGCAGGCTAACTTAAAATGTTATAGGTATCGGCTATCGGTAGCGGAACCAAAATAATCATAGCTATAGACGGTCCGGCTGCTTCAGGTAAAAGCACCACGGCACGTCTGCTGGCAGGGAAACTGGGATATACTTATATCGACACGGGAGCAATGTACCGGTCTGTTACGCTTAAAGCGCTTGAGGCTGGTTTGCTGGAACGTCTTCACGAAAACCCGGATGAAGTTGAGTCTCTGCTTCACAAGGTCGACATTGTCTTCAAAGGAGGACGTGTTTTTCTGGACGGCCGGGATGTTACTGCCGATATCAGGGACAACAGGATTTCACGTCATGTGAGCTTTATCAGTTCTTTGAAACCGGTCCGGGACAGGCTCAAACAAATGCAAAGAGCGATGGGGACCGGACGCGGCGTGGTTATGGATGGCAGAGACATCGGTACCGTCATATTTCCCGATGCCGAGTTGAAGATTTTTCTGGTAGCCGATGCTTCCGAAAGGGCACGGCGCCGGTACGCTGAGCTTCTTCAAAAAAACGGAGATGCCGGCAGTACCGTACCGTCGGTCGAAGAACTTGAGCAGGAGATCATGCAGCGCGACAGAGATGATGCGGCCCGTACGCATGCGCCACTGAAAAAACATGAAGATGCGGTAGAGGTTGACACATCCGGCCTTACTATTGATGAGCAGGTGTCACTGGTATATAATCTTGCAATGGAAAAAACAGCCGTTTGAACGGTTGCGTAATCGTTAACCATAAAATCCTTTCGCTGAAATCTCTCGCGGTGAAAGGCAAAAATCACAAGAGAGGAAGGAAACAATTAATGCCAGAAACGCAAACAATCGAACAACAGAAGGGAACGGAATCAGATCCTAAAAACCATCGTGTAAAATTTTTCGCGAACTACGAGCCTTCAGAACTTGATCAGATGGAGCAGCTCTATTCGAGCACGCTTAACGAAATTACAGAAGAAGAAATCGTTAAAGGTACTATCGTCGCCATTTCGAACAAGGACGTGACCATTGATGTGGGTTTCAAGTCTGAAGGTATCGTATCGAAACTCGAGTTCAAGGATGAGGAAGAACTGGAAGTCGGCGACGAGGTTGAAGTGTATCTCGAAAACATCGAGGATAAAATGGGGCAGCTTATTCTCTCGAAGAGAAAAGCTGACGTTCTCAGGATCTGGGATAAGATCTACGATTCCATCGAGAACGACACCATTATAAACGGAAAGATTATCAACCGTGTAAAGGGCGGTATGACCGTTTCACTTTCCGGGGTCGAAGCATTTCTTCCGGGATCGCAGATCGATGTCAAACCGGTCCGCGACTTCGACGCACTTGTCGGGCAGACAATGGATTTCAGGGTTGTCAAGATCAATCCTGTTACGCAGAATATTGTCGTCAGTCACAAGGTTATTCTCGAAGAAGAGTACGCAGCGAAACGTGAGGAGATGCTGGCCAATATCAAGGTTGGTATGGTTCTCGAGGGGACGGTCAAGAATATCACTGATTTTGGTATCTTCGTCGATCTCGGAGGCCTTGACGGTCTTGTTCATATTACCGATATCACCTGGGGCAGGATCAATCATCCTTCTGAAGTTGTCGAACTTGATCAGCCGATCAAGGTCGTTGTTGTCGGTTTTGACGAAGAGACCAAACGAGTTTCTCTTGGTATGAAGCAGCTTGAAGCTCATCCATGGGAAAATATCGAGATTAAATATCCTGTAGGCACCAAGACAAACGGCCGTGTTGTTTCCATTACGGATTACGGCGCATTTGTCGAGATTGAAAAGGGCATTGAGGGGCTTGTCCATATTTCTGAAATGAGCTGGACACAGCACATAAAGCATCCGAGTCAGTTTGTATCTCTCGGTCAGGATGTTGAATGTGTTATCCTCAACATCGATAAAGAGCACACAAAGCTCTCGCTTTCCATGAAACGGGTTGCCGAAGACCCCTGGATCGCTCTTTCAGAGAAGTACATCGAAGGTTCTCTGCACAAGGGTACAGTCAGCAATATTACCGATTTCGGTGTGTTTGTTGAGCTTGAACCCGGAGTGGATGGCCTTGTACACATTTCCGATCTTTCCTGGACCAAGAAGATCCGCCATCCCAGTGAGCTGGTTAAGAAAAATCAGGAGCTTGAGGTTAAAGTGCTGAAGTTTGATGTTAATGCTCGCCGTATAGCACTCGGGCACAAGCAGATCAATCCTGATCCGTGGGATGAGTTTGAGCAGAAGTACGCTGTTGGTTCGGAATGTGTGGGAAAAATATCACAGATCATAGAAAAAGGTGTGATTGTTATCCTCCCGGGCGACGTAGACGGGTTTGTTCCGGTATCGCATCTTCTCCAGGGAGGAGTGAAGGACATTAATGCATCCTTCAAAGTAGAAGATGATCTTCCGTTGCGCGTTATTGAGTTCGACAAGGAAAACAAGCGAATCATTCTGTCCGCGCTCGAGTATTTCAAGGACAAGAGCAAGGAGGAAATTGAGGAATATCTTCAGGCTCACCCGAACGAAAAGAAAGAGATCGAGGATGCCAGCGCCGAGCTTGAATCCCAGCCCAAGTCCGAGGACAAGGACAAGGAAAAGGGCGAGTAAAGCACGTGCATTTCACATTGAGCAGAAAGAGGCTTCTTCCGTTTTTCCGGAAGAAGCCTTTTTGCCTTAATACCCAAAGCTTTTGAGCATCCCTTTTTTCTTTCTCCAGTCCGGCCTGACTTTCACAAACAGCTCAAGAAATACGGGGCGATCGAGGAACTCTTCGATGTCCTTTCTTGCAGCCGTGCCGAGTTTTTTCAAAGCGGCGCCTTTCCTCCCGATAAGTATATGCTTCTGGGAATCGCGCTCGACGATGATTGAGCAACGGATCACATCTTTTTTTGAGGGATTGCTTTCATGCTGTTCTTTAAACTCGTCAATAACTACTTCGGTTGAGTAGGGTATCTCCTGTTCATAGTGAAGAAAAATTTTCTCCCGGACAATCTCGCTCACGAAAAAACGTTCGGGGGCCGTGCTGAGAATGTCTTCCGGGTAGAGAGGCTCCGACAGGGGGAGAAATGGAAGCAGGGCGTCAACGAGGCCATCCGTTCCAGTACCCTGTAATGCGGAGATCGCCAGCACCTTTTCGGGTTCCCAGTGCTTCCGGATAACCTGCAACGCCTCTTCCTGCTCTTCTTTTTTCAGGAAATCCGCCTTGTTCAGTACAACGACCACCGGTTTTTGTATTTTATCCAGCCATTGCAGGAAAAGCAGGTCAGTGAATTTCCGGTCAAACAAGTCCGCCTTTTTAGAGGCAGGAATCATGGCTACGATTACATCCGCTTCCTTCAGGGTTACACGTGTAGTCTTCAACATCGATTCATGTAATTCCTGCGCCGGATCCATAATACCGGGTGTATCGAGAAAGATTATCTGGCAGTGATCATTATGGTAAATCCCGGTTATTTTTTTTCTTGTGGTCTGCGGCTTGGGTGTTACAATAGAGAGTTTATGACTGAGAAGCTTGTTGACCAGGGTTGATTTTCCCGCGTTTGGCGGACCGACGATAGCTGCATATCCGCAGGCAAAGGCTGTTTCGTTGGACATGAATAATGGTTTAGGCTCTTACGGATTGTTTGTACTATACTAAATTTTATGGTAACAGGTGACGGGAGGCTTTTATTTTTTAACTGGAAGAAGGATACAGGGCTTTCTTGACTTTTTATTTTTGAATTTTGATCAGAGGAAGAAATGGTAAACCGTTACAACAAGATGGATATATGGCTGTTTGGGTTTATGGCAGGTCTTATAGGCTTTGGTCTGCTTGCCATATACAGTGCCAGTAACGGGGTGGGAGCAATCGACCTGTTCTACAAACAGCTTGCATGGTTTGGTATCGGCCTGATCGTTATGGCTGTTATATATTATACCGATTACAGGAAAATAATGGAGTATTCCTATGGTTTATATGTTGCCGGTTTATTTCTTCTTGTAGTGGTTTTGTTTTTCGGAACAAAAGTTTCAGGTGCAACCAGTTGGCTGCGCATAGGTTTCATCGGTATACAGCCTTCAGAGATAGCAAAGGTTACCACTATTCTTGCTCTTGCGAGATATCTTTCCAGCGATAATACGGATATTACATCCCGTAACGATGTGTTTCTTGCGATTCTAATAGCTGTCATACCGGCAGGCCTGGTTATGCTTCAGCCTGATATGGGGACAACGCTGACCTATCTTTCTTTTATCTTTCCGGTAATGATCATGGCAGGGTTCAATGTTTATTATCTGCTGCTCATGGTAGTTCCTTTTCTGCTTACCGTTACAGGCTTTTTTAATATATATCTGTTGATAGTATTCACTGTTCTTGTTTTTGCAGCTCTGATTGTTATGCGCAAGGGCTTTCGTTTCTCTCAGCTTATCGTATCGCTTGCCGGCTTTGCCGGCGGTCTGTTCACTTTCCGTTTTGCAGCGGATATACTGCAGCCACACCAGATGAAGCGTATCCAGACCTTTCTGGACCCCATGTCGGATCCGCAAGGGGCCGGTTACAATGCCCTGCAGGCAAAAATTGCCATCGGGTCCGGAGGAATATTCGGAAAAGGGTTTCTGGAAGGCACACAGACACAACTGCGTTTTATTCCTGCCCAGTGGACCGACTTTATTTTCTGCGTTATCGGTGAAGAGATGGGGCTCATCGGCAGCATGATTCTTCTCAGCCTTTTCCTGGCTCTTTTCCTGAGAATGCTCTGGCTTGTGAGTGTTATCAAAAACAAGTTCGTGGAGTTGACGCTTGTCGGATTTGTTTCTCTCTGGCTGGTTCATGTCATGATAAATGTCGGGATGACCATCGGGCTTTTTCCCGTTATCGGTGTTCCGCTTCCATTTCTGTCTTATGGCGGATCATCCTTGCTTGGCAACATGCTGATGGTGGCTCTTGCGCTCAACTTTTTCAGAAACAAGAGAAATCTGGGATATTGACAAAGTCAAAAAGAGAGCAGAAATAATAGATACGGCGAATAGGTGAGAACAAGGCGGCTCATCCGGGCCGCCTTGCGATGTATCGGAAAGAAAAACCGCTAAAGGTGAAAAGCTTACTTGATTTTGTAGACAAACCGTTTACCGCCCTTGCCTGCCGGGATGCGATCAATTTCACTGTCCGCTATGCCGTATTTGTTGAACCAGAGGCTTACGGCAGTTCCCTTTGTATTGAGGGCATCTGCAATGTCTTTGGGTTTAAACTCCCTGTCGGGATTGGAACGGAGAAGCTCCTTGATTGCTGTGCCGAGCTGACCCCTGCCGTACTTGGTATATCCGCCTTTGGCAGTTGTTGCTTCCGTTGCTGATTCAAGCTTTGAAAGGTTTTGGTCAAGTTTTTTTATCACAACAGCAAGCTCGTTCTCAATAGGACGGATTTTTTCATCGTATTCGTTTTGTATCTGTGCTATGGTGTCCTGTAATTCTTTTTTCTTTTCGACAAGAGACTGAAACTGATCAATTTTCTGAATAAAAAGATCATATTTGTCCGGGGCTGATACATCTCTTTTTTGCATGTTCATCGCATATATGTTTTTATTGTTCTTACTCTTACTGCATGCCAAACTACACTAATATAAAAGAAACGATATCTGTATACAATACATTTATTATTTTTTATCGGCAAACATGTTGCTATAGCATGTTGCGCAGTAAAATATATGTACTGTAGGGAATCTCTATTTATTTATTTCGCACTTCAATTGCATCGTTGAGCGGATAAAAAGGGGTTTCTGCGCTCCGTTCGCCTTGCACTTGAACCGCTCATGACAATAAATAGAGGTTCCCTGTATGTTGTAGCTTGATTAACGATTTGCAATATTTGTTTTATGAGTAAAGTTCAGAAAAAAAAACGTGTTCTCGCTATTACGCTTGGCTGCAAACTCAACTATGCGGAAACATCATCGATACTGGACGGTTTTGTTCGGGATGGCTGGGAGATAACAACCGGTGATGATAAACCTGACCTTGTCATTGTACATACATGTGCGGTTACCGGGCAGGCAGGGCAGAAGTCGAGGCGGCAGATAAGAAAAATGATAAAACAATATCCGCAAAGCAGGATAGCGGTAACGGGCTGCTATGCCCAGCTGGCCCCCGATAGTATAGAACGTATTGAAGGAGTTGATGTTATTCTTGGTTCAAAGGAAAAATTTATACTACAAAAGTATATAACAGGTGGTAAGGAAACGTTATACAGGGAAGTTTCATCTCCTGGGACTATAAAAGAAGCTGTGCCTGCTCATTCTCTCGTATATGACAGGAAGTGGGGAAGGACACGCGCTTTTCTAAAAATCCAGGACGGATGTGATTACGGCTGTGCTTACTGCATTATCCCTTTTGCGCGGGGAAATTCACGCTCTGTACCTCTTCAAACAGTGCTGGCAGGTGCGGGGAAGCTTGCGGAAGCAGGGTATCATGAGATTGTGCTGACCGGTGTCAATATTGCCGATTACCGGAGTGAAGGAGCCACCATTGTCGAACTGTTGCAGGAACTCGAGGCGGTCGATGTGAGCAGGATCAGGATAAGCTCGATCGAGCCGGACGTACTCAGTGACAGGTTGATAGATGCGGTTGCTGTTTCGTCGAAGATCATGCCTCATTTTCATCTTCCTCTCCAGTCGGGTTCTGACGATATCCTTGACGCAATGTGTCGCCGGTACACATCAGCAGGTTACAGGCAGCGACTGCTGAAGGCAGTTGAGACAATACCGGATTGTGCTATCGGCGCCGATGTCATGATCGGGTATCCGGGGGAGACCGAGGCTGATTTTCAGGCAACGTTCAAGTTGCTGGAGAGCCTTCCTGCCGCTTACCTGCATGTTTTTACCTGTTCTCTTCGGCCGGGGACAGCGCTTGCAGGACAGGTGTCGTCAGGAGTCCGCCAAAAGATTTCATCCCGGACATCACGAGCAAGGAGCCGTTTGCTTCTTGATCTCGCCGAAAGGAAACAGCGTGAGTTTACGCTGCAGTACACAGGGAAGACTCTCGATGTCCTTTTCGAAGAGTACAAGGCCGCAAAAGGAGGGGCGAGCATGATTGCCGGTTATTCCCGTAACTACATCAGGGTACAGCTTATAACGGAGACTCCGGGAGATGCTGTCGGTCTTGTCGGTAAAGAGAAAAAGGTTTATATCCAAAACATGAACGAAGATTTGATTTTAGAGGGTAGATTTGTAACTTAGAAGCCATTTTTGCCGGAATATCTCTTTATACCGAGAGAGTTTGTTTGTCTAATTTGTTAACCTGGCTAAATAATTACAGCAATGGCTATTAAATCCCGTATTCGCACCATACCCGACTACCCGAAGAAAGGTATCATGTTCCGCGACATCACGACACTTCTCAAGGACCCTGTAGGATTCAGGCTTGTTATCGACCAACTGACACAGCATTACATCGAAAACGGAGTGAAATTCGACATGATCGTCGGCATGGAGGCAAGAGGTTTTATTATAGGAGGAGCGCTTTCCTATACCTTGGGTAAGGGGTTTGTTCCAATCAGAAAGCCGGGTAAACTTCCGGGTGAAGTTGTCGATCAGGAATACCAGCTTGAATACGGGACCGATAAAGTGGAAATGCATATTGACGCTCTGGAAAAAGGTACCCGGATTCTTCTTGTTGATGACCTTCTTGCTACCGGAGGAACGGCTCTTGCCGGGGCGGCACTGGTTGAGAAAGTTGGTGGTGTAGTTGTCGAAATGGCGTTTATTGTCAACCTGCCTGATATCGGCGGTCAGAAAAAGCTCGAGAACAAAGGGTATAAGCTCTATTGCCTTACGGAGTTTGAAGGGGAATAAGAATATGGGAGACACGTTGTTGCGCTCTTTGTTTTTCATCGTTATTGCAATTGTCACGATATCTGTCGGTTTCAACGGTGTTCTGCATGCAAGCGAGGTTGCCAATGGTGTTGCAGCAGTTCATGCTGCCGAGGAGACTCACCACCTGCCGCCGGTCTGGATGGTTGTTCCTTTTGTTATCCTGCTGGTCATGATTGCAACCGGCCCGCTCTTTTATCACCATTTCTGGGAGCACCATTACCCGAAGATTGCAGTCGGTCTCGGGGCGATTGTTGCTTTTTTTTACGGTTTTTTCATGGATCACGGTACTCACGTGTTATTGCATACCCTTGAAGAGTACATTTCTTTTATAGCTCTTATCGGATCGCTGTTTATTGTTTCCGGAGGAATTCTGATCAAGATTGGGACACGTGGAAGGCCGCTGGTTAACGGGGGGTTGCTCTTTTTCGGATCGGTTCTGGCCGATGTTATCGGTACAACCGGTGCTTCCATGCTTTTGATTCGCCCCTATATGCGTATCAACGAAGGGCGTCTCAAACCGTTTCATATTGTTTTCTTTATTTTCCTTGTAAGTAATATTGGTGGCGGGTTGACACCGATAGGCGATCCGCCTCTGTTCCTCGGTTTCCTCAAAGGCGTCCCGTTTTTCTGGATTCTGACCGAAATATGGCATATCTGGCTGGTTACTGTTGTTGTTCTGATAGCGCTCTTTATGATTTTCGATACTATGGTCGGTAAGGGAACCATTCCGAAGGATTTTGAAAGTCACACTGGAAAAGGTCTGGAAATTCAGGGCGCCAGGAGTTTTGTGTTTCTTGGTATAATCATTGCCTCCGTGTTTATGGATCCGGCGGTAATCCCGGGTTTTCCGAGCCTTCAGGAAATGCTTCACGTTCCATTCGGTATCCGTGAAGTTATCATGTTTACCGTTGCTGTCGCAGCTTTCAAAACCGCTGATGAGGATGCGATGAAAGGCAATGAGTTCAATTTTGAGCCCATCAAAGAAGTTTCTTTTCTTTTTATCGGCATTTTTGCAACCATGATTCCGGCCCTCGAACTTATCGGAGCCTATGCGCAAGCCCATGCAACGGAATTTTCCGTTTCCCGTTTTTACTGGCTCACCGGTTCTCTTTCGGGTGTGCTGGACAATGCCCCGACTTACCTGAACTTCCTTGCCGGCTCGATGGGGAAATTCGGCTCGGATATCGGGTCGGTTGATGCTGTGCGAAGTTTTGCCGATGGCATCCCGTCTCCGGTTCCTTCCGATGTGCCGTCGGATATTTACCTTCTTGCCATATCAGTTGCGGCGGTGTTTTTCGGTGCCATAACCTACATCGGCAATGCTCCGAACTTTATGGTTAAAAATATCGCCGAGCAGGCTGATGTTGATGTTCCGGGTTTTGTTGAATATGTGTATAAGTACTCGCTGCCGATACTGGTTCCGGTATTTGCAGTGATATGGTTTGTGTTTTTTAATTTGTAGCAAGCACAGGTTGTAGGGGATGGATAGAAACGATCAACTCAGGGGATTGACATAATGAAAGGATTTGTCCAGGCAATACAGGAAGGGGAGAAGGGAATGGTGTTCAGAAACTCGGTTTTTCTTCCGTTTCACTTCGAACTGCTCAGTGTATGGATTGGCAAGGAAATGTCTCTCCTTGCGGTACCTGACCTGTTAACCGACTTTTGCGAAGGCAATGCGGAACTGGCGGTTCGCGAAGGGGAGCAATATACAAACTTGGTTTTCAGAAAAAGTGGCGACCTTCGCAAGGAACTCGGCCGATGCAAAGGCCATATCATTCTGCATGCCGCGGAAAAAGGGGCAGATATCTTCAAGGAAGAAAACAGGCATTATATCAAGATATGTTTTGCCAACAAGCACAATCTTGAGCTTGAACTGGAGGAAGATCCGTTTTATCTGTAAGAGCCACGAGGGGAAATTGTTCCAGTAGGGAGTACCGGGCGCTCTGTGTTTTTTATGTGAGCAGTATAGTCTTACCCTTATGTTCAGCACGTTGAGCTTGACGGTATCCCGGTAGTCACAATCAGTCTACAAATCAACGGTTGAGCTTGCCGGTTTTCAGCCTCGTTATACCTTGAGACTTTGGCTCACTGCGTGCTTGAACTCTTTGGAGATCTTGAACGTCGGGACGTTTTTTGCGTTTACCGACACCTTCTCACCTGTTCTGGGGTTGCGTGCCAGCCGCTGGTTTTTATAGCGGATATTGAAGGAACCGAACCCTCTGATCTCTATTCTTTTTCCGGTCTTCAACGAATCAATGATGCTTTCGAAAAGGCAGTCAACCACCGATTCGGTTTCATGCTTGGTCAGCCCTGTCCTGTGAGAGATGGTATTAACAAGATCTGCTTTTGTCGTTGTGTTTCCCATAGTGCTTAAGTTCTAAGGTTAGATAACGTTACCAACAATTATTGTAACCACATTCTTACCGCAACAATTCCTATAAACACTGCAAAAATTTTACGAAGCATCTCATGAGTCAGAGATGTTGCGATTTTCGCGCCGAGAAACGCTCCGGCGAAAAGGCCGGCAGCGATAACGATTCCAAACCAGATATGCTCCGTTGTTATTTTTCCTGCCCTGTAATACTCAAGTACACCCAGGAGCCCTACAGGGAGAAGCAACGCAACCAGGGAGGTGGCGTTTGCAGTATGTTGAGAAAAACCCATGATCAGCACAAGTACAGGAACAATGATAAGGCCACCGCCTATACCGAACATGCCGGAAAAAACTCCTGCGGCTACCCCCGTAAGCAACATCCAGAAAATCTGCATGACAGGCTTCTCCAGGAAATGGGTTATGAAAGGGCTACAGCACCGCCGCCTGCCTCGATAATGGCGTCGATCTCATCGCCGTTCAATATTTCTTTTTCAATCAGCGCATCGGCAAGTGCGTGCAGAAGGTTCTTTTTCTCGCTAAGTATGCGCTTTGCATTTTCCATGCATTCCATGACGATATTGCGAACCTCTACGTCGATCTGAAGGGCTGTTTCCTCACTGTATTCGCGAACATGAGAGTAATCCTTGCCCAGGAATACCTCTTTATGGCCGTTACCGTAATTGATCGGTCCCAGTTTTTCACTCATGCCCCAGTTTCGTACCATTTTCCGTGCGATTTCGGTAGCCCGTTCAATATCATTTTCCGCGCCTGTGCTGGTCTGGTTGAATATCAGCTTTTCTGCAGCTCTTCCGCCCAGTGCGTAGGTGATCATTGCAATCAGGTTGTCCCTGTCTTGTGTATACCGGTCTTCTTCGGGCAGGTAAGCCGTCTGGCCCAGCGAGCGGCCTCTCGGTATGATGGTTACCTTGTGAATAGGATCAGAGCCTTTGGTGAATTTTGCCACCAGAACATGGCCGGACTCATGATACGCGGTGATTTTTTTCTGTTCGTCGGAAATGTACATGCTTTTTCGCTCGGGGCCCATCAGAATTTTATCCCTGGCCTCTTCGAAATTATCCAGCGAAATGTCCTTGCGTTCCTCACGGGATGCCAGCAGGGCAGCTTCGTTAATGAGATTTGCAAGGTCGGCCCCGGAAAAGCCAGGAGTGCTCTGTGCTATTTTTTCGATTTCCACATCACCTGCAAGGGGCGTCTTGCGGGAATGGATTTTCAGTATATTTACTCTTCCGCGAATGTCCGGTTTGTCGATTGTTATCTGACGGTCGAACCTCCCCGGCCTGAGCAGGGCTGTATCGAGAACATCAGGACGGTTTGTTGCAGCGATAAGAATAACATTATCCTTGGTTGTGAACCCGTCCATTTCGACAAGAAGCTGGTTCAGCGTTTGCTCGCGTTCATCATGGCCACCGCCAAGTCCCGCTCCGCGGCTCCGGCCAACAGCATCGATCTCATCAATGAAAACGATGCACGGTGCGTTTTTCTTCGCCGTCTCGAACAGGTCGCGTACTCTTGCCGCGCCGACGCCGACAAACATCTCTACAAAGTCAGCTCCCGATATAGAAAAAAACGGGACTTTCGCTTCGCCTGCAATAGCTTTGGCAAGCAGTGTTTTGCCGGTTCCGGGAGGGCCGAGAAGGAGAACCCCTTTGGGAATTTTGCCTCCGATTTGCTGAAACTTTTCGGGGCTCATCAAAAACTCGACAGTCTCCTTGAGTTCTTCTACTGCTTCGTCGACGCCGGCAACATCTTCAAAAGTTACCTTGACGTCGAAGTCACTCATCAGTTTCGCACGGCTTTTGCCGAAAGCGAAAATATTTTTCTGAACGCCGCCGTTCTGCATGGACATGCGCCGGAAAATGAAAAAGTAAATCGCGGCGAATATCAGCCAGGGGGCAAGCAGTATAAGGAAGTTGTTGAGGTCATTCGAGCCTTCCCGTACCTTTACTTCAATACCCTTTTCCGCGAGAAGGTCGGCCTGTTCTATTGAAAACCCGGGAACTCTGGTGGAGAACCGGTCAACCTGACCCGTAGAACCGTCAACGAGCTGGAGGGTTACGGGACTTTTCAGCACGCCTCTCAATACTGCGGATTTGTCCGGTGCGGTCTCAACCGTGAGCGATACGATCCGGTCCTGTCCAAGGACTTTACGGTACTCGTTGTAAGTTATTTCCCTCGAATCATCCTGCACAAAGAATCTCTGGAACACGAATATGAACACCAGAAACAACATTATATAGATCAATATCTTGGGGAACCGGTCTTTTGGCACTTCTCCGTTTCCTCCGCCTCCGAACCATCCTCCTGAGTCGGGGTTCTGGTCTTTTACCGGTCTGAATTTGTTTGGCGTCTGACTTCTTTTCCCTTCTTTATCGGCCATTTGTATGGGTCTTCTTTTGATGATTCAAGGTAACTTGCCTTTTTTAAAGTAATTAAAAGTAAAACTATAAGGGCAGATTAAAAGTTTAACACAACGGCAGGTTTTAGCATTAAAGCTGAGCAGCAGGGTCGAAGGATGCATGTTTTTCAAGTGGGCGGGGGAAACGAATGGCGGTCGGGTAACAGGCTGCAGCTATAGGAATAACAGGGACTTTTTTTTAAATTCATTGCCTTTACATACACCTGAAAAGTGCACAAGATTTCAGTCAATATCCCATAGTTTATTATGCAAGCAACTCCAGGTCAGCGGGTAAGAACGAGATTTGCTCCATCACCTACAGGACACCTCCATGTAGGGGGATTGCGCACAGCCCTCTATAATTATCTTTACGCGAAAAACATGAACGGTGATTTCATTGTACGGATTGAAGACACCGATCAGGCGAGAAGAGTGGAAGGTGCCGATAAAAGTTTGCTGAAAACTCTTGAAATGACGGGCATTGTTCCCGATGAAAGCTTCATGCACGGCGGTAATTTCGGTCCATATGTTCAGTCCGAAAGACTTGAGATATACCGTAAATACTGCCTGCAACTCCTCGAACGGAAAAATGCATACTACTGTTTTTCAACAGCAGAAGAGCTTGAAAAGAACAGAAAGCTTCAGATGAAACAAGGTATGCAGCCGAAGTATAACCGCAAATGGCTTCCTGAAGATATGGGAGGGTCCATGCCGGAAGGCGAGATCGGAAAAAAACTTGAAGAAGGGGTCCCGTATGTTATTCGTATGAGGGTGCCGGACTATATTTCCATCATGTTCGAAGATATGGTTCGCGGCCCCGTGGAGTTTGATTCGGCAACTGTTGACGATCAGGTGCTGATGAAATCAGACGGCTTTCCGACCTATCATTTTGCCAGCGTGGTTGATGATCATCTTATGGAGATCAGTCATGTCATTCGGGGAGAGGAGTGGCTTTCTTCGATGCCGAAACACCTTTTGCTGTATGAGTTTTTCGGATGGGAACCGCCGAAAGTTGCCCATTTGCCTCTGCTTCTCAATCCGGATCGTTCGAAACTCAGCAAACGCCAGGGGGATGTTGCTGCAGAAGACTTTATCAATAAGGGATACAGCCCTGAGGCCATCGTCAACTTTGTGGCACTCCTCGGATGGAATGAAGGGGAGGGCTGTGAGAGGGAAGTGTACAGCCTGGATGAACTCAAGGAGAAGTTCAGTCTTGAGAGGGTTGGAAAGGCTGGATCGGTGTTTAATGTAGAAAAACTCGGGTGGCTTGAGAAACAATATATTAAAGGCCGTTCCCGGGAAGCGATCATCAGCGTGATCAAGCCCCTCCTTTATGAGGAGCTTGAGAAAAAAAACACCGACATGGACGTCGATCGTATTGCAAGCGATGAGTACCTCGGTCAGGTTATTGAGCTCATGCGCGAACGGGTAAGCTTTGAGCATGAGTTCATTACCTTTTCAAACTATTTCTTTTTCGATCCTGAAGAGTACGAAGAAAAGGCCGTCAAAAAACGATGGGTAGCCGATACCAACGAGGTCGTCGGTGAGTTTATTACGGTACTTGAAAAAACCGGCGACTTCAGTGCCGACAGCCTCGAGGCGGCCCTCAAGGATTTCGTTGCACCTCGGGGGAAAAAACCTGCGTTCCTGATCCACCCGGTCAGAATACTTGTCTCCGGTGTAGGGTTTGGCCCCAGCCTGTACCATATGCTTGAAGTCCTGGGAAAGGAGACCGTTCTTCGGCGGCTCAGAAAAGGGATTGAGAGAGTCAGCCCCTTCAGTTCATGATGTCCTGGTTTTTTGTTATTCTGTGCTTAGTGGCGGTGCTTAAGGACGACAATAATACCTGTTTATTATGATACGCAAGGAAAGCTTTCTCCTGCAGACTGTCGGGGGTGAAAACCTTCTCGTTCCCGTCGGTGCCCAGGTTATGGATACCAACGGGATCATTACGTTGAATGAAACCGCAGCATTTATCTGGGACTTGCTTGAAAAGGATTGTACCATAGACGATCTTGCCGCTGCTATTGCAGACAGGTTTGAGGTTACTATGGAGCAGGCTGTTTCAGACGTAAGGTCTTTTGTCGATAAACTGGATCAAAACGGTCTGCTAGAATGAGCAAGCTTACTGATGATTATGGTACATTTGTAAGTAAACTTCAGAGAATTGCTGCAGAACGCTGCCAGCCGTTGAGCGGTACTTTTGAGCTGACCGGTCGCTGTAACCATGCTTGTTCCATGTGCTACATTTCGAGGCCGGTTTCCGATTCTGCTGTGATAGTTAGAGAGCTTTCTGCAGATACATGGATTGAAATCGCCAGACAGGCAAAAGACGAGGGGATGCTTTTTCTGCTTCTGACGGGCGGAGAAATATTTGTTCTCCCGGACTTTTTTGAGATATACAGGCCGCTTACGGGAATGGGGTTTCTTATCTCTCTCTATACCAACGCTACACTGGTTACAGACTCCATTGCCGACAAGCTTGCCGAGACTCCACCTCATCGTATCGAGGTATCATTGTATGGAGCAAATACCCGTACTTATGAAACCGTTACCCGTGTTCCTGGTAGTTTTAAGCGATGCATGAAAGGAATCGAAGCTCTTGTCAAAAGGGACATCAATGTTGGCCTAAAGGCCACGATTACCCGGCAGAACGTTGATGAACTTGACGCTATGCAGAAAATGGCAAGGCATTGGGGTTTGCCGTTCACTGCATCCTGGCTTCTTACCAGAAGGGCTGACGGTATGCCTTCTGAGATTGAAGAATGTCGTTTGACCCCTTCTGAAGCAGTTACGATTGAGGCGTCCGATCCATATGCAGTTGAGGAGTGGTGCGGCGGTGGAGTGGTTTCAAAAACCGACAATTTTTACTGCCAGGCCGGTAGGGCATCGTTTGTCATTGATTTCACCGGAGCCATGAATGTCTGTTCGGACTTTCCTGTTCCAGGAGCAAAAGTTCCTGACATCGGTTTCAGGAAGGCCTGGGGAGAGTTACGACGTTTTGTCGAGGGTGCGCCAAAACTTTCAGCAGAATGCCTTGACTGTGATGTCATAAAGTATTGTGCCATTTGTCCTGCCTGGTCGTATCTTGAAAACGGAAAAATGGCGGGCAGTGTAGACTATCTTTGCAGCATCGCACACGAAAGGAAAAAACGATATGAGTCCCAAAAATAGCTCGATCTACTTGTCCATAGCGGATATTCAGATCGATCTGAAGAGTCCGCTCTCTTCTGCTGAACTGCGCATCGACGGCTTGCTTGAGCCGTTTTTCGGTAAATCACAGAATCCGGCGGGCAGGATTTTGCTGGAGTGGGAGGAAAGCTCCGAAATTCTCCAAGGGGAGGGGGAGCTTGTCTATGATCCGGGTGTTATCTGGAGAATGTTCAAAAATGGTGAAGCATGGTGTGCTGAAATCAGCTATGCTGATCGGACTGCAGCTTGCAGGAAAGAGGAGGTCAGGTGTCTTCTTTTCGCTGACAATTCGTGGGACCGTGTGACACTGACAGAAAGGCGTTTCGGGCATGGTTGGCACAGTCTTCTGGCTCTCGGGGCAGGAGAACTGATGGTCCGCTCGGCGATGGTGCTTTCAGATGGGATTGTTCTTCATGCTGCGGGTATCGATGACAATGGTCATGGTATTGTTTTTTCAGGGCATTCGGGAGCAGGAAAAAGCACTCAGCTTGATTTTTGGATTCATGAGCCGGGGGTGATCCCCATGACAGACGACAGGGTTGCTATCCGTACCTTGGGGAAGGGAGGCGCAGTATGCTACGGGACTCCCTGGGGAGGAATGCCTCACATCGCTTCCAATCATTCTGTCCCGCTCAAAGCCCTCATCCTTCTCGAACAGGACGTCGAAAACAGGATGACACTTCTTTCACCGGAAAAAGCTGCAGCTATGCTTGCCTGCAGGGCGTTTTTGCCATACTGGGACAGATCGCTTATGCAGCGTGCTTTTTCGAATCTGGACAGGTTAGTGAAAAATACACCAGTATACCTGTTGCGATGTCGGGCGGAGCCTTCTGTTGTTGACTTTGTTCGTTCAGTTTTATGATCGTTGCAGGTAAAGATTTTATGCCCATTGTTGCAGATGCACTGATGAGGAATCAGCAGGTGCGGATGACAGCAAACGGGAGCAGTATGACGCCCTTTATATACGATGGTGATACTGTGGAACTTGAACCTCTGCATTCCAGCCCTGAGCGGGGTTCGATTGTTCTTGCAGCGTCTCAGCATGATCAGTTTGTCATGCACAGGGTTGTGAGGAAACGCAAAGGTATTGTCTATCTTCGAGGCGACTTCCACTTTATTTTTGATTGTGAGGGGCCTTTCAGCGAAAAAGACATCATTGGAAAGGTTGTATGTTCAAGGCACAGGAAACAGGTACGTGTTCACAATGAAGGACTATGGAAAACAGCCGGGCTGGTATGGATGCTGCTTTGTCCCCTGGGAACGCTGCTCTACCGCCTCGCTGTTTTTCTGCGTTCATTTATGCGAAGGATCGTCAGGTCTTCAACCGTTTGAATAACAGGGAAATCCGGATATTTGCGGTACATGACCCCCCGATTAGCTGAAAAATTACAAATAACAAATTCAATGAGGCGGGACCCTGCATGGTAGATTTTTCGGCCCTGCGATTCAGGATAAAAACAGTTCTTCAACTGAACCGAAGCCTGAGCATAGTATGGCGATATGCTGCCGGCTGGACGGCAGTCAATGCCTTCCTTGTTTTTGTGCAGGGGCTGTTCCCTGTCGCGGCATTTTATCTGATGAAACAGATTGTCGATACAGCATCGGCTGTTCTTGGTTCTTCAGGACAGGAAAGTCAAAACTATTCACTGCTTTTTGTCTGGGTGGGTCTTGCTGCTGTTGTCGCGCTTTGTGCCGCGTTGTCGCGCTCATTGGGGGAATATACCAGTACCGCACAGTCGTTGATCCTTTCGGACAGGGTTGCGGACATGCTCCATGAAAAATCACATGTTGTTGATCTTGCGTACTATGAGGATCCTTCTTACTACGATACACTTCACAGGGCACAAGAGGAGGCACCGCTCCGTTTACCCCGCATTGTTGACGGGTTGATAGAAATTGCCCGGAGCATTACAGCGCTTCTCGGTGTTGTTATCCTGCTGTTTTCGTTCAATGGTTTTCTTGTCCTTGCATTGTTGCTGGCAACGATACCTGTTGCCGTTATTCGTATCCTCTATTCTCAGAAGTCCTATGAACTCGACAAATCACAGACAGAATCAGAGAGACGGGCATGGTATTATCATAGTGTTCTGACGGATATGGCAGAAGCGAAAGAGTTGCGGGTGTTCAACCTCGGCAACCTGTTCCGTGAACGGTTTCAGTTACTGAAAAAGATCATGCGGGAACAGCGTCTTGATCTTCTCCGATCGAGAGCTGTTATGGACATGATTTCTCAATTGCTGGTAGTAATGGTTTTGTTTGGTTCTGTTGTCTGGATTGTGTCCATGACCGTCAAGGGACAATCGACACTTGGTGAACTCGTGGCGTTTTATCTTGCTTTCCAGGGAGGATTGAGCTACATGCAGTCTTTGTTTTATGCATTTGCCGAGTTATATGAGGACAATCTGTTTTTGTTGAATCTTCATGAATTTGTTGGGATACAACCTGAAATCACAAAACCTTCAAGCCCCGTGCCCGTACCTGACAAGGTTAAAACAGGAATTGAATGCAAGGGGCTTGAATTTACTTATCCCGGCAGTACCCGTCCTGCAATCAAAGGTATAGACCTGACTCTTTCACCAGGAGAAGTGATTGCGCTTGTAGGTGATAACGGCTCAGGAAAAACAACCATCGTTAAGCTTCTCTGCAGGTTGTACGATCCGACTGCAGGAAAAATAACAGTAGACAATATAGACCTTCGGAAGTTTGATCCTGTCGAATGGCGAAAAAGGGTGAGTGTGGTCTTTCAGGATTACGCGCACTATGCTTTGACTGTGCGGGAGAATATCTGGCTTGGAAATATAGCTGTACCGCCGGATGAAAAAGGTATAAAAAAAGTCGCTCATCATTGCGGAGCCGCATCTTTTATAGAAAAACTTCCGGATGCGTACAACACCGAGCTGGGCAGGTGGTTTACCGATGGACATGAGCTGAGTATTGGAGAATGGCAGAAAATCGCTCTTGCCAGAACTTTCTGGCGGGATGCCGATATCTTCATTTTCGACGAGCCAAGCAGCTCTCTGGACCCGATAGCTGAAGAGCAGCTTTTACAAAATTTTCGCACCCTGCTCGCAGAGAGAAGTGCAATTCTCATCAGCCATCGTTTTTCAACAATACAAATGGCCGACTGTATTTATGTTGTAAAAGAAGGACAAATAGTTGAGAAAGGAAAACACGATGATCTGGTGAAGAAAAAGGGACATTATGCCGAGCTTTACCATGCCCAGGCAAAACACTATCGATCACAGGGGAGGACAGGATGAACGAGATGAAAATTCGTACAATTCTGCTCGATCTTCTCCGTTCTTCAGACGTGTCCTTTACTTCCGCCCTGAGGGAATGTTCAGGGGAGGACTGGGAACAGTTGGTCAGGGAGACGAACACGCACGGCATAACGCCGTTGTTCTATAAGAGCGTTCAAACTTCCGGGATCTCTGTGCCTGAAGAGGCCGGGAAGAAAATGCATGCTGCGTATCTCAGAGCGGCTGAGCAGAATGTTCGTCGTTATCACTGTCTTGGCAAAGTATTCGCTGTGTGTGATGGTGCCGGTATACCGGTTATTCCCCTGAAAGGGATGTATCTTGCTCAGCATGTTTATCAGGATATCGCTCTTCGTGAAATGAGCGATGTGGATGTCCTGGTCAGAAAAAAAGACCTGGATGCTTTTGAAAGCATCCTTGCGGCATCAGGTTTTATGCCTATGCAGCAAAACAAGATTCCTTTTCTTGAAAGGGGTCATCATCTGCGTTATGTCATCGATGAAAGCGGGCTGCTGGTAGAGGTTCACTGGGATCTTATGGATCCGGGAGATGATGTGCAAATTGATATTGAGGCACTATGGGAAAGATCAAAGCCGATTGGTTATCCAGGGGGATGTATTCGGGCGCTTTCACCTGAAGACCTGCTGCTCCATTTATGTGTTCACCTTGCTAATCATACGTTCTGTCTTGGTCTGCGGGGGTTGTACGATCTTGCAATGACAATACATGTCTTTATGAATGTCATGGATTGGAACAAGCTTTATGACATTGCGGTTACCTGGAATGCTGTAAGGGCACTGTATGTGAATCTGCAGTTGATTGCCGGCTTACTCGATGTGCAGGTATCGAAAGAATATCTTGAGCGGGTAAAGCCCCGGGATTTTGAGGAGCAATACATGGAAATATCCAGAGAGCTTGTCTTTGCGTCCTACGAGCCCAACAATCCGGTTTTTTCAATCATGTCGGAGGAAGACGGCGGGCAAAAAGCGGGGTTTATGCTCAAGGCGCTTTTCCCGTCGCCGCGTACCATTGCATTGAAATACCCATCGGTAAAAAACCGTTTCCAGGTACTATTGAGCTATCCCCTGTATTATAAAGACAGGATGAAAAAATACTGGGATGTTGCATGGCGGCTTTTTCTTGGCAGCCGGCAGACAGTTGCAGAAAAGGAACAGCACAGGAAAATCAAGGAGGTCAAGAAATGGCTGTTGTCCGGATAGCGGTCGTTGAGAACGGTGTGTTTTTTTTGTGGTTATGCTTGCATGATAATGGGTATCTTTTTTACATTAAGTTAGTTACATATCGGTAATCGTTTCTTCGATCTTTTAAAACATGTTCATATGGCACAGCAAAACATGAAAAACAACGGACAAAAGCTTCCTTATCAGTCTCCGGAGCTTCAGGTAGTGTCGGTCCGTATTGAGGAGCGCCTGCTTTCCTGCGGGAGAAGGCGGATGCGCCGCAACATGATGCGCCCAAGGCGTAGGCGTCCCAATGTGGTTCCTGTAGGCAAGATGTCTTAATCGCCGCAAAAAATCCCCCCCATTACTACTTTCTTCTTGAGAGAGGCTGTTTTTTTATGCTTTTTCCTGAATATCGGTGTAGGATAAACACGTCGCATGTTTTCGAAAGACGCAAGGATTTTTCTTTTTGCATAATTCATCTCTATCCTTATATTTGCAGTCACGTTTTGAGGACAGATAGCTCAGTTGGTAGAGCAAAGGACTGAAAATCCTTGTGTCGGGGGTTCGATTCCCTCTCTGTCCACCAGGCAATTTCGACGGAAACCCCTCTGCTGATATCGTGCAGCTTTCTCATTTCTTCCTTATTTTCCCGCCTACAACACCATACAGGCAGAACAGGCAGGACGTTTTCATTCAAAGTGGTAGCGTTGATCAAGCAGCCACCGCAATTTGAAACGCTCAACTCAGGTATGAATATTTCCACAGAATTAGATCGGGATATCTGGCATAATCTTCAGGAGCCCGGTTCCTATGAGTGGTGGTATTTCGATGCCGAAGATGAGGAGCAGGGTTTGTCGCTTGTCTGTATCTGGTTTGCCGGATTTGCATTTTCCCCCTACTACATGGAGCACTATCTGGACTGGAGGCGAAAAAAAGGTTTCAATCCGCCGAAAGCGCTCGATTACTCAGGGTTCAGCTTTCAACTTTATGAAAACGGCCGCGAAACCGTCAACTTCATCAAGGAAGGTCCCTCATCGCTGTTTGAAAGTACCGGTAGTGATATAGATGTACGTTTTGAGAAAAACCGCTTCTATTACGACCGACAGCAGCAGTCTTATGTCCTCGACATAGCGTTTGATTATCCGGCACGTCGTCAGAGGATTACCGCCCGGCTGCTGTTTACTGTCAGACATCGCTATGCCTACAGAAAATGCGACAATAACAATCACGGAAAGGTGCCGCGTCATGAATGGTTGCTTACTCTTCCCAGGGCGGATGTCTCGGGTTTGGTGACTGTTGAAGATACGCTGAAAAAAAAGAGCCGTACGCTCGATTTATGTGCGAGGGGGTATCATGACCACAATCTTGGCGCAATGCCTGTGCATGAGTACATCGACACGTGGTACTGGGGGCGTGCATTTTCCGACAAATATGATCTTGTCTACTATATGATTTTTTTCAGAAACTCCGGTTACAGGCCGCTTGCACTCTGTATGCTGCATGATAACAACAGCAGGGAACTTATGGTACATGAAGGGCTTCAGATTCGGGCATCGGGCTTGCGGCGCGGCCTGTTTGCTCCGGTTCACAGCCGGGTTCTGAGTTTTTCAAGAAATGATTTTCGTGTTGATATTCAGCAGAAACAGGTTCTTGATTCAGGCCCGTTTTACCTGCGATACAGCTCGAATATCGGGTTTCACAAAGATGGTCGGGAACATGCCGATCTCAGGGGAATCTCGGAATTTCTCAGTCCAGGGCGTTTAAAGCTCCCGGTGCTGAGATTTTTTACCCGTTGCCGGATTTGGCGGTACGGGACAAAGTCGGAAATGTACGACAGGTATAATTTTGTGAAAACTTGTTTGCACTGGTTTAAACGCTGAAAAATTTTTAAATTCGACCTCGCCTGCGGGGCACCTTACTCCGCAACCAAAGGCACAGGACAGCTCCGGCCTGCCGGAGAAGGCGCAGAATGTTTGCACGCTAATTACAAGGGTTGACTCTGAAAATGCTTGTCTCGGAGTACCTGCAAGTCATAAAAAAGGAGATAGATAGTAATGGCACAAAACAGTAATTTCAAAAACCCTGAAAGACTGGATACGCTTCAGGGAGGTACTGCCGGCCACTCTTCCGGGTCTGTTCCCGGAGGCAAAACAAGGGGCGCATCCCTTGAGGGTGTCGATTTTGAGCGCCGCAACTTCCTCGGCAAGGCTGTAGGAGGGGTTGGAGCTGTTGTGGCGGCAGGTGCGCTTTATCCGGTGGTTAAATACATTATCCCGCCTGCCGAGGAAGAAGTGAAAGAGCAGGACGAGATAGTGGTTGGTAAAGCTTCAGAGGTTCCTCCAGACAGTGGTAAAATTTTTCAATTCAACAAAGACAAGGTCATCGTTGTCAACAACGGCGGAAAGCTCAGCGCGGTCAGCGCTGTCTGCACCCACCTTGGCTGCCTTGTTCAGTGGAAAGCCGATGAAGATATTATTTACTGTGCATGTCACGGTGCCAGATACGAAGACAACGGCAAGATTATTTCCGGTCCTCAGCCTTTGCCTTTGGCTCCTTACAACGTCAGGGTGGATGGTGACAATCTGGTAATTTCAAAAGCGTAATTTAAACTACTTGAATAACAAGGGAGTCAAGAAATATGGCTGAAGAAAACAACAATAAACAAGCGGCGGCATCGAAACCGTCGTCCGCAGGAAAGCCAAAACCGACGGCTGCCAAATCCTCAGCTCCAGGCAAGGCGAAACCGTCTGCCGCCAAATCCGGTGCGCCAGCAAAGCCCGTGCCGGCAAAAGAAAGTTCTGCTAAAAAAGGGGTTTACAAGCCCGCTGAAGTGCGTGCTGAAGCAGATCCATTCAAAGACAGCAAAACAGGCGCTGTCGGAAGCTGGTTTCAGGAACGTTTCAATGTGCTGGTTCCGGTTATCGATTACATGAAGAAAAAAGAAGTGCCGCAGCACCGTCTTTCTTTCTGGTATTACTTTGGCGGTCTGACGCTGTTTTTCTTTGCCATTCAGATCATTACCGGGCTGCTTCTTCTTCTCTACTACAGACCGACTGAAGCAGAAGCATTTGCACGTTTCGTGTACATACAGACCGAAGTGCCTTTCGGCTGGCTTATTCGCCAGATACACGCATGGTCGGCCAACCTGATGGTTCTCATGGCATTTATCCACATGTTCAGCACCTTCTTCATGAAAGCATACCGTAAGCCGCGCGAACTCATGTGGGTCAGCGGTTTCGTGCTTCTTGTATTGACACTCGGTTTCGGATTCACCGGTTATTTGCTTCCCTGGAACGAGCTTGCATACTTCGCTACACAGATCGGTACCGAAGTGCCTAAAGTTGCGCCGGGCGGAGAGTTCATTGTGAAACTGCTTCGCGGCGGTGAGGAAGTCGGAGGCGAGACACTTACCCGTATGTTTGCCATGCATGTCGTGTTGTTGCCGGGACTTGTCATGCTTGTGCTTTCTGCGCATCTCATGCTCGTTCAGGTTCTGGGTGCTTCAGTGCCGATCGGTTACAAGGAGGCCGGATTGGTCAAAGGTTACGAAAAGTTTTTCCCGAACTTCCTTGCTAAAGACGGCATCGGCTGGCTGATCGGTTTTGGTCTGCTGATCTATCTTGCAGTCATGTTCCCCTGGGAAATCGGTGTCAAGGCAGATCCGCTTGCTGCGGCTCCTGATGGTATAAAACCGGAATGGTACTTCTGGGCACAGTTCCAGCTTCTCAAGGATCTGAAATTCGAAGGTGGCGAATTGCTTGCCATTGTTATTTTCACAATCGGTGCACTTGTCTGGATACTTGTCCCTTTCATGGACAAACAGGCGTCGAGAGAAGAGAGGAGCCCGCTTTTTACCCTCCTGGGACTCCTTGTGCTTGCTTTCATGCTTATCGGAACGTACAGGGTTTATCTGGACTACGGTTGGTAGGAAGCCCATTCTGTTTACAGACGAAAAACGCCCGGCAACCCCGGGCGTTTTTGCTTTTTTTTCTTTTGTCTCCCCGCCGAGTGCTCATTGATTCCTTACGTTTTTCAAAAACGTCTCGGTTTCATATCCTGCTATGAAAGCATCTTCACGGATATGTTTCAGTGCGTCGATCCATTCGCCAAGCACTTTTTTCCCAAAGGGTTTCGACTTTTTCTTCTGCTCGGGCCAGGTGTGCATCAGGGTAACAGTGCACAGCCAGGAAGCGGTCATGGCAAAGCGTGATTCTTTGAACCAGCGCTTGTTATACTGCTCCTGTACCGAAAGAAATATCTCCGCGTGTGCCATGCCATTTTTTTCCAGGAACCTGCCAAGCTGGTCTGCCAGATATTTTTCAGGACGCATCACCGTCGCAACGGGCATTTTCAATGAGAGCAAACAACCGAAAAGATCGGTCAATTGTTCAACGGGCAGGTTCTGCAGTCTGTTGTTTTTCCGTAACACTCCGGTCAGCGGTTTGGCAAGCAGCAGGTCGTCGAGTATCCCCTCTTTCAGCATGCTGTTTTCCTGAAGAAGCTGTTCCAGTGACTCTATGGCGGTCCATACCAGGGCCAGATGGCTGAAGCTGGTGTGCTGTGGATCGCCGATGCCGAGACTGTTGCGCAGTTCAGCCGCCTCGTTCATGTCTGCAAGCATGGTTGCCAGTACAGCAGCCCGTTCGAAACGGGTACAGGCCTCTTTTGCAAGATGATCGGATATGGTTATCTCCTGTTCTGTCAGCACTCCGTATTCCCCGGCGACCTGTTGCAGCAGGTCGGACAGCGATTTTCCCAGCAGCTTCCGCCGGTATGCATCACTCGATGTTTCGTCGAGCAGCAGGTCAAGATTGGACTGAGAACAGAAACGGGTGACTCTGTCATGCATCGGTGCGAGGCTCATTTCAAGAACAGCCGTATCGATCGACGGCAAACCTGTGCCTTTCAGGTCGCGGCACAAACGGTCATATGGCATCAGTCTGGAAGGACTGACTTCCCTGAAGTCAAGGAATACATTGTACTGGTAACCGCCGAGGATAAGGTGAAGCCCCTGTTCGCGGAGTTCACGGACTGGCCGGATATATTCGGTGTTCGAAACATGGTCCCGGAAAATCACAAAGGTGTCGTTACTATGGCTCAGTCCCAGGCCGTCGCACAGAGAACGTTGTTCTATGCCGTTTTCTGTTTTAAATCCAACCGAAGTGTTCGCATGGCCCATAGCCTGTTCCCAGGCGTTGTTGTATGCTATCAGTGTTCGTTCGTCACCTGACCGGTTGGAGTAGCAGAAAACATTCTCATTCACCGAGCCATCATCTGCATACACATCATACAGGAAGAAATGTTGTACATCCGCAAAGAGATAACGTTTTTTCAGAAGAGGGAATACCTCCCTTTCATGTCTTCTTATAAGATCCTTGTCAGGGCGCTCGTCAAGATATGCACGTGCATACTCCATACCGTATTTTTCACTGAATCCCTCGATCTGCCCGTGCCCGAACATCGGCAGACCAGGCATGGTCGCCATCATCACGCACACACCGAAATACTTGTCTCCCTTGCCGAACTGTTCGACCGCCGTATCCTCGTCAGGGTTGTTCATGAAATTCACATACCTTTTCAGGATTCCGGCGTCAAATTCCAGGGTGTTTTTGATCAGGTAGCGATAGCCCGCATTGTCCTCTTTTTTCAACATGTGCATAAAGGCACTGTTATACACCCGATGCATACCGAGTGTCCGGACAAAGTATCCTTCAAGCATCCAGAACGCTTCGGCAAGCAGCAATGTGTCCGGTGCTTCTGCATGGATGCGGTCGACAACTTCACGCCAGAACTCTTCCGGAATGAACTTGTTGAAATCATCCATGCTCATCGCGCTGGAACTTCTCGACGGTATGCCGGCTGTGTGGCCCGGCAGGGGATACCATAGCCGCTGGATATGTTTTTTTACAAGAACCATAGCCGCGTCGAAGCGGATAACCTGAAACATCCGTGCAACATGAAGGATCTGCCGGATAACGGCTTCGCGGACCTCCGCGCTGAGGAAATTCAACTGGGCGGTGTCGTTCCAGGGCATGGCTGTGCCGTCGTTGCCATGATAGATATACCTGCTGTCTCCCGTATGGTAGTCAATCCGTTTGAAGGTTACCGCAGCATCGGAACGGTCCCAATAACCGTCCTCGATAAAAATACCGTACCGGGGGTTGCTGCTGAGATTTGGTCCGTTGTAGGTATAGGAGTGGAACGGCGGCTGGTGAGTGCCGACAAACCATTCAGGTTTATTTTTTACCAGCTCTGAGTCCAAACCGGTATGGTTGGGCACCATATCGCTCGCAAGCCGTATGCCCCGCTGCATCGCACGATGGCGGAGGCTCAGATAGCCTTCGTGGCCGCCAAGTTCCTCGGCTATTTCATAACTGTCGAGTGCGTATGCCGAGGATATGGCATCAGGATTTCCCTGCAACTGCTTGATTTTTTTCGAAGCAGGGCTCCTTTCCCAGAGGCCGATAAGCCAGAGTGAGGTAAAACCCCGTTCGGCAATGCAGTCGAGTTCTTTGTCGGGAATATCCTGTAGACGGTTGACAGGTCGCTCATAGGTCTTGCTCAACTGGTCGAGCCATACAAAAGTGCTTTTGGCGAGCATGATGACTTCGGGCATCCATGACGAGTCAACCGAATAGTTTTCCGGTGCGTCTTCAAGGTTGCCGAAAAACGGTACCTGTGCCTGCTTTTCAAATTCCCCTCCATGTTTCGCATGGCTTTCCCGTCCGGTTTTTTCAAAGAAAAGCCATGTATCTTCGTCCTGGATAAGTTCGATGCTGTCATCGAGCATCCCCGGCAGAGGAGTTCCCTCGAGGAGAGCCCCCCAGTGCATTCTGATATAGCGCAACTGCTCGAGAACAGAGTTGGGTGCATGACGGATCGGTCTGGTGAGCAGCTCGGCAGGATCGATATTGTCCGGGCCTATGGGACCAAGTGCCTTGAGTGATCCCAGGAGCGACCGCACAACGGTCTGGTAAGATGTTTTCTCCCTGAGGCCTTCATCGGTCAGCAGAAAACTGAACTGGTCCAGAGCGGGGTTCTGGTTCTGCAGCCAAACCATCAGGGACTCTTCGAGTACCATTTCGCGATTCTCTCTCATGGACAAAAAGACTTCCTGGGTTTTTGTGCCCCGAAATATTTCTTCTGAAGGAAAAAGTGATAAAAAAGACCCCATGTAGGTATTGAGACCGCCCTCTGTAAGCTCTTTTGTTATGGAGCAGGCTGCCTGCTCCAGCATTTCAGGGTTTTGAGCAGCAACCAGTCGGGACATGACAAGATGATGGGCCGAATGCAGCATTTTCATCCCGTGAAGCTGTGCAGGCAGGACCATCTCGGCTTTCTGACGATTTTTTTGTTTCAGAAGAAGGTTGATACGCTTTGCCAGCCGTTCTGCCTGTTCGATCGAGGATCGCTTGTCATGCGGGACGGAAAGAAGCCCGGCTCCGGTGATATCGAGTGATTCTTTTGCTTCGCGTGTGATATAAAAATGCTCTTTTCGGAATGGAGTGCGTGAAAGTATCGATGAAGGGACTGGGTCTGGCATTGAGTTGCTATGTATGAGTTTTTGCTGAAAAACAGACTCGAGGGGCACCTCTATTTTATTTATTCCGCGCTTCAATTGCTTCGTTAAGCGGATAGGAGAGGGTTTCTGCGCTCCGTTCGCCTTGCATCCCGATGCAATCGGGACTCATGGCAATAAATAAGGTGCCTTTAAGCTGTAGCCTCCTCGGTTAAGGTAATCAATTTCTCCATTTTAATGACCGGGTAAATCACATGCCGTGAATGTTCTGCGGCTATTGTAACAAAGGCCTTGTCGTTAAAAGAAACATGCTGATGCGGACGGTGTCACAGAGGTTTTGTTTCTGAAACTAAATATCATGATAGGAGGTTCTTCTAAAAACCATCTCAGATCAACAAGGTTTCATGAAGGGCTACTGAAATTTATTATCTTGTTATGTGTGGGGAAAGAATAAAGTTTTACTTTACTGAGCGCCGGTCAATACTTTATCAAGGTGGGGAAGTGAGAAACTTGCAAGGCATATAAGTCGATGTACACTATAGAGTGCAAGGTCAGACGGAGCTTTGTTTTTTTGTATTGGAAATTCAAATTTTCGGAGTGCAGAAACAGAGGTGAATTCTTGATTTCATATTCATAAACATGAGCACAGGTTTTCCTCTATTGCGATCATGCATATTCCGATTTTCCTGGAGGCATTCTGTTTAAAACAGATATCAGTGATTAAATCATTACGTATAAATCAATGCTTTTTAAACTAAAAAAAGAAGGCGAGTCATGGAAAAAGCACTCAAAACGTTCCTGATCGGGGTTTTGGTCATACAAATTCTGATAATGCCTGTAATGACTTCTTCATCTTTTGCTCAGGTTTTTGAATCACAGGTTTCGCCGCCACCTTCCGGAATTACCTCTCCGGTTTTACCTGGGGTGCCTGCTGCACCAGTTGTACCTTCAACAGGTTCTTCATTGCCTTCTTCCCTTGAAATCCAGCCCGGGAATTATTTTACCGATGATGTGGGAAACCTTCTCATGTATGTCAATGTATGGGGTGAAGTTGGTGATCCCGGTCAGCATATTGTCAGAGAAGGTGCTGATATTTCAACTGTGATTTCAATAGTAGGAGGGCCTTCTACGGAGGCGGAATTATCAAAAGTAAGATTGATTCGCCACACACCTGATGAAGACGGCACGAACAGTTATATCATTGATCTTAAAAAATACGCTAAAGTGGGTGATCGCTCCGCTTTCGTTGAGCTGAGACCCAATGATACGATTATTGTTCCTGAGGACCGAACGATTGATACTGGAACGGTTGCGACCTTTATTGGTCTTGCGGTTTCAATCGCTACTCTCATACGTGTTTTTTAGTCTGTTTCATGGTATTGTTCTTCAATATTTCAGTGGAATAAGGTTTTAAGCTATGCTTGAAGTTAGAGATTCCAACACCTGGGCCAATATCTGGGGATTGTTGCAGCTGCTCTGGCGAAGAAAATACATTGTAGCAGCAATTACCGCAGTGGCTCTGGTTGGCGCTTATATCAATTACTTGTCGGCGTCACCGGTTTATCGCTCATCGTCTATATTGATGATAGATAACTCCGAGTCCGGTCGGCGGCTGTATAGTGAAGAAGGAACCGAACCGTTAATCAACGCTGAGCGTCTGGAAACTGATTTGGCGATTATACAGTCATTTCCTCTCGCTGAAAGAGTTGTGGACAGTCTCTATAACAGCCCATACCGTGATTCCCTTGAGATTTTCGGGAAACGGACCTACCGGACGAAAGTAGGTGCCTTTTTTGACAATCTTTTCGGAAAGTCTGCCGGCAAAGAGCAGGAGCAGGGTGAAGATGAGACTGTGGTGCAAGATGTAGTGCAGGATGTCATGCTTGATGGCGGGCAAGCTCCGGAGCAGGGTGAAAGTATAGCGCAGGATGGAGTACAGGCACAGGAAGAGGGTGCACTTCAGAGTGATTTTTCAAGGAGAAGTCGTCAATATGCTGAAATACTCTTGTCGAGGGTGTCGGTTTCAAACCGGCCCGGAACCAACATTATCAATGTGTCTATTGTAAGTCCTTTTCCTGAAGAGTCCGCGTTATTGACAAATACTCTGTGCCGTATTTATCAAGGATGGAATATCGAGCAGGCCATGTCGTTGCGTGATTTCATAAGCGGTCAGCTGGAAGAGCAGAAGGTGAAGGTGGCTGATGTGGAAGATGCTCTTTCGGGGTATATGAGAGCGGAGAACATCTATGAGCTGACAGGAAATGCAGGACAGCTTCTTGCTCAGGTCGCCAGTATCGATTCACGGTACAATGGTGTCCAGGCTGAAGCCAATATTCTCAAGCAGAGGCTCGGCTATCTTACGCAAAAGCTTTCAGGTGAAGAAAGGGAGCTCAGCGAACGTGTGGCAAGGTCGTTGGCTGAGAAGTTGAATGCTTTCAAGGAAAAGATAAGAAATGAAGAAAAGGCTTTGCGGGAACTTGCTGTCCAAAGTGGTGAAGAGGATATCGCTGTCAAGAACAAGCAGGCGGAAATAGATGGAATGAAGGCCCAGTTGAGCCGAATGACCCGAACCCAGATTGCAGGTGAGTTAGGCTATGCAGCACGTACCCGTCAATACAAATATGATCTTATCAGAGAGCAGCTGCAGACCGACATTCAATTGGCAGAGCTTGATTACAGCGCAAACGAGCTGCTGCGATTAAAAAGATATTATGAGTCCGAACTGGAAAAACTGCCGGAAAAACAGCTTGAATATGCCCGGCTTCAGCGGGAAAGGGAGGTAATGAATGACAACTACTCATTTTTGCGTCAGAGGCTGGAAGAGGCGAGGATCGATATTGCATCAAAAACAGGTGAGGTTGTCATTGTCGGAGAGGCTTTTCCACCGGACTCTCCTATTTCACCCAATCTCAAAAAAAACCTGCTGATAGGATTATTATCGGGTTTGGGTCTGAGTGTGTTACTTGTCTATGTTATGAATGTGTTCGACGATACTATACGTGATGAGCAGTTTTTTGATGATCACGATTATATCGTTCTTGCAAAGATACCCTATATCGGCAGGTTGGGGAGAAGAAGTCTTTCAGGTTCGGATGAGGGAGGCGGGCCGGGAAGTTCTTCATCTTCTCCGATACTGATAACTGATGAGCTGTCGTCGGCCTTTGCGGAGAGTTTCAGGGACCTCCGTACGAATCTGGGACTGTTCCACGATGATTCCAGGCTGAAAACCCTGCTGGTTACCGGAACATCGGTATCTGAAGGAAAGTCAACCGTGTGCGCGAATCTCGGGCTTTCTATGGCAATGCTGGGGAAGAAAGTTGTTGTTGTTGACTGCGATTTGCGCCGCCCTGCTCAGCATGATTTTTTCCATGCAGCTAAAAGTCCTGGTGTATCGGATTTTCTCTCAGGTGAGTCAGAAGGTTTGGATGAGGGCATAGTCCAGGGAACAGGGTATGAAAATCTCCATATTCTTCCTGCAGGTTCTGCCGTGGACAACCCCAATGAGCTGCTTTACTCCTCAAGGATGCCGGAACTGGTCGAAGAGCTTAAAAAGCACTATGATCTTGTATTGCTTGACAGCCCTCCGATGTTGCTTCTGAGTGATGCTGCCGTGCTGTCTCAGTCTGTAAATGGCGTGCTTTTGACCGGACGGATCCGATACAGCAGCAAAAAACATTTCAAGGAGCTGAAAAAGCTTGTTTTCCTGAAAGAGAATCTTCTTGGTGTGGTGCTGATCGGGGACATGTTCCAGAAGAAATACGGAAAGTACGGATACTCGTATAAACATTTGGATCATTATTCTTCCGAAAAGGGGTAGCGGCAGTTGGAGGACCATGGTACTGCATTATGAAATACGGTTTTCCTGAACAGATCGTTTCATATTGTCCCTGAGAATAGTGCTTTGCAGCCCCCGGCTTTCCGGGGGCTGCCTGTTTTCGAGCCTGTTGAGCTTTTTCCGGACATACGGTTTTGTTTGCCATCGTTCCTTTTTTCTTGTGAGGCTTCCCCTTGCGGGTATCTGTTCTGATTGAACAGCAGTCTCATCGTATCCCTTCTTTGATTCTCATAGTGAGAATATGTATCACGCTGATACCCTGATTGTCTTTCATTTTGTTCACTGTGAGACGCTTTTTTCTGTCTCAACAACTCAGGGCTCCTGATAAGCGCTTGTTAAAGCTTTTGTCTGGAAGGTGGCGGGTATGGCATGATTTTTGATGGTTTATTTGGTAGAAATTGATAAAATCATGAACCCCAGTAATCATGCTCGCAAACGTACTCACAGTCATTCTCGGTATATTCCTTGCTTCTTTAGGGGTAGTCTTCCAGTATAATGGGGAGATGCCCTATAGAAACTTGGCTGAGATATGGGAAGTCATGCGTGAGCATGTGGCGATATACCTGCTCTCCCTGTTTACGGCTCACGTTTCCATTGCCGGCTTGACCGCCTCTGCAGGAAAGCTCAAGCTTGTAGACCTGCCCGATCACAATCGCAAGGTACATGTAGATGCAAAACCACTTGTTGGCGGCTTGGGAATTGTGGCAGGTGTTATGACGACGATGCTGTTGTTTTTTCCTGTTGTCAAATATATCAGTTTGATGTTTTCCATTCTGCTGATTCTCGGGATCGGCGTTCTTGATGACCGCTTTGACATCAGTTTTAAGTTCCGCTTTCTCGCCCAGATTGCAGCCACTGCAATAACAATGAATTATTTCAAGGGCATGCATCTGCATTCTTTTGGTAATCTGTTGGGTTTAGGCCAGATAGATACCGGAGTCCTTGTAATCCCGATTACTATTTTCTGCGTGCTGGGTGTCATCAACGCCATTAACATGATCGATGGTCTTGACGGTCTCGCAGGAACCATATCTCTGGTGGCATTTGGTGGTTTTGCATTTCTTGCATGGCTGAACGATATGCCGAGTTTTACACTTCTCGGGTTAACATTCGCAGGCGCACTCGCAGCATTTCTGAAATTTAACTGGTACCCTTCAAAGCTTTTTATGGGTGATGCGGGAAGTATGACTCTTGGTTTCGTTCTTGCCTTTTTCTCGATTCAGCTCACGCAGAAGCCGGGAGGCATTGTTCCTCCGGTTGCTGCGCTGCTTATTCTTGCAGTACCTGTTACTGATACTCTTGTTGTGATGACCAGAAGAATGATGCAGAAAAAGAGCCCTTTTTCACCGGACAAGACACATATGCACCATGTTTTGCACCAGATGGGTCTCGGTCATTCCGGTGTTGTTATTATCATGGGTTCGCTGACGATGATTTTTACTCTTGTTGCAGTTGCTTCAACCGCCTTTAAAGTCCCCGATTATGCCTTGTTCGGGTTCTACGTTTGCTGGTTTGTATTTTTCTGGATGTCATCTTCTCCGGAAAAAGGAATTTACAGGGTTATTGGTTATCTTCTCAAAAAGAGGCTTCCGTTGAACTCTGAAGCTTCATGATGGTTTTGTCGGAGAGGTAAAGATTCTGTTTTTTCAGAAAAATACGTTCAGTATTTCCGGATAATGCTCTTCTCCCGTTACCCCATAATTTTGTTCCATGTCAAAAAAAGCTTTAATCACTGGAATAACCGGCCAGGATGGTTCTTATCTTGCCGAGCTTTTGCTTGAGAAAGGTTATGAAGTTCATGGTATAGTAAGGCGAAGCAGTTCGTTCAATACCGGAAGGATTGACCATATCATTCATGATGAAAAACTTCAGGGGCGATTTTTTTTTCATCACGGTGACATTACCGACGTCAGTAATCTCAACAGGCTGCTTGAAAAAATTCATCCGGACGAGATTTACAATCTTGCTGCACAGAGCCACGTCAAGGTTTCTTTCGATTTGCCGGACTATACTGCACAGGTTGATGCGCTTGGGACGCTCAGATTTCTTGATGCGATAAGGGAGACCCGGATCAATACAAGGCTTTACCAGGCCTCGACGAGCGAGCTGTTTGGTAATGTCAGAGAAGTTCCCCAGACGGAAAATACTCCTTTTTATCCCCGGTCTCCCTACGGCGTAGCCAAGCTCTATGCTTACTGGATTATTGTGAACTATCGTGAGGCATATGATCTTTTCGCGTGCAACGGAATTCTTTTCAACCATGAATCTCCCCGGCGCGGGGAGACTTTTGTTACAAGAAAAATCACCATGGCGGCAGCAAGGATCAAGGCAGGACTTCAGGAGACGCTTCTTCTTGGAAATTTGAATGCAAGGCGGGACTGGGGATATGCTCCTGAATATGTCGAGGGAATGTGGCGTATGCTGCAGCAGGAAGCTCCGGATGATTTTGTGCTTGCCACCGGGGAAACACATACGGTCAGGGAGTTTACCGATTATGCTTTCGGAGAACTTGATATCAAGCTTGAGTGGGAGGGAAGCGGTCCCGATGAGAAGGGTTTTGATACGGCGTCCGGAAAGATGCTTGTCGCGGTTAATCCGGACTATTATCGTCCAACGGAAGTTGATCTGTTAATCGGAAATCCGGCGAAAGCCAAGGAAAAACTCGGGTGGGAAGCAAAGATAAAATTTGAGGAACTGGTCAGGCTGATGGCCAGAGCTGACTGGGAAAAATTGCAGCAACGCGGTTATTAACTGCAGGTGACACTCGTGGAAAAGCGCTCGAAAATATTCGTTGCCGGACACCGGGGTCTTGTTGGTTCGGCTGTTGTGCGTAAATTACGAAATAGAGGCTATAATAATATCCTTACCCGCACCCATCAGGAACTCGATCTGCTCGACCAGACGGCCACCTTTTCTTTTCTGGAAGATCAAAAGCCGGATTATATTGTTGTGGCCGCAGCGAAAGTAGGGGGAATTCTTGCCAACAATATATACAGGGCCGATTTCATCTATGAAAACCTGATGATAGAAGCTAATCTTATTCACGGTGCATGGCGTGCAGGGACACGGGAGCTTCTTTTTCTCGGTTCTTCCTGTATTTATCCCAAGTTGGCGCCACAGCCCATGCCGGAAAACTGTCTGCTTACCGGTGAGCTGGAGTATACCAATGAGCCGTACGCAATTGCAAAGATTGCCGGCATTAAGTTGTGCGAGAGCTATAACCTGCAGTACGGCACGAATTACCTTTCTGTGATGCCGACTAACCTGTACGGTCCCAATGATAATTTTGACCTTGAAAAATCCCACGTTCTGCCGGCACTCATCAGGAAGTTTCATCTCGGTAAATGTCTGATGGGGGAAAACCGAGATGCCGTCAGGTCGGACCTCGACAAAAATCCGATTGAAGGGATCGATGGTTCAGCTTCCTGGGAGGATATTCTCGCCGTCCTGAGCAAGTACGGTATTTCACTCGCCACCCGTCACTCGTCACTTGTCACCATCTGGGGCACCGGAACACCACGCCGTGAGTTTCTCCACAGTGACGATCTGGCAGATGCAAGTGTTTTCATCATGGAAAATGTCGGTTTCAGGGATACATATGACGCAGACGTCTCAGAGGTTCGCAATACGCATATCAACATAGGTACGGGAGAGGACGTTTCCATTCGGGAACTTGCAAACACGATTATCAGGATTACCGGGTTCAGAGGTGGAATTCGTTTTGATGCTTCAAAGCCCGATGGTACACCGAGAAAACTGCAGAATGTTGATAAGCTCAGACGTCTTGGCTGGAAACATAACGTTGAGCTTGAAGAGGGCATAGCAGGGATCTATCGGGAGTATTGTGCAGCCTGAAAACATGAAGACCGATACATTACAAGAATGAAAAATCTTCTTCCTGAACTGATCACCCTTCCTAAAATTGACGATCCCCGTGGTAATCTAACCTTTATTGAGGAGGAGAATCACATTCCTTTCAAAATCAAGCGGGTTTACTGGGTTTATGATGTTCCGGGGGGGCAGACAAGGGGGGGGCACGCTTTTAAAGAGCAACAGGAACTGATTGTTGCATTGAGCGGGAGCTTTGACGTGCTTGTCAACCATGGCAACGGTACCCAAAGGATTCACCTGAACCGTTCGTACTTCGGGTTGTATGTTCCCAATGGGTTGTGGCGACACATGGATAACTTCAGTACCAACTCTGTCGGCATGATGCTTTCATCTACCTTTTATGATGAAATGGATTATATCCGTGATTTTGATGAATTTTTGAAGTTCAGGCAAAATCATTGATAGTAACCTATGTGGATGTGAGAATTCTTTTGTTAATGCAAAAATGAAAGTAGTTGAGGTTTGTAGTAAGGACTTTCTTGATATTGTTAATGACCCGTATCACATATATGCGAGTTCAGGTTTCAATGATTTGAATTCTGTGAAATGTGAAGAGGTTTATTATCTGCTGTTTAAGGAAAGAAAGTACCGGCTGGCGATTGCAGGAGGTAAGGTTATGAACGAATTCCGTTCCCCTTTTTCTGCACCGTTTGGCGGATTTGTTTTTTTTTCGGATAGTGTGGGTCAGGAACATATAGATAGGGCAATTGAGGCATTGGTGGTGTGGGCTCAGAGGAAAGGGATGTTGAAAATAAGAATTACCTTACCCCCGGCTATTTATCATGATTCATTTATTTCAAAATTGGTAAACAGCTTTTACAGATCTCATTTTTCAGTCGAGAAGATCGATTTGAATCATGCGTTTTTACTGAATGCATTTGATGTGTCATATCAGGAAAAGATTTGTCACAACGCAAGAAGAAATTTGAAAAAGTCTTTTTCGAATGACTTGATTTTTGAGACAGCCCATAAAATGGAGGAAAAGTCTATAGTTTATGATGTTATCAAGAAAAACAGGAAGGATAAAGGGTATTCGCTTCGTATGTCCTTCGAGAATATTATTGATACCACGGGTGTCGTGAACGCCGACTTTTTCCTTGTAAGGAACAACACGGGTAAGCCTGTTGCATCTTCTCTTGTGTTTCATGTCGCATCCGATATTGTACAAGTTATATATTGGGGGGGCTTGTTGGAGTATAACGATCTGAAAACGATGAATTTTATGTCGTACAGGATGTTTGAATATTATAATAAAATAAAAAAGAAGATAGTTGATATTGGGCCTTCAACCTCGGATTCTGTGCCTAATAATGGCCTTTGTGTTTTTAAGGAAAGTATCGGTTGTAACGTTTCTTTGAAGTTTTCATTTTTTAGGGATTTATTGTGATTTATTGCTGAAAAATTAGCGGTATTTAGTTTTTCTGGACAGAGATAAATACGTTTTTTTCTTCTCTTTTTCTGTGTTTTGAAATGTTCATTTGTTTTCCGTTTGGTTATGATAGTGCATTTGCTTTGAGAAAGAATTGTTTTGTGCGTTTACATTACTGATATTGTTAGAATGACAAAAGTACTGAAACAAAGCTCAGTATATGAATGCAGTATTGTGTATTTGTCCAAGGTGCACAATCGCGCAGGGAATATTACCGCTATCGAAAACAAAAGGTCGATCCCTTTCGACATTAAGCGTGTGTACTACCTCTACGACGTTCCCGGCGGGGAAGAGAGAGGCGGCCATGCGCATTACGAGCTGCAACAGTTTGTTGTAGCATTAAGCGGGGCTTTCGATGTGCTTCTCGATGACGGAACCAACAAAAAGGTGGTTCATCTGGACCGTCCGTTTATCGGGCTGCATATCACCACAGGCATATGGCGCGAGTTGCTGAACTTTTCATCCGGTTCTGTTTGCCTGGTCCTTGCATCGCACAAATATGACGAAAGTGACTACATCAGGGACTATGACAGTTTTATAAGGCTTGTAACGTGAGTTTGTGCAGCAGGAAAAAGCGAGCTTTTGCAACCGGTGCGTAAGATTGTTTCTGGCTGTATGATAAAATTTCTTGACCTGAAAGAGATCAACAACCAATATGCCGACGAGCTCAAGCAGGCCGTTAGTGAGGTGATTGATTCAGGCTGGTACTTGCTGGGGGAAAGGGTTGCACGCTTTGAGTCGAACCTGGCCTTGTACACAGGCGTCAGCAATGCTGTGGGGGTGGGAAACGGTCTTGACGCTCTCCGGTTGATTTTTCGAGCCTATATCGAGGCGGGGGTCATGAGACAGGGCGATGAAGTCATTGTCCCCGCCAATACCTACATTGCTTCTATTCTGGCCATAACGCACAGCGGTCTCAGGCCTGTTCTTGTCGAGCCCGATATCAGTACGTATAACCTCGATCTTTCACTTGTCGAGCGGCACATCACCGAACGCACAAGGGGGATCATGGTGGTGCATCTGTACGGCAGGGCCTGCTGGTCTGAAGAACTGGAAGCAATCGCGAAAAAATACAACCTCAGGATTGTCGAGGACAATGCTCAGGCAATCGGGGCCAAATGGCGGGGGAAAAGAACCGGGTCCTTTGGTGACGCGGCAGCGCTCAGTTTTTATCCAGGGAAGAACCTTGGAGCGCTCGGCGATGCCGGTGCTGTAACGACGAATGATTCTGAACTGGCAGACCTCGTCAGAGCATTGGGCAACTACGGTTCCAGGAAAAAATATATAAACGAATTCAAGGGTTTTAACAGCCGTCTTGATGAAGTACAGGCGGCGTGTCTGGACGTGAAGCTCAGGCACCTGGATGCCGAGAACCGGAAAAGGCGTGAAGTAGCGGGCTATTATTGCGAGCACATCACGAATCCGGATATCATACTGCCGCGTTTCGGTAAACTGGCCGATATAATAGAGGATGAAGGCAATGTCTGGCATCTTTTTGTTATCCGTACAGCAGACAGGGAAAATCTGCAGACCTGTCTTGAGACGAGGGGAATACAGACCCTCATTCATTATCCCGTACCTCCGCATCAGCAGCAGGCATACGCTGAAATGAGGGGTTTGTCGCTGGGAGTCACCGAAAAAATCCATCGGGAGGTGCTGAGCCTGCCGCTCAGCCCGGTTCTGTCCGAGCAGGACGTAGAGTATGTCGTGGCTGCTATTAACAATTATACGCGACGGCACGGTTGTGTACAGGCAGAATAGTGCAATGAACGATCAAAAATCCTCTTTTCGTCAGATATTCAAGGCAACCTCGCTGTTCGGGGGAGTCCAGGTCTTCCAGATCATCATAACCATTCTCCGTTCCAAAATCATAGCGGTTCTGCTCGGCCCTGCAGGCATGGGGATTTCAGGACTGTTTAATTCGGCTACCAATACTATTGCATGGATGACGAGCATGGGGCTCGATACCAGTGCCGTCAAAAACATTTCGGAAGCCAATGCCAAAGAAGATGAAGAGCGGGTCGGGCTTGTCATCACTGTTTTCCGTCGTCTTGTCTGGATTACCGGCTTGCTTGGCCTGGTGGCAACCCTTGCTCTCAGTCCGTGGCTCAGCGAGGTGACATTTAACAGCAGTGAGTACACCATCGCGTTTATTCTGCTTTCAATTACTCTTCTCTTCAATCAGTTGGGCAATGGCCAGAGAGTTCTTCTGCAGGCAACACGCAAGCTTGAATATCTGGCAAAATCAAGAATGGCAGGTGCCGTTATCGGCTTGATTCTGTCTGCCCCGCTCTATTATTTCTGGCGTACTGACGGCATCGTGCCCGCAATTATCATCAGCTCGACGATCGGTCTGGTTCTTGCCGTTTACTACGGCAGGAAAGTACAGGTAAAAAAAGTCAAGGTTGATTTGAAAACCGTGTTTTCAGAAGGTAATGACATGCTGCGGATGGGGGTTATGCTCAGTCTTAGCGGCCTGATAACGACAGGAGCAGCCTACATCATGCGTGTGTATATAGGCCGTGTGGGAGGGATAGAGGAGGTCGGTCTGTACCATGCCGGATTTGCAATAGTGACCACCTATGTCGGCCTTGTTTTTTCTGCAATGGGAACCGACTACTATCCCCGTTTGTCAGGTGTGTCTCATGATAATGCCCAGGCTGCAAGGTTGATCAATCAACAGTCCGAGGTGGCTATCCTGATACTTGCACCGATTCTCACGGTTTTTCTCATTTTCATCAACCTGGTGGTTATTCTTATTTATTCAACCAAATTCACTCCTGTCGATGGAATGATACATTGGGCGGCGCTGGGGATGTACTTCAAGGCAGTAAGCTGGGCAATAGCCTTTATTCTTCTGGCAAAAGGCGAGTCGAAACTTTTTTTCTGGAACGAACTGATCGCCAATACCTATACACTGGGGTTCAATATCATAGGCTACAAGCTTGCCGGGCTCGACGGACTGGGGATTTCTTTTTTTGTCGGTTATGTTGTTTATCTCATACAGGTATATGTTCTGGCAAAAACAAAATACCGGTTTGCCTTCGACCCGGACTTTTACAGGATATTCCTTTTTCAGTTTGTTCTGGGGCTTCTGTGCTTTCTGGTTGTGCAATGGTTTTCCGAGCCTTTATCATATGCTGTTGGTATGCCTCTTATCATACTGTCATGCGTGTATTCATTCAGACAGATGGACAAGAGAATGGACATGAAATCTGTTGTTTCAGATATTAAAAGACGCTTTATAAAAAAGTAAAGATTACGTCATGTTCACAGATACAGGGAAAGAACCGCTGGTGTCCGTAGTGGTAATAACCTATAACTCCTCGAAATATGTTCTTGAGACCCTTGACAGCATCAAATTGCAAAGTTACGGCAATATCGAGCTGATTGTCACCGATGACTGTTCTCCGGATAATACTGCTGATATCTGTCGAAAGTGGATTGACGAAAACAGCGGGCGTTTTGCCGGAGCCGAACTTATTACCGTTGAAAAAAATACCGGAATATCGGGAAACTGCAACAGAGGATTGTATGCCGCCCGCGGGGAATGGATTAAAATAATCGCCGGTGACGATCTTCTCGAAAATAATTGTATTTCGGAATATATGTTGTTCACCAGGACCGATCCGTCGATACGGTATGTTTCCTGCAAAATAACGATGTTCAGTGACCAGGAAAGAAAATATGAGCCTGTTTCGGCGCCGGACAGTTTTTTTCAGGTCGGTGCGAAAAGGCAACTGCGATATCTTCTTGCCAAAGGCAATTTTATCGTCGGCGCTTCGGTATTTCTGAATGTCGGGCTGACCAGAGAACTGGGCGGGTTCGATGAGCGGTTCCCCATGATAGATGACTATCCCCTGTTCATAAAAATATGTGATGCGGGTTACAAGTTTCATTTGCTCGTCAAGCCGCTTGTGCGGTACAGAATACATGAAGGGAACATATCCCTGAGCGGCAATAGTTTGTTTACCGAGTCGTCAGGAAAGTATTATGACGAGATGATTCCCCGGCTTCTGTTGAAAAACCGGATGTTTTTGCAATACTGGCATGCGAAAATCGTGATACTGAAGAAAAGGTTCCCAAAAGACAGGGGAGCGATGTACCGTATGATTCGTTTGGGACTATCGATGCTTTCGCCGGTGTATTACTATACAAACCTGCTGAAATTGTTTAATATCGACTACAGTCGAAGAATCTGATTATCCCTTTTTCAATCACGCAAGTTCCCCTTACGATGAAACTATTGATTGTCGCATCAGGTGATTTTTTTTCCGACTACGGGGGCGGACAGGTATATGTGAAAAACCTTGTCGATGAACTTGTTGATCAGGGACTAAAGCCGGCTTTGGCGACACCCGGTGATCCGTCAGCTTCCCTGCGCTACTATCGTAACTGTTCTGTTTTTGCTTTTTCGGATGCATCGCTGAACCCTGGCAGCGGTGAAATTGCGGCTCTGCTGCAGAAAGTCAAGCCCGATCTGGTGCATGCACATGGGGCCAAGCGGGTTTTTGCCGAAGCATGCCGCACTGCAGGTATTCCCTGTATCATAACCGCTCATCATGGCGGTATTCTCTGCCCGGCCGGCACGCTTCTGAACCATCGTGACAGAATCTGCATGATCAGGGCAAGCCACAAGGACTGCCTGCCGTGCGTGCTGAAAAATATACGGGCAGGGATTTTCTCATGGCATGTTATCAGGATGCTCCCGCTGGCGATGCGTCTCCGGCTGGGCATGTTCCTGAGAAAAAAAGCGTTCATACCATATGTCACGCCGGTCGGAACATCATCGCTTTCCATTCAGGAGAAGAAAGATGACTGGAACGCTATTTTCAGCAATGCGTCGCTGCTGGTGGCACCTTCCCGGGCCATCGCCGGGAGCATGATACGAAACGGAGCCCCCGATCATAAAGTAAAAATTATCACTCACGGTATTGTTCTGTCGGACAAGATCGACAGGGATGCAGACAAAAAGGCAGGAGATGATTTCAGGGATTGCATCCGTTTCTTTTATGTCGGACGAATCTGTTATGTCAAGGGATTGCATGTTCTGCTTGAAGCTTTTTCCCATATCAGAGGAAATGCCGAACTGCATATCATAGGCGGAGCCGGCAACAAGGCGGAAAAACGCTATATGCAGAAGATGAGAAAGAAATACAACAAAAACCGGAACGTTATCTGGTACGACAAAATTGAAAAGGAAAAAGTCAACACTTTGATTTCCCGGCTCGATGTCATGGTTCATCCGGCTATTTATCTTGAGGTATTCGGTCTTACTATTGCCGAAGCGCTTGCTCTGGGCAAACCGGTTGTGGCAACACGGTGCGGTGGTGCAGAAGAGCAGATAGAGAGCGGAAGGAACGGCTTGCTTGTCGAGCCCAATGAAGCGCAGGTGTTAACGGAGGCAATGCAGATGTTTGTTGACGGGGCCGTGGATATTGAGAAAATGTCTCAAGCCGGTCCGGATTCCGTGAAATCCATAAATGAGCACGCATCTGAAATAATCGGTCTCTACAAGCAGCTCGTGGCCCAAACCCCATAACGATGTCTGGTACAATGAAATTATCGATCATAATAATCTCTTTCAACACGAGAGGTATTCTGAGAGATTGTCTTCTGTCCATCAGGAGCGCTGTCATTCAATGCAGTTATGAGATCATTGTCGTGGATAACAACTCTGTGGACGGCAGTGTCGACATGATCCGGCAAGAGTTTCCGGAGGTTATTGTTATTGCAAATGAACACAACAATTTCTTCGCGAAGGCGAATAACCAGGGGGGCGCAATAGCACAGGGGGAACATCTGCTGCTGCTGAACAGCGATACTTTGGTAGAGCCGGGAAATATCGAAAAACTTGTGGATTTTCTGGATCATGCCGGAGAGAAAATCGTATGTGCAGGGCCGAGAGTCCTCAACCCGGACCGTACGCTGCAAAGTGCCGGATATGCGTTGCCGTCGGTCAGTGAAAGATTGTCAATGGTGTGGCATTTGAACAGGATTCTGCCGAAACAGCTTGCTCGAAAGTTGCTGCCAACCGGGGTGCCCGGTCTGTACGATGGTAATCACAGGTCAGGGTGGGTGTCGGGATGCTGCATGCTTGTAAGGAAGGATGTGTATTTGTCGGTCGGAGGTTTGAACGAAGATCTCGAATTCTATGGTGAAGAGCCTGAATTCGGTTACAGGCTGAACAAATTAGGTTATGAGACATGGGTTGTGTCAGGTGCCACAATCATCCACCTTGGGGGTCAGTCGGCAAAAACCGACCAGGCTGATTTTCTCCGGGATGATGAACGTTCCCTGAAAAGATATACGACTTTGCAAAAGCATACGGTTGGATACAAAAAAGCAATTGTAATGTCCAGGGTTGTCTTGTTCAGTTCCTGCCTCAAGTTTTTGGTAAGTTCGAAGAAAAGAAAGACAGGGCTGGCAAGATCAATCGAGAGGACCAGAAAGGTCATCGATCTTTTAAAGGCCGAGGGCAGATAGGTCTCCGTTCGGTAGCTGCTTTTTATTCAAATTCCGGATCGAGGAGGTAAGGTGATGGATGCTTCGGAGATAAAAAAAATCGCAAGTAAGCTGATCAGCATGGGTATAGGGTCCATCCGTGGAAATGCAGTGTATGCTTACTGGGGGGCCTATCTGAATTTCGGAGACCAGCTTACTCCGCTTTTGCTGAAGCATTATGGGTTTACCCCCGTGTATTCGTCCTATAAGCCGTCAATAAAGTACGTTAGAAAAGCTGAATTTGTTTCTGTGGGGACATTGCTCCAGAATACCCCTGAAGATTTTTCAGGTGTGATACTGGGCACCGGAATGGATGACGTGCAGAAAACTTTTAAAAAAGCATCTGTTCTCGGCGTCCGCGGCTATCTGACAAAGAAGAACCTGCAGATTACTGATGATATTGTCGTGGGCGACCCCGGTTTGCTGGTCTCTTACGTCTACCCTGAGGAATTGCAGAAAAAATGGGACCTGGGAATCGTGCCCCATTTATTTGATAAAAAAGACCCCATTATTGAGACATGGAAAAACAGGTTTGGTGAAAGAGCAAGAATAATAGATGTTCAGCGAAGGCCCCGGGATGTTATTGAAGATGTGAAGATGTGTAGAAGTATTATCTCATCCTCGCTTCATGGATTAACTGTTGCCGATACTTTTGCGATACCGAGTATACGTTTCGTAATTAGAAGAAATTATCCGGAACGTTACGATTTTAAGTTCAGAGACTATTATAGTGCGTTAGGTGTTTCGCCTGAGTTGATAGAGGCTGACGGGACCGAAACTATCGATTTTTTTCTCTCAAAGGTTTCCGTAAAACGCAGCAACATTACAGCGCTGAAAGAGGATTTGAATACAGCATATCACAACCTCAAGGATCATTTCGGGTAGGAGAGCCGTCAAACGAGACCGAAAATGTGAACTATCAACAGCTATGAAATGCGTAAAAAACTGGTAATAGACGCTAACAGCATGGTATATCGCACGGGTATGACCCATTTGCCGGGAATAGGGCGAACAACCTTTGAACTGGTAAAAGCCTTGCAGAGAATTGACAAGCTGCCGTTTGACGTGACCGTCTTTACACAAACGATCAGAGGAAAGCTTGCTGCGGATGGCTTGTCTTTCAAACAGGTTAACCTCCCTATTCCGCCGCTAAAGCACTTTGAGTGGATGCTCAAAAAACTGCCGCTGCTTGACATCCTTGCTCCGCATGACCTGCTTCATATTCCTCATAATTATGCAGCCGTTTTCAATCCTTCCAAAACCGTCGTTACCATTCATGACGCCCTGTATTTCAGTTGTCCGGAGAATTTTCTTGGCCATGAGTTTGCCAGAGAACATTATCCTCCCCTTGCACGCGCATGCCGCGCGATCATCACCTGTTCCGAAAGCTCCAAGGAAGATATTGTAACGTATATGGATGTTCCTGCGGAGAAGGTTACCGTTGCACCCTGGGGTGTGAACAGGAGTATTTTTTATCCGTGCGACAGCGCCCAGGCGTTTGGGACGCTTGCGAGGGAAGCAAACATAAACAGACCTTTTTTTGTGTCGGTGTCCTGTGATCGGGGCCGTAAAAACACCATTACCGTTATGCGGGCATTCAGGCATGCACTTAAACGGGATATAGCGCATGATCTTGTGCTTGTCTGGGGAAATCCGCCGGAAGAGTACCTGAAAGAGCTTGCACCGGAAATCGAGGCCGGTCGTATCCGGATTGTTTCGCATGTCGATGACCGGATTCTGAGGCTTCTGTACTGTGCGGCAACGTTAAGCTGGTTTCCTTCGAAGTATGAAGGATTCGGCCTGCCGGTCCTTGAATCGATGGCTTGTGGAACACCCGTGGTTACCTGCCGAAACAGCTCGCTCACTGAAGCGGGAGGAAATGCGGCTCTGTATGTCGATCCGGATGATGTGCCGGGAATGGCGGATCTCATGATTGAATTCGACAAAGGCAGGAACGGGTATGAAAAACTGGTTGACGAATCGTTGAAACATGCGTCACATTTTACGTGGGATCGTACAGCGGAAACGTATGCAGCGTTTTACCGGGCCAATCTGTAAAAAATGATAAAAAAATTTCTGAAGCCGGCATATATAACCCTCAAGCAGCAAATCCTGAAATCACGGCTTGCCTTGTCACCGGTCAGGGAACATGCGGAACATGAATGCGTACTTGTTGTCGCTCCTCATCCTGACGATGAAATACTGGGGCTTGGCGGGTATATCCTCCGGCAGATGAAGAAGGGTGCACGGGTGTACGTGGTTTTTTTAACCGACGGCGAGCACAGTCTGCCGGATCTCGATCCTGAAACGGTTGCAAGGGAACGCGTGAAGATCAGCGAAAGTGTGCTTTCTGAATTGTCTATACCTGCGGAAAATGTATTTCGTCTCCATCTGCAGGACGGTCATCTGCCCAGAAAAGGGATGCGGGGTTTTACCGAAGTACTGGATACTCTTTCCGGCCTGGTCAAGTCCCTGAAACCCGGAGCTGTTTTTGTTACCCATCCTCTGGAAACATGGCCATATGATCATGTCGCCGCGTTTGAACTTGCCGAGGCGGCTGCAGCAGATGTTTGTGGAGTTTCACTTTACGGTTACTGGGTATGGTTATCCTACTCCCTGCCGATAAAACGTTATCGTGCAATTGACTGGAAGAACACATCGCGTATTCCTGTTGGCAATGAAATGACGTCCAAAAAAAAGTTCATGAAAGCGTATCTTGCACCAACGGCCTCGAACGGAATGCCCTGGAGCGGTAATCTGCCTCGGTCCATGCTGAAAATATTCGCGTACCCCTATGAAGTTGTGACGTTTTTTCAGGCAGGACGTTAAGGAAAAACCGGTATATGTATGCAATACATCTTGAATTCTAATGCAGCTTTTTCGAGAGCATGAGTTATTCCTGGAAAGTTCAGGTGCACAGAGCCTGGGATGAGGTCGATGATCCCTCGTTTATATGGCAGTGGAAGCGATGGATGCAGGATTCTGCCGACGCTCATGTGTTTAATCATCCGGCCCTGGTAACGGCATGGACCGACACTTACCGCTCCCTGCAGGATATCACCCCTTTGTACGTTGTGGCCGAGACTGACGGTTTTAGGGCGTTTCTCCCGCTTGTTCTGTGGCGAAGAAACTGGAAAAATGCTTTTGTCAGGGTGATTGTTCCGGCGGGTTATTCGGATTACGATTACCATGACCCTGTTGTTGCCGGACAGGGAGGGCAGGCAGTGCGGGATTCATTCTGGTTTTCGATAGAAGGATTTTTATCCGAAGAAATAAAAGATCGCTACGACAAGATCATGCTCAACGGGGTAAGAAATCCCGGAGGTTCGCGGAATTGGGAAAAAGATGATGTCGAGTGTCCCTACACCGATATGAGCAAGTATCGTGATTTCGATGAGTTTTTTTCAAGCCTTAAAAAGAAATTGCGGTCGGATATCAACCGCCGAAAACGCAGGATCACGGAACTGGGTGAATTGACCTACCATGTTCATAAAGCTGATGAGGTGCAGGCTGCAATACAGTCTTTGTCGCCGATGCTCGAAGCACACAGAAAAAGACGTCCAAAAGCGTATAAGGCACCCGGTTTTCACGAGGCGCTCGTCAGGTATGGTTTACCTGAATCGGTTGTGCATTTTTCCGAGATGAAGCTTGACGGCAGGACAATAAGCTGGCGTCTGGGATTTCTTTACAAAAACCGTTTTTATTCTTATATGCCTGCTTTTCTTGAGGAGTACTCAGGCTTTTCGCCGAACAAAGTGCATTTGTCTTTTGTTATGGAGGACTGTTTTTCCAGAGGGGTTGAATGTTTCGACCATTTGAGAGGAGATCACAGGTACAAGGAAGAATGGCCGACTGACAAGGCTTCTTTGTTCCTCTTCGAACAGCAGTCTGAAAAGTTTGCAAGCAGAAGCAGGTTATGGCTTTTGAACAAGCTGAATAAATTGAAGCGATGAATGTCGCGATTTGTATACCCTGTCTTCTGCGGGGAGGAACGGAAATGCAGTCGTTGTATCTGGCGAGGGCTCTTGTCAGGTCTTCCTATTCTGTTGAGGTTGTTTGCTATTTCCAGTTCGACAGTGATGTTGTTCGGGAATTCGAACTGTCGGGAAGCAATGTTGTCCGGTTGAACATGAAAAGGGAGCTTGGTGCCGTAAGGATAACCGACAGGCTTAGAAAATACTTTTCTTCCAGTCGTCCGGACGTTGTTCATGTTCAATATATGGCGCCGGGCGCACTTCCGGTTCTGGCGGCTCGTCTGGCTGGAATAAAACGGGTAATTGCGACGGTTCACCAGCCGTATACCAGAGGGCACGGGCTCCATGCCAAAATTCTTCTTCGCTCTGCAGCCCTGTTGTGTGATTATTTTATTGCAGTATCGGAAGTTGCCGAAAGCTCCTGGTTCGGTCGCAACGGGACTTTCGCTTCCGGGGATAACATGGGCACATCAAGGCATTTTACGCTTCACAACGCCGTCGATGTTTCCAGGGTTGCAATGTTGTCATCGCCTGAGTTGAAAAAAACATTAACAGTTGCAACTAAATTAACCGCAACTTTTGTTTTTGGTTATGTGGGCAGGCTGAGGCATGAAAAAGGGGTTGACATTCTCTTTGAAGCATTCGGCAGCGTGTGTGAAAAGCACAGTGATATCAAGCTCCTTGTTGTAGGAGACGGTCCGGATTTGGCTCAGCTTCAGGTAAAATATGATAAGGAAGGCTGGTGGAAGAACATTGTGTTTGCAGGTTCACAGGCATGGGAAGATGCCATGAAGCATTTTTCTCTTATGGATGCGGCAGTTGTTCCTTCACGGTTTGAGGGATTCGGGTTGACTGCCATTGAGGCAATGGCTGCTTCTCTTCCGGTTGTTGCGAGCAATACAGGCGGGCTGAAAGAGGTTGTCGAGAATGAAAAATCGGGGTTGCTATTCGAGGAAGGCAGCGTTGCCGGACTTGCCCAAGCAATGCAAAGACTTATTGAAGAGCCCGGTGTTCGTTCCATGCTTTCTGAAAATGCAAAAAAACGCGCGCAGCAGTTCGATATTGCCCTGTACAACGAGAGTATACATGATTTCTACAAGACATTTGAGAGGGGATGAATAGAGATTTTTATGGGTTTTATACCTGGGTCTTTGTTACGCTGGCACTACCGTACGTGCCGGTGGTGCTCCCTTTTTTCCCTTCGAGGTTCGCCGGTTTCAATCTGACAGGATGGGCATGGATTACAATGTTTATGGTGTGCATCTATTACTTTTTCAAGAAACCAAACAGTGAGTTTCCTGTTAAATACTGGATACCATGGGTTATATACCTTTTTGTGTATCTCTTGTTTGAAATGTCTTTCTTTGGCGCTCAGGTTTCACTTCAGTATGTTCTTCCGGTTTTTGTCGGTATAGTTGCTTCCGGGTTCAGATATGGCAAGGAGGAGTTTCATTGGCTGTTTAAGAGGTTGATGATTTTTGGCTTTCTCATGTTTTTAATGTTTATGCTGGATTTTTTTATTGAGAGTTTTCATACTATTCACTGGGCCACTTCTTCAATATTTATTACGATACCTGCAGCAGTTCTGGTCGGACTTTATTTTATGACGAAAAAAATAAAGTTTCTGCTCTTTTATGGTGCACTGTTTCTTGTTCCTTTTTTAAATGTAACAAGAATGGCTCTGCTTGTTTTTGTTGTTATTTTTATCGCGCATTTTGCGAATTACCGCATTTTGTCGAAAGCTACCTACAGTGTGCTTGGTATATTGATGCTGTTGGCTGTTTTTTATTCCAGGGAGTTTCAGGAAAAAACATTTTATGAGGGAGAAGGTGCTCTGACTGACCTGTCGATTAATTACTATGAAGATAGCAATGGGGTCAATACCAGTGGTCGAAGAGGTTTTTACCGGCATTTTGAGAAAGGATTGAGGCAATCACCAGTCTGGGGCAACGGTCCGAGGGCAGATTATTACGTTATGCGTTCTTTTACCGGCTTGAATGATGCTCACAACGATTATTTATCGGTAAGATATAACTACGGGTATGTTGGCCTGGCGTTGCTTTTGTATGCTTTCGGCGGCTCGTTTTTGTCGGTGTATCGCCGGTACCGGTACTATAAGCGGGAAAAAGAAGCGTATGGTTTTTTGATCGCTTCAACGACACTTGTTCTTTTTTTCGCATTCATGATGTTTATGTATACGGATAATATTCTTAAATACACGATATTTTTCCCCAACATTTTTTTTGCAATGATAGGTATGGTTTTTGCGAAACCAAAGGAGGCATCTTAGCGGCTAATGGAAATATCAGTTGTCATACCACTTTTTAATAAAAAAGAGACAATAGGCAGGGCACTTGATTCAATAAGGAGTCAGACTCATCAGCCTCGAGAGATCGTTGTCGTTAATGACGGTTCGACTGATGGTTCGGAAGACACGGTCTTGTCCATGAATGTGCCGGGTTTAAGAATCATCGGCCAGGAAAATGCCGGTGTTTCTGCGGCAAGGAACAAGGGCATTGCCGAGGCAAGGAATGAATGGATCGCATTTCTGGATGCAGATGATGAATGGAGCCCGGACTTTCTTTCGAAAATTGTACGTATGCACAATGATTATCCGGATTATGATCTTTTCGCAACCGCATATTTTTCTGGAGATTATCAGGGTAATAAGAGTGGAATAAGCTTAAACCGTATTGGGTTTAAAGGTGATTATGGCGTGTTACATAATTACTTCGAAGTAGCGTCTTGTTCAGCACCTCCGATATGGTCATCTGCAGTCTGTATTAGAAGATCGGCCTTAAAGAAAATAGGTGGTTTTCCCCACGGGGTTTTGGCCGGAGAGGATTTGATAACATGGGCAAGGCTTGCTGCACATAAGGATCCTGTATATTGTATTGAGCCGCTCTCTGTTTTTTGGAAGGAAAAATCCCATACATATGAGGATCTCCCAAAAAGGGTCCCCCAGGCTGAGGACCCGGTTGGAAATGCTTTATTGGAAATCAAGCATAATTCAGAAAGAAATATTCCCTTTATTGATAAATACATTGCTCTTTGGTTCAAAATGCGGGCATCAATATACTTACGGTTTGGTATGAGATCTGAGGCTATGAGAGAGTCTCTGAAAAGCCTTTACCATGATCCGTCAAACGTGAAGATAATGGTGTATATTATTCTTTGTGGTATGCCAAAACCTGTTATACGAAAAGCATTCCAACGTTTAGGGCATTAGCATAAAATGGTAAAAAGCATTGCTATTGTCCATACGGATTTCAGACTTTACTGGCCGTCGCGCCTGAACGCTCTTCATGATTATCTTAAGAAAAAAGGCATAGGATTTATCGTCGTAGAGGTATCCGGAAAAGGTTCTCCCTACAGCTTTGACAGCACGTCTCATGAAAAAGGTCTTGACTGGGTTCAGCTCTTTGCCGACAAAGCTATTGAGGATATTCCGCCTGACGTTGCATGTATCGCCGTCATCAACAAACTTCAGGAGCTTGAGCCGGATATGGTTCTGTCGGGAGCAATCGCTTTCCCTTCCGGTGCGGGAGCGGTGAGGTGGTGTATGGATAATGAGAAACCCGTTATTGTTTTTGACAATGCCCGGCTTGAGGATGTTCCAAGAGCCCGGCACGTCGACTGGATTAAAAGACAGGTTTACAGTCATGTCGACGCAATGGTTATCCCGGCCCCTTCCCATATGGCATCGTTTGAATATTTCGGCTTTTCGTCTCAGCAGTTGTTTTTCGGTATTAACTGTGTCGACAATGATTTTTTCTCCGGTAAAACGGCAGAAAGAAGCTCCCGGCCGGAAAGCTTGCCGGAGGGGGAGCCGTATTTTCTCGCCATCGGCAGACAGGTTCCGAAAAAAAACTGGCTTACCCTGCTTGAGGCATTCAAAGCTGTTGCCGAGACCCCCGTGTGCAGAAAGTGGCATCTTCTTTTTATCGGTGAAGGGCCGGAACATCGGAGGCTTCTTGATAGTGCAGGAAGTCTTGTGAACAGCCGTGTTCATTTTTTGCCCTTTAAAAGCCAACAGGAACTTCCGGCCTATTACGGCAGCGCCGGAGCTCTGGTTCTTCCGAGTCTTTATGGTGAAACATGGGGGCTGGTTGTCAACGAGGCCATGGCATCCGGGCTGCCTGTCCTGGTGAGTAAAAAATGTGGCTGTGCAGACACGCTTGTCGAGGAAGGTGTTAACGGATATGTTTTTGACCCGGACGATCAGGCGGATATTGAGGGTATCCTGTTAAAATTTGCAGGTCTCATGCCTGAAAAAAGGACTGAAATGGGAAAAGCCTCGAAAGCTCTTGTTGCAGACTGGGGCCTTGAAAGGTTTTGTGATGGTATGTGGCAGGCGGCTACGTTTGCGTCTTCGCGTAAAAAGAGAAAAGGAAGCCTGGCCGGCCGGATTATTCTGCAATTCTGGAAAGGCAGGTATAGGCCTACCTGACTGTGCTACTTTATGTTAATTCCCGGAATCATTGCGAATACTCCTGATTCATAACCATTACGCAAGCTACTCTGGAGAGACGGCTGTTGTGAAGGCCCAGGAGTCAATGCTGCTTGAGCACGGACATCAGGTCAGGTGTTATACCCGGAGCAGCGTTGAACTGGAGGCCATGAGGTTCGGAAAAGCGCGTGCCTTTTTCAGCGGTTTCCATAACCCTGCATCGGTAAGAGAGGTCAAGAAAGTTGTTGAGGAGTTCATGCCGGATGTTGTGCATGTCCATAACCTCTACCCCCTGATCTCCCCGGCAATTCTTCCTCATATCCGCAAGTTTGGCGTTCCTGTGGTTATGACGGTGCATAACTATCGTTTGCTGTGTCCGAACGGTTTGTTTTACAACAGAACAGGGATTTGTGAGGAGTGTGCAGGAGGAAAGGAATGGAACTGTGTCAGGTTCAACTGTGAGGAATCCCTGCCCAAAAGCATAGGATACGCCTTCAGAAACGCGTGGGCGCGGGTGGCAAGATATTACCTTGACAATGTCGATGCTTTTTTGTGCCTGACGGAATTTCAGAAGCAGAAATTGATCGACAACGGTTTTGCACGGGATCGTTGTTTTGTTCTGCCGAATTTTTTTGACGGAAAGCTCAATACTACTGCTGTCGGAGGGGGAAAAAACACCGGGACGTACGTGGCTTTTGCCGGAAGGATCAGCAAGGAAAAAGGTATTAATCTGTTGTACAGCGCTGCACGCCTGCTTCCTGACATTTCTTTCAGGATTGCGGGCAAGGTGGCCGATCCTGTCTTTTTTGATAAAAAGCCTGACAATGTTGAGCTGACAGGGCTCCTTAGCGAGGAAGAGTTACAGGACTTTTATGCTAATGCCACACTGTTTATTTTGAGCAGTGTCTGTTATGAGGGTTTTCCCATGGTTATCCTCGAAGCCATGAATTTCGGCCTTCCGGTAATTGTGCCGAGGCTTGGAGGCATGCCTGAAATAGTCAGAGACGGCGTGACGGGAAGAACTTATGAACCGGGAAGCTGTGAGGATCTTGCGAAAGCGATAAAAGAGCTGTGGCATGATAAAAAAGCTGCTTTTAGTATGAGCAGGTCGTCTCATGAAGAGTTGATAAGAAATTACCTGCCTGAAGTATATTATAAAGGACTCGTCGGGATATATGGAAAACTGAAGAGAGGTCCGGTTTGAACACAACTCGGGTGAATGTTTAATGGTAACAAGCACTGATACGATGCGAATACTCCTGATTCATAATCACTATGGTGGCATTTCCGGAGAGTCGACTGTCATGGAGGTACATAAGTCCATGTTCAGCAGTCACGGACATCAGGTCAGGTGTTATACCCGGAGCAGCGTTGAACTGGAGGCCATGAGGTTCGGAAAAGCGCGTGCCTTTTTCAGCGGTTTCCATAACCCTGCATCGGTAAGAGAGGTCAAGAAAGTTGTTGAGGAGTTCATGCCGGATGTTGTGCATGTCCATAACCTCTACCCCCTGATCTCCCCGGCAATTCTTCCTCATATCCGCAAGTTTGGCGTTCCTGTGGTTATGACGGTGCATAACTATCGTTTGCTGTGTCCGAACGGTTTGTTTTACAACAGAACAGGGATTTGTGAGGAGTGTGCAGGAGGAAAGGAATGGAACTGTGTCAGGTTCAACTGTGAGGAATCCCTGCCCAAAAGCATAGGATACGCCTTCAGAAACGCGTGGGCGCGGGTGGCAAGATATTACCTTGACAATGTCGATGCTTTTTTGTGCCTGACGGAATTTCAGAAGCAGAAATTGATCGACAACGGTTTTGCACGGGATCGTTGTTTTGTTCTGCCTAACTTCATTGATGAGGAGGGAACAGAAGACACAGATGGGAACGGCAAGAATGAAGGGGTGGTGTTTATTGGTCGGTTGAACCGGCAAAAAGGGGCGGACCTGCTTGTTCGGGCGGCTTCCGAGATACCGCAGATCAATTTCAATCTGATTGGGGCTGTTGATGAAAGTGTGGTCAATCAGGCAGATCTTCCTCCTAATGTTGCATGTCTCGGAGTTGTCAGTGAAGAGGTAAAGAGAGAGATGATAGGCAATGCAAGAATCCTTGTATTTCCCAGTCGTTCTTATGAGGGTTTCCCCATGGTGTTTCTTGAGTCGATGCAGCAGGGGCTTCCTGTTATTGCCCCGAGGCTGGCCGGTTATCCGGAAGTTATAGGCGACAATAATGCCGGATGGCTGTTCGAGCCTGAAAACGTTCAGGACCTTGTTGACATCATTCTCCAGGCTTATGGGGATCCTTCTCTTGCGCAGCACTACGGCCGCAACGGAAAAGCGGTGGTCAGGAGCCTTTACAGTCCTGAAGCATGGTACATCAATTACATGAAGGTAATAGAGCACTGTCGGAGCCGGGCTGAACGCTCTGTTTAGGGTGGGCAGCAAAGATACCGAGTACTACAGGAAGCTTCATGGTTGAAGCTTGTAACTTTTCAATATGTTTCCATGGACAGATTTGCCCTGGGGAAGGTAAGGATTACAAAAACATGTCTTGTTGCTGTTGTTGACCGTATCAAAGAGTATTCTCTGAACAAGCAGCACGGGTACATATGCCTTATGGATACCCGTACTGCTTATCTTGCCAATCAGGACGAGGGGTACTGTTCGGTTCAGAATCATTCCCTGATGACACTGCCTGACGGTATGCCTCTTGTCTGGTTTGCTCGTATGAGAGGCTACACCGAGGTCGGCAAGGTCTCCGGAAAAGATTTTATGGATGCGATATTTGCGGTTTCCGAGCAAGAAGGATATACGCATTATTTTTATGGAGGTTCCGGGGAAACTATTGAAAAGATTCAACTGAACCTGAAGCAAAAGTATCCCGGGCTTGTTGTTCTTGGTGCTGTTTCGCCGCCTTTTCAGCCACTGGAGGATTTTGATATCGAGAGCCTTGGCAATGAGCTGAACAGGATCGAGCCTGATTTTTTCTGGTGTGGCCTGGGGGCTCCGAAGCAGGAAATGCTTATATCATCTCTTCAGCAGAAAGTTCAGGGGACTTTTTGTGTAGGGGTGGGCCTGGCTTTCGAATACTTTGCCGGGACGGTCAAACGTGCTCCTTTATGGATGCAGAAAAGGGGGCTTGAATGGGTTTACAGGCTTGCCCAGCAGCCCCGGAACATTCAGCGGGTGATAAAGCCTTTTCTTTGGGTGATGAAAGAGCTGTTGTTGTCGACTCTGAAAAATAAGAGAGAACAAGGTTCGAAATAAGCGTATTTTTTTGCAATTTAGATTCATGTTTCTGACGGCGGAAAAGCCAAAGAATCTCCCATTTCTTTTGCTTGCCTTCGTGTTTAAATCTGACAACTCATGAAAGCAGTTATTCTTGCAGGTGGGCTCGGTGTGCGTCTCAAGCCGTTTACACAGGTGATACCCAAACCACTTCTTCCCATAGGAGAGAAATCGGTACTGGAAATCCAGATCGACCGGCTCAGGCAATTTGGCTTCAAGGATATTTTCCTTGCCACTAACTACAAGTCGGATTATATCGAACGTTTTTTCGGTGACGGCTCAGAGTTTGGCGTGAACCTCTCGGTCAGCAAAGAAGAAACGCCTCTCGGTACAGCAGGCCCGCTTGCACTTCTGAAAGAGCGGCTCGATACACCTTTTATTGTCATGAACGGAGATATTCTTAGCCTTGTTGATTTTAGAAAGCTTTATGATTTTGCTGTCAGGCAGGACTCATTACTTACCCTGACAATCAAGAAAGAGATAATGCCGTTTGATTTCGGCAACATTTTTTTTGATGGTGAGCTTGTCACCGGGATTGAGGAAAAACCGGATATCGTCATGTACATTCTTGCCGGTATCTATGTTATGAAGCCTGAAATTTTTCGTTTCTTCCCGGAGAACGAATTTTTCGGGATGGACATGCTGATCAAGAACATGCTGGCCGAGAAAGACCCTGTTTCCAAATACGAACTCAAGGATTACTGGCTTGATATAGGGCGCATAGATGACTACTATACGGCACAGGAGGAGTATAACAAGCATTTTAATGCCGATGATCAGCAATAACACCTACCACTCTTGAAGATAAAGACAGGGATAATCGGGGCAGGAATTTTAGGCCTGGCTATTGCATATAAGATCAGGGAGGCTGAACCTGATACAGAGATATATCTTTTTGACAAGGAAAGTGGTCCGGGAATGCACCAGAGCGGCCGTAACAGCGGAGTCCTGCATTGCGGGCTGTCGTATGAGCCGGGTTCGCTGAAGGCCCATCTGGCCGTTTCGGGTATCCGTGAGATGGTTGAATTCTGCAGGAAAAACGGGATCGACCATGAACTGTGCGGAAAGGTTGTTGTCGCGTCAGGTGAACGTGAAGAGAGGGTTCTGGAGGATCTTGCACAAAGGGGGGCGGCCAACGGCCTCAAGGGTCTGACGTTTCTGAGTTCCTCCGAACTTGAGAAACGTGAGCCTCACGTAAGGGCGTCTGCGGCGTTGTTCGTGCCTGAGGAGGGTATTGTGGATTATAAAGGGGTTATGGGGGCTCTTGCTTCGCGAATACTTGAGAACGGAGGCAACATTGCCTATAACACCCGGATAGGCGGCTGTGCCGTGAAAAGAAACAGGGAGTTTATTGTCATTGCCGGTAAGCGTGAGTTCGTTGTAGATCGGCTGATCAACTGTGCAGGCCTGCATGCTGATCAGGTTTATCAGTCCTGCACAAACATGGAACGCCCTTTGCGCATTGTCCCGTTCAGGGGAGAGTATCTTCGCCTCAAGCCTGATGCCGAGTACCTTGTCAACCATCTTGTATACCCTGTGCCTGATCCGGCATACCCTTTTCTCGGAGTTCATTTTACAAGGATGATTCATGGAGGACGCGAAGTTGGACCCAATGCGGTACTTGCCTTTAAAAGGGAAGGTTACTCATGGCGGGATTTTTCTTTCAGAGACTCTCTCGATACAATAGCGGCCCCTGGTTTCCGTGAGTTTTTAAAAAGGAACTTTCACTTTGCTGCCCGTGAATTCTCGAGTTCTCTCTTTAAGTCTTCCTTTCTTGAGAAAGCAAGGCATCTGATTCCTGACATCACTGCAGATCAGCTTGAGCCTGGCCAGACAGGGGTCCGAGCCCAGGCGATAGAGAATACCGGTGTCCTGGCTATGGATTTCAGGATTGTCAGTGACGGTTCCCAGATTCATGTATTGAATGCGCCCTCGCCCGGTGCGACAGCTTCTCTTGCGATTGCAGGCTATATTGTGAAAAATTATATACACCTGAATTGAACCATTGTTCGGGCATCCCGGCAGAGCCGGGACAATCTGGGGTGTTCAACGTAAGAATCACAATAACTTCAACAATACTATTTTATCCATGAAAGAAACAGTGCTTGTAAGCGGCGGAGCGGGTTATATCGGTTCCGTACTTGTGCGCCTCCTCCTTGCGGAAGGCTACAGTGTCAAGGTCATTGATAACCTTTCTTTTGGCGGGGTGCCGATCATTGACCTTCTCAACGATGAAAACTTTACATTTGTTAAAGGCGATGTACGTCATGAAGACGACCTGCGCCACGCCCTGAAAGGAGTCGACCAGGCTGTACACCTCGCAGGGATAGTGGGTGATCCTGCCTGTGCGAAACAGCCGGAGCTTGCACGTGCAGTTAACCTTGACGGGAGCAGGCTTTTCTATCGGCTTGCCAATGAGACCGGCGTACAGCGTTTCGTTTTTGCCTCGACGTGCAGTAATTACGGTAAAATGGAGGATCCGGAATCCTATGTCAGTGAAGAATCACTGCTTGCTCCGGTTTCTCTCTATGCCGAAACCAAGGTTGAGATAGAGCGTTTTCTCCTGGATCAGCCACGGAGCATGACATGCAAGCCGACATCTCTTCGGTTTTCAACTGTATATGGCCTGTCTCCACGCCCAAGGTTTGATCTGACGGTAAACGAGTTTACAAAAGAACTTGCGCTTGGACGTGAGCTTGTTGTCTTTGGTGAGCAGTTCTGGCGTCCTTACTGTCATGTGGTTGACCTGTGCCGTTCGGTAATTACTGTGCTCAAGGCCCGGGAGGAAAAAGTTGCCTTTAACGTTTTCAACGTCGGAGATACCTCGGAAAATTACCAGAAGCAGATGATTGTTGACGAGATTGTCAAACAGATCCCCGATGCAAAAATACAGTATGTTAAAAAAGACGAAGATCCGAGGGATTACCGGGTATCGTTTGAAAAGATATCGGAAGAACTTGGTTTTTCCATTACCAAAAAGGTTCCTGACGGGATATCCCAGATATTCCAGGTTGTAAGGGACGGGTTTATTCCTGACCCGGATAAGCAGGAGTACCGCAACATCTGAACAGGATACATATATGTACCGGATTCCTTTATTTGATCTGAATTATGATGAGCGAGAAGAACGGGCAGTGATTGACACACTCCGCTCAAAGTGGATTTCAACGGGACCGAAAACTGCCCAATTCGAGGATAATTTCGCACAAAAGCTGCAAGCTGATAACGCACTGGCGGTCTGCAACTGCACAGCGGCGCTTCATCTCGCGATGAAAGCTCTTGATATAGAGCCGGGAGATGAGGTGATCTGCCCGTCACTTACCTTTGTTGCAACCGTAAATGCAGTGCGGTATGTTGGTGCCGAGCCTGTTTTTGCCGATATAGTCGGTGACTCGGATCTGGGAATCGATCCAGGGGATATCCAGCGTCTGATCACAAACCGGACAAAAGCGATTGTCGTGATGCACTATGCAGGTTTTCCCTGTGACATGGATGCTATACTCAAGGTGGCCTCGGAGCATGGTCTGAGGGTCATCGAGGATGCGTGCCACGGTCCGTTGTCCGAGTATAACGGCAAAAAGCTTGGCACGATAGGCGATGCAGGTTGTTTCAGCTTTTTTTCCAACAAAAACCTCAGTACCGGTGAAGGAGGAATGCTGGTTACAGGTAGCAGAGCTGTATTTGACAGGGCAAAGCTCTTGAGGTCTCATGGCATGACGACGCTTTCCTATGAAAGGTCAAAAGGGCACAGTATGGGATATGATGTGGTTGAACTCGGGCATAATTACAGAATGGATGATATTCGTGCTTCGCTGGGGATTGTTCAGCTTGAAAAGCTGGAGGATGATCTGAAAGAGCGCGCAAAGGTAAGAGCATGGTATGAGGAGGCACTTGCAGAAATCGATGAGATTATTGTCCCTTTCAAGGGGCATAAAGGGTTTGTTTCAAACTATATTTTTCCTGTCGTTCTTCACAGATCTTGCGCCGCAGACAGGGATGAGGTAAGAAAAGTTCTTCAGGAACAAGGTGTGCAGACGAGCATGCATTACCCGCCGGTGCACCGTTTTTCGATCTACAAGGGGTACTCCCGGCAACTGCCTGTTACAGAGAGCGTTGTAGAAAGATTGATAACCCTTCCCATGTATTCGACAATAAGCCGCAATGATGTCGATATGATCACCGAAACCCTGAGAGAAGCGGTAAAGCATTAAATCTCTCCTTTGTTACCCCGGCGTCCCCGGGTAGTATTTCCCCGGGGCGTCTGTTTTCTGGTGAATCATCGGAATAAAAAATTCTTCCGGGTTGTTTCTTCTAAAAGTCTCCCAAATCTTATCTTAATGACTTGCTTGTAAAAGAGCGTGATCTGTTCAATCCTGGACAGGTTTTTAACGGTGCTCTGTCAGCAAACCCGTCATCGGTACGATTCCGGGAAGCCAATACGTTATTATTTGCTGGTTTTCTAACGTTTTGAAAACTTTTAACAAAAAGTTAACATTTTCTCCATGTAGCTGTCAGCAGGTTCTACCCTGTTGCTGAAAACAAGCCGATATCAAATTCCCATGAACCAAGAGAGTGAACCCATGGAATATACAATGGATCCTAAACGCATATTCAAGCAGCTTTTTATAATTACGCTTTTTCTTTTGTTTGCACATGTTCTTGGGGTTATCTCGACCTATTATTTCAATCATGACCAGGTTTTCGGTCTTGTTCCGCTGTTTAACTTAAACCATGAAGCAAACATCCCGACTTTTTACCAGTGCTTTATGCTTTTAGCCTGCTCCGTTTTTCTTGCAGTCATAGCAAACTTTCATCATCAAAACGGAGAGTCTTATTTTTACTGGGGCAGTCTTGCCGTAATATTTCTTTTTCTGTCCGTCGATGAATTTGCAATGCTCCACGAAAGACTCGTCCTTCCGTTCAGAGCCATGTTCAACGCGACAGGCGTTCTTTATTTCGCGTGGGTTATCCCATATGCAGTTCTGGTCGCCTTGGTCGGGATTCTCTATCTGAGATTTCTTTTGCGCCTGCCGCACAGGACACGTATGCTCTTTGTGCTTGCCGGTATAATCTATGTGTCGGGGGCGCTGGTTCTCGAAATGGCTGACGGGTACTTTGTCAGCAAGAAGATCGATAATATCGGTTTCGCGATAGTCAATACGATAGAGGAATACCTGGAAATGTTCGGTATTATCGTTTTTATCTATGCACTTCAGGATTATCTTGGTCGTACTTTCGGCGGATTGACGATATCAATAAAGCAAGGCACGACAATGAAGTGAATTTTAGGGTATCTCAATTTATTTTTATTCCGCGATTCAATTGCATCGTTGAGCGGATAGGAGAGGGTTGCTCATGACAATAAATCAGAGGAGCCCTTTATAATTTGTTTTTAAGAATTTTTCCTGCGGAATTTTTCGGGAGGTCGTGTGTGAACTCAATACGGCGGGGAACAGCATAGGCTGGAAGTTTTATTTTGCAGAATTCCAGGACTTGATCAATCGAAAGGTTATGGCCCTGTTTAACAACAACAAATGCCTTTGCGGCTTCTCCAAGCTGTTCATGGGGCATACCTGTTACCGCTGCCTCTGCAACTTCAGGGATTTCAAGCAAGGCACTTTCTATGGTTGCAGTCATGACTTTGTACCCGCTGGGCTTTATAAAATCCTTTTCTCTTCCTACAACATAGAGATAGCCGTCTTCGTCTGCGTACGCGAGGTCTCCGGTATAAAGTTTGCCGTTGCGGAAAGGATTTTTTGAAGGGTCCGGAAAAAGATAACCGGATGTAACATTATCACCTTCTGCAACTATTTCTCCCACCTCTCCCTGTTGTACCTGCATGTCATCCTTGTTGAGAATCTGCAGGGAAACACCGGGAATACCATGTCCGATTGAGCCTGTTTTTTTCCCGAGCTTTTCAGGGGGTAAAGCGGAAAGACGGGCAGTGGCTTCTGTTTGCCCGTAGCCTATATACAATTTTACCCTGGAGGGGAGTAACGAGCGAAGTTCGTTGATATATTTTTCCGATAATTTACCTCCGGCCTGCTGTACGTGTCTTAAATCAGGATATTGACGGTGCCGGAAGCTCTTGTTGCTTAAAAGTGCCTGAAACGTACTGGGAACCCCTGCGAAACCGGTGCAGGCAGAGGTTTCCATCTCATTAAGCACATCTTCCACATACTGAAAATAATTATTGATGACGAGTGAGCCCCCTACTCTCAGGTGCGTGTGCAGCAGAGAGGTCCCGAAGCAGTAATGAAAAGGCAGGATTACCATCATTCTGTCATCGGCTTTCAGGCCGAGATAGGCGATGATGGAGTCTGTATTTGCCCGGATGTTTTGATGGGTTACCTTTACAGCGTTCGGTTGGCCTGTAGAGCCCGAAGTGAACATCAGCGCCGCCAGATCTTTTGCCGGATCGACCGGTGCTGAAAAGGAGCCCGCAGTGGATTTCAACCCCTGTTCGGCGGTCTCCGTTTTCAGGTTGATAATGTTGTTTTTCAGGACGAGAACGCTCTCCGCCGGGATGAACGTGGAATATTTTTTCAACAGAAAATTATCGATGCAGTAAGCTTTGCACGCAATGGCTTCGGAATATCTGCCCAGATCATCGGCTGTCAGACGCGATGGTAAAGGTGTTGCTATGGCTCCCGTTTTCAGTATTCCAAGGTAGGCCGCAGCCCAGAACGGTGAGTTTTCCGCAAGTATGCCGACCCTGTCCTGGAACGAGACTCCCGACTCCGCAAGCGAGCGGGCGACTGCCTCAGCCATGCACTTCAGCTCACCGTAGGTGGTCGTTGCTCCATCCTGGATGAACGCCGGGTCACCCGGAGCGCCATTGTCGAGCAGGTAGTCGAAAAGGTTCATTGTTTTTTTCAGGAGTTGAGCTTTTTGTCGAGGAAATCAACCAGCGATTGTACCGAGCCGAGATTGGCGCGCGTGATTTCCGAATCATCGATCTGTATCTGGTAATGCTGTTCGAGATGAACCACGATATTTGTCGTGCCCAGTGAATCTACACCGTGTTCCACCATGGGTGTTTCATCAGGTGCGTCAGGGTCGAAAAGCGGAAATGTTTCGTCCAGATAACGCAGCAGTTGTTCGCGTATTTCATCTTTTGTCAATGACGGCATTAGTCTGTCTCCAAGTGGGTTAAAAGTTATTCATATGATGGTCAGGGTACCAGCGGGGCGAACCTCAGGTACTCCGTGGTGCGTTCTTTATCCTGCAGGTCCGAGATAACGTTATTTACCTGCTCGACTTTCAGATTGAAAGATGCCGCAATTTCTTCAGCCTCACGACCTTTTTCCCATGCATTCCAGATGCCGTCGAGCATGTCGAAAGGAAGCCTGTAGAAAAACTCCTCCTGGGTGGCGTCCGCGCTGTAAGTGTCTGTCGTCGGAGGTCGTTCGATAATCTCCTGCGGAACCCCGAGATGTTTCGCGATCGCGTAAATCTGTGTCTTGAACAGGTGCCTTATCGGCTGCATGTCCACGCCGCCGTCACCGTACTTGACAAAAAATCCGAGATCGTGTTCGTTCTTGTTGCTGGTGCCTACGACGGCATAGTTGCGTCTTTCCGCTTCATGGTAAAGTACCGTCATTCTTGAACGCTGCTTGAGATTGGAAGCCGCAACGATTTCGTTTATCTGTGTGGGAGTCAGCCGTCTTCGTATCTGCTGACCGTCAGGTTTTACAATGACCGCACTGAAAACATTGAGCGAAGCCTCACCGAGAAGGTTCTGGGGAAGAACGATCTTGAACTTGTCCTGTTCAGGATCGAAATCGGGTACAGCCTGTTTCAGGGCTCCGTCCCTGGCGTCATAGCAGCCGAAGCCGTTGAGGCCCGCAGTGATATTGACGGTAACGGTTGTGACGCCGAGGCGCTCGGCCATGTCAGTGGCGAGTGTCTCGCTGTCGGGGCTCGAGTCTCTGTCGGGGAGGAGAACCGCGATGACACGATCCGGCCCGAGCGCTTTTGCTGCAAGGTACAGGACTGTTGCCGAGTCAATACCTCCGCTGACGCCGATGACACCGCCGTCACGTTTCAGGGTTTTGTAGCAGGAGTCCTGTATCCAGGATATGAGGCGGTCTGCCTCGTTCGATGGGCTGAAGTCAGTGAACATGGCTTGTCTGTTTAGTTTTCCGGTAAATTGTTTTTGATAAAAAGGTGGTGCCAGAGTTGTGTGGTAACAATTCCCATCAAGGCCATCTGTTCCATTTCACTGCTCATGGTACCCGCGAGAGCTTTGGTGAGCAATTTTCCTGCAGCCCGGGGGATAAAAATTCCTGTTTCTTTGAGGCTTTCTTCCGAAAGCAGGTCGCTGAGTCCGGCAAAAGCATTGCTCCTGAAAATATCCTGAATCGGCGCCCTGTACGGGAACTTGGGGCGTTTGGCGATGTCAGGAGGAAGGCACGTCTCAGCGGTCTTTCGGACAATATATTTATCCCTTTGCAAACTGCGCAGCTTGAGTGACTGGGGCAGTGTGTTGGCGAACTCCACGATGCGGTGGTCGAGAAAGGGAAAGCGTCCTTCGATGCCGTTCGCCATTGCCACGCGATCTCCCTGTGATGACAGCAGGTAGGGGGTCAGAAAAGTGATGATTTCAAGAGTTTGCGCTTTCGATGGTGAGCGCCACTTTTCAAAGCCCGGCGGCAGCACATGGGCGAGGCGCTCTTCGACAGGTCTGTTACCGAGTTCCTCGCGTATTTCCGGCAGAAAGTAGCCTTGGAGCCTGGCGGTGTTGTTCCAGCGAAACAGGTGGCTGAAAAACATGTTATCCGTTTTGTCAAGGCCTTCCTGGAGGGCAAGCTCCAGGCCCCTGAACTGTTTCCTGTCGGGAAGGTATTCGTAGAGACGCCGTACCAGAGAACGTCTCATGAGAGAGTCAGGGTCGCGTGCCATGAACCTTCTTACGGCGGTTTCCCTGAAAATATCATAACCCATGAAAAATTCATCGGCTCCTTCTCCGGTAAGAACACCTTTCAGGCCCTGCGTGTTGACACTCTGTGATAAGGGAATCATGGAAATAGGGCCTGCTCGAAGCTGTGGAAGTTCTGTGTGCCAGACCATTTTTGGCAGAACCGAAGCAAGGTCTTCTGCAGTGCACCGCGTGACATGATGCGTTGTGCCGAGATAGCGCGCAACCTGCAACTGGTGTTCACTTTCGTCATAATCGGGATGCTGGAACGTGATTGAAAACGTATGCAGCTCGGAGCCGTACCTGTTGGCGAATGCTCCGATCATGGAGGAGTCGATGCCACCGCTCAGGTACGAGGCGACGGGGACGTCAGCCTTGAGCCGGATTCTGACGGCATCGTCGAACAGGTTTGTAAAAGTTTCGAGGGCCGCGTCCTCGGTCCAGCTTTGTTCAGTGAAATCCAGATGCCAGTAGCATGTGCTTTTTGTCTCGCAACTTCCCGGTTCCAGCGTCATGAAATGCGCAGGAAGGACTTCCTGTATGTTTTTGAAGATCGTTTTTCCGGGTACGGGAGTCCAGAAGGTCCAGATGTCCTGAAGGGTCGCCAGGTCGAGTTCACGCCTGATTTCGGGAACGCAGAGGATCGCCTTGATTTCAGAAGCGAAGTACAATGTTTCTCCGTCAAACGTAAAATATAAAGGGCAGATGCCCAGGCGGTCTCTGCAGAGGATGAATTTTCGGTTGGTGCTGTCCCACAGGGCAAAAGCGTACTGTCCGTTGAGCTGTTTGAAGCCTTCCGTTCCATGGTCTTCGTAAAGGTGGAGTATGACTTCGACGTCACAACCTGTCCGGAACCTGTGACGTCCCGAAAGTTCCTGGCGCAGTTCGCTATGATTGAAAATCTCTCCATTGCATGTCAGCCAGATAGTGCCATCCTCATTCGAGAGGGGCTGCTGGCCCTGTGCCAGATCTACAAACGCAAGACGTGTATTGCCGAAACTGACATGTTCGTTTTCATAGATGCCGGATCCTTCAGGGCCTCTGTGATTGATGCAATGAAGCATGGACTCAAGCTGATGCTTGTCCCTGGGTGCATTGAACCATCCAGCAATACCGCACATAGAAATATATCTTTATCCTGTATACCCTGACAGGATTATGAAACCGTCGTACCTGTCAGTTTTTCTCGACAAGAAAACGCCTGTAATTTTGTCTGGTCTTTTCAAACGTTTCCCTTGTCATTCTGAAATAGTAATTGATGTCATCGTCATCAGTAATAGCTGCGCCGAACTGCACGAGAAAATTCTTGACGGCGACATTCCCCTTTCGGACATCAGTATGAGACTGCATGAAGCCCAACCTGGAAAACGCAATTTCATAGATGCAAAGTACGGATTCGATCGCAGCATAGGCAGGCGCATCATGTCGCAGTATCCAGCTTCCCCAGCAAAAAGAATCCCCCCGAAAATCATACAGTCTTATGGTGCCAAGTTTTTCAGAATCTTTGCTTTCAATGATAAAGTAGTATTCTTCACCGTTTTTTTCCTTGTTCTTGTACTCTCGAATCCAGGTTCGCTGAGCCTCGATATCATCTTTGACAGGAGAAATGAACCTGTTTTTTTCAGGATCGAGCCGCAATGAAAGGATGAATTCGGCATCGTTTACCTCAACCAGGCGGAAGCGTATATGCTTTGCAATGTTGCTGATGATTTTTTCCACGTTGTTGTCCTTTGAATGACTTGCGTAACACTTGTTGTTTATACGCTCAAAGTACGGATTATGAAACAGGTAAGGTAACAATTGCTACAGAAAGTCTTGTTGCTGTCGCAAAACTTTTTAAAAATTTATTAATGCTTGTGTTAGCTGTGCCCGTGTTTGCATTGTTAAAGCATGCAGAGGCAGCCCCTGCCGGATGGTACCCTGACGGTCGGCAAGTCAATGTGCAGCAGCCCCGGCAGCCTTTTAACAAGTTCATCAGGAAATATTCCCCCGGACGGAAAAATTCTGTACTTTGCTGGTGGAATATCTCCGGCATGGGCCACCAATTTCGTTTACCATATTCGTGGACTGAAAGTAAGTATCATTATGAAAGGAATCATTCTTGCAGGCGGTTCGGGTACGCGGTTGTACCCGGTTACAAAAGGTTTATCGAAACAGCTTCTGCCTGTTTACGACAAGCCGATGATCTACTACCCCTTGAGCACGTTGATGCTGACGGGTATCCGCGATGTGCTGGTGATTTCAACCCCGATGGATCTTCCTTTGTTCAGGAGGATGCTGGGGGACGGGAGCGATTGGGGACTTACTCTTTCCTATGTGGAGCAGCCCTCGCCCGACGGTTTGGCACAGGCGTTTCTGCTTGGTGAAGAGTTTATCGGAAACGATGATGTGTGTCTCATCCTTGGGGACAACATCTTTTTCGGTTACGGGTTTACAGGCATGCTTCAGAATGCGATGCAAAGTGCCTGCGATGAGCGGATGGCGACTATTTTCGGATATTATGTCAACGATCCGGAGCGATACGGTGTGGCTGAGTTTGATGAAACGGGTAACGTAATCTCTATAGAGGAGAAGCCGGAGGAGCCGAAGTCGAACTATGCTGTCGTGGGGTTGTATTTTTATACGAACGATGTTGTCGAGATTGCGAAAAATGTAAAGCCGTCGGTACGTGGTGAGTTGGAGATCACTTCGGTAAACGAGGAATACCTTCGCCGGAAACGGTTGAAAATGTCTATCATGGGACGCGGATTTGCCTGGCTGGACACGGGAACGCATGATTCGTTCCAGGAGGCCGGCAACTTTATCGAAACGGTGGAGAAAAGGCAGGGATTGAAGATAGCCTGCCCGGAAGAGATCGCCTGGAGGAGTGGATGGATCAGTGACGAGCAGCTTGAGGTTCTTGCCCGTGAGTTGATGAAAAATCAGTACGGGGAGTATCTGATGGGGTTGCTGAAAAGGCGAGGAGGAGACCAATGAAGGATCAAAACTGATTCGCGGTTACATTCAAATTTTTTAACTCTTGATTTTTTACTTTTGACTTTATTTCCATGAAAGTATTCGAGACGGCGATACTTGGTGTTCTGGTTTTTGAGCCTCGTGTCTTTGGTGATGAGCGAGGTTATTTTTTTGAGTCTTTCCGTCAGGATGTTTTTGAAGAGCAAGCGGGCAGAACGGCATTTGTGCAGGACAACGAGTCTTTTTCGGAGTACGGTATTCTGCGAGGCCTGCATTACCAGAAACAGCCCTGCATGCAGGGAAAACTGGTCCGGGTTGTACAAGGCAAAGTGCTTGATGTTGCTGTCGATATACGCAAAGGATCACCGACCTTCGGGCAACATGTTTCCCGGATACTCAGCGATGAAAACAAACAGATGATGTGGATTCCCCATGGTTTTGCTCACGGATTTGTTGTGTTGAGCGAACGTGCCCTTTTCAGCTACAAGTGTGATAACTACTATTCTCCGGACCACGATGCAGGAATCATCTGGAACGACCCTGAGCTTGGAATCGACTGGATGCTTCCGGCCGGTGATATCCGTGTTTCCGAAAAAGACTCCCGGCAGCCTCTGCTGAAAGATATTGAAGGAATGGAAATATGAATGTGCTCGTGACGGGGTGCCGGGGCCAGCTTGGTTCTGAGTTGAAGGTGTTGGCGGCCAAGAGAGGATCGGTGAAGTTTTTCTTTTATGATCTTCCCGAGCTTGACATTACGGACAAGGAAGGTGTGAACCGGGTGTGCAGTGAGCATGATACTGCGGCTATCGTGAATTGCGCGGCCTATACTGCTGTCGACAGGGCTGAGGAAGAGCCCGCGGCGGCGTTCCAGGTAAACCGTGACGGGTCGTCTGTTCTTGCCGGGGCAGCAAAAGACCGTAACGCGCTGCTTGTTCATGTTTCGACGGATTATGTGTTCGATGGTAAATCGTTTCTGCCCTACCGTGAAAGCGATCCTGTCAGTCCTCTCGGTGTTTATGGCCGGTCGAAATGGGAAGGTGAAGAGTGTATACGCCGTATAGCGCCTTCTTATATGATACTGCGCACATCATGGCTTTATTCCTCATACGGAAATAATTTCGTCAAGACAATGATGCGCCTGGGCAGGGAACGGGAGCAACTGAACGTTGTGTTCGACCAGGTAGGTACACCGACCTTTGCGGCTGACCTTGCAGCAGCGATTATCTCGATTCTTGACCGGTACGACTCTGGCCGGGTCTATGCCGAAACCTATCATTATTCAAATGAGGGAGTCTGTTCCTGGTATGATTTTGCAAAGGTAATCATGAAGACGAAAGGTTTGAAATGCACGCTGCTGCCGGTTGAGACCAGCGAGTACCCGACAAAAGCCGAGCGCCCGCATTACAGTGTGCTGCATAAAGGAAAGATCAAGCAGCACTGGGCCCTGGATATCCCGCACTGGCAGGAGTCTCTGGAAAGAATGCTTGAGCAATATTGTTAGATAAACAGCCTTTCATGAATATTCTTGTGACGGGGAGCGGGGGACAGCTTGGTTCGGAGTTCCGGGCATTGTCAGTCCGTTATCCCCGGCACCGTTTTTTCTTTTTCGATCATGCAGGTCTGGATATACGGGACAGGAAGCAGGTGCGTGGTGTAATGGAACAGTGCCGGCCTGCTGTCGTACTCAACTGTGCTGCGTTCACGTCGGTGGACAATGCGGAAGCTGAGCCTGAAAAGGCTTATGAAGTCAACCGGGACGGCGCCGCTGTATTGGCAGAGAATGCAAAGGAGCATGGGGCGCTACTTGCACATATATCTTCCTACTACGTATTTGACGGGTATGCAGGTGTCCCTTACAAAGAGACAGATGAAACAAGTCCGGTCGGGGTTTACGCTTTGTCGAAGTTTCAGGGAGAGGAGTTGATAAGAAATTCGGCTTCGTCGTTTTTGATTATCAGAACGGGCTGGTTATACTCTGCATTTGGAGTGAACTTTGTTAAAACCATGCTTCGCCTTGGCAGGGAACGGGAATCGGTCAAGGTGGTTTTCGACAGGGTCGGAAGCCCTGCATATGCCGGGGATCTTGCACAGGCCGTCATGAACATTCTGGAGAAGCAGGAGCCGGGAAAGACTTGTGCAGCCACCTATCACCTTGCAAATGAAGGCGTCTGTTCATGGTACGATTTTGCTGTTGCCGTCATGCGGTTTGCAAAGCTGCCTTGCCGGGTGCTGCCGGTTGACAGCTCGGAATTCCCTGTAGCAGGGCCGCGGCCCTGCTGCAGCGCTTTGAACAGCAGGGCTATAGCAAAAGATTATGGCCTTGATGTTCCCTGGTGGCAGGAATCTCTGGAGAAAATGCTGGAAAGCTGTTGAGTTGTTAATAAACACATAAATATTTTTCAATGCATATACTCATAACAGGAGGAGCGGGGTTTATTGGATCACATGTTGTCCGGCATTTTGTGAACTCCTATCCCGGCTACAGGATTACAAACATCGACAAACTGACTTACGCGGGCAACCTTGAAAACCTGAGGGATGTCGAGCAATGCGCGAACTATCATTTTGTGAAAGGTGATATTACCGATGGCGATGCAATGGTCGAATTATTTGTCAGTGAAAAATTTGACGGCGTCATTCACCTTGCAGCCGAGTCGCATGTTGACCGTTCTATTGCCAATCCGACCGAGTTTGTGATGACCAACGTTCTGGGTACGGTGAACCTGCTCAATGCCGCCAGGGCTGCCTGGAAAGAGGGTTTCAACGGAAAGTTGTTCTACCATGTTTCAACCGATGAAGTGTATGGCGCTCTCGGAAGCGAGGGGATGTTTACAGAAACAACGTCCTATGATCCTCACAGTCCCTATTCGGCGTCGAAAGCATCTTCGGATCACTTCGTGCGGGCTTATAACGATACCTACGGGCTGCCGGTGGTAATCAGTAATTGTTCCAACAATTACGGACCGTTTCAGTTTCCTGAAAAGCTTATTCCCCTGTTCATCAATAATATTCGCAATAACAAGCCCCTGCCGGTCTATGGAAAGGGCGAGAATGTTAGGGACTGGCTCTGGGTGGTTGATCATGCCCATGCGATCGATGTGATTTATCATAATGGCAGGCAGGGTGAGACCTACAATATCGGAGGGCGGAACGAATGGAGGAATATTGATCTCATCAGGTTGCTTTGCTGCATTATGGACAGGAAACTGGGACGCCCTGAGGGAGAATCGGAGAAGTTGATAACCTGGGTGACCGACCGGGCAGGTCATGATTTCCGTTACGCTATCGACTCCTCGAAGATCCAGCGGGAACTGGGATGGGCTCCTTCACTGCAGTTCGAGGAGGGACTGGAAAAAACCGTTGACTGGTATCTTGAAAGTCAGGAGTGGCTTGACAACGTTACGTCCGGCGAGTATAAGAGTTATTACAGGAAGATGTACGGAGAGTGAGTGGTTTTGTACAGGAACGGTCATATCCGGGTTCATAAGGACCGTTCCCTGTAAAGGTGTTATGATTAGGGCACCTCTAGGCACCTCTATTTATTGTCATGAGCGGTTCAAGTGCAAGGCGAACGGAGCGCAGAAACCGGAGTGTACACAGAGTACATGAGGATTTCGAGCAGCGCTCAACGATGCAATTGAAGCGCGGAATAGATAAATAGAGGTGCCCATTAGTGATTTTCCAGAGGCATGACGACATCCGACGGAAGCATATCATTAACGTTGTTGGCTGGAATAAAGTATCTGTTGAACGGTGTGCCTTCTGTTTCATTATGCAGGATCCCTCTTGCAGTGCTGGCGGTAAGCATCGCAAGGTGTCCGGCAAGGCCTTTGGGCAGAATGAATTTCCCTTCCTCTTTGTTGCTGAAGAGCTGCCACGACTCCTCGTTAATGGTGAATATGCAGGCAACCTCTATTTCAATGAAGTTTTTTTCGTTCTGCTGAAAAGTATTTTTGTAGAGTACCTTTACGAAGTTTCTGTTCGTGTCGATACCGAAATTCAATCCTGTATTGATCTTTGCCGGTTTACCTTCCTCGAAAGAATCCGGTATGAGATCGATGTTTTCAGTGATGATTCGTACCAGAGCAAAATTAACGCGATGCGATGCTTTTTCAGGCATGTTTTCAGTGACCGTTTGAGGTGTTCATGAGAAGAAAAAAGAATCAGCTGCCGTAATCACAGCCGATTCATTATTTTCAAGAAAATAATACAATAATTAATTATCCGTTTATGATTATTCCAGTAATACTCAGCGGAGGGTCGGGCACCCGTCTGTGGCCACTGTCGAGAGAGCAGCACCCCAAGCAGCTTCTTCCTCTTGCCGGAGAGCTGACCATGCTTCAGGAAACCGTGGCACGGCTTGATGCTGTTGCCGGCACAGGTCCGGTATTTTGTATCTGCAATGAAGAACACCGGTTCATGGTTGCCGAGCAACTGAAGCAGGTAGCGGATGCCGTAGGGGGAATTATTCTGGAGCCGGCAGGGCGTAATACTGCCCCGGCGGCAGCTGTTGCAGCATTACGGGTGCAGCAGGAGTTTCCCGACGCGACATTGCTGATTCTTCCGGCGGATCATGTGATCCGGAATAACGATGCCTTTGCAAAGGCAGTGGCTCTTGGCCTGAAGGCTGCGGATACCGGCGCGCTTGTGACGTTCGGTGTTGTTCCCGATGTGCCGGAAACCGGGTACGGCTACATCAGGGCTTCTGTGAAAGGGGTGGAGGAAGAGAAAAACAACGCGTTTTTTTCTGTCGAGGAATTTGTCGAAAAGCCCGACCGCGAGACGGCGGAACGGTATGTAAATTCAGGGCACTATTTCTGGAACAGCGGGATGTTTTTGTTCAGTGCGTCACGGTACCTTGAAGAGCTGGGGGAACATGCACCTGAAATGCTCGAAGCCTGCAGGGCGGCTCTGGAAAAAGCGGTGGTCGATCTTGATTTTCTGAGGCTCGACAGGGAAACGTTTACCGCATGTCCATCGGACTCCATAGACTATGCCGTGATGGAGAAGACTTCCCGGGCGGCAGTGGTGCCCCTCGATGCAGGATGGAGCGACGTTGGGGCCTGGTCGGCGCTGTGGGGAGTAAAGGAGCGTGACGTATCGGGTAATGTGGCGAAAGGGGATGTTCTTCTGCATGATGTACGGAACAGTTTTATTCATGCTTCGAACCGTCTTGTGGCTGCAGTCGGGCTTGATGAACATGTTATTGTGGAGACAGCCGATGCTGTACTGGTTGCTTCGAAAGACAGGGTACAGGATGTCAAAAAGATTGTGGAGCGGTTGAAAAGTGAGGGACGTAGCGAGGCACGCAGCCACCTGCGGGTATGCCGTCCCTGGGGATCGTATGAAACAATTGACTTGTCGGACCGTTTTCAGGTGAAGCGTATCATTGTTAACCCGGGAGCAGCATTATCTTTACAAAAGCATTTTCATCGGGCTGAACACTGGGTTATAGTCAAGGGAACAGCATCGATTACAGTTGGGGAAAAAGAGGTTGTCCTGAGAGAAGATCAGTCGACCTATATCCCTATCGGTACTTTGCACCGCCTGGAAAATCCGGGGAAAATACCGCTTGAACTGATCGAGGTCCAGACCGGAAGCTATCTTGGTGAAGACGACATTGTGCGCTTTGAGGATAAATACGGCAGAGGAGCGCCGGAGGGCTGATATTAAGAACCGCTCCGGTTTTGAATGCTTGTAGAAATGTTTTAATTTCAATTTATTGTAACAATACGGGTATTGATATAAAATCTAAACACTGTGGCATATGGCAGAAGAAATGAAATCGCAGCAGCAAGATGGCGGAAGCCAGAACGTTAAAGGGGATTTTTCTACAATCCTTTTAGGCGTAGGCAACCTTCTTGATACGACACTTACTCCGATCGGCAATGCGCTTGTTCAGGCTCTGGAGTCTGCGAACAGTGTTGCGCAACAGATACTTGAAGGTATCAGCAAGTCCCTCAACAACAATCAGGGAAACCAGTAATTGGACTGATCTGTTTGATAAGCCTGTTACAGCTGGGCTTTATAATTGTAGTTTCTCAAGGCAAGCCTTTTACCTGATAAAGGCTTGCCTTTCGTATTTCCTGACTAAGGCGGTACGATTGTATATTGCATGCTGTTCTTGTATATTCCTGCCTGAATTGTGCAAGGTTCCATTATCCTTCTTACTGACTACGGAGAGCGATGTCTGATAAATTTCCTGAGTATCCCGCCGGAGTATCATACAGCAGCGTTGAGGCTGAGGTTTTACAGTTCTGGAAAGAGCATGATATTTTTCGAAAAAGTCTCGACAAGCCGGGTGACGAAGTATTCTCGTTTTATGAAGGTCCACCGACGGTAAACGGCAAGCCGGGAGTGCATCATGTTTTCAGCAGAACGATCAAGGATATTGTCTGCCGTTTCAAATCGATGCAGGGTTACAAGGTTCCGCGCAAGGCAGGGTGGGATACGCACGGTCTGCCGGTTGAAATTTCAGTCGAGAAAAAGCTCGGGTTGAAAAGCAAGGCTCAGGTAGAGGAGTATGGTGCCGGTGAATTCAATGCTGAAGCGAAAGACCTTGTCTATCATCATATCGATGATAACCGTGAAGGGTGGGGCAGGTTGACTGAGCTGATGGGATACTGGGTGGATATGGACGATCCTTATATTACCTGCACCAATGACTATATAGAATCTGTCTGGTGGGCACTGAAGACGATTTTTGACAAAGGCCTTGTTTATAAGGATTACAAGATTGTTCCGCAGGACCCGAAATCAGAGACAGTGCTGAGTTCTCATGAACTTGCTCTTGGCTACAAGGAGGTAAAGGACCCGAGCATCTATGTGAAATTCAAGGTGAAGGACGCCGATGAATATCTGCTGGTATGGACGACTACCCCGTGGACGCTGATTTCAAACGTTGCGCTGTGCGTCGGGCCGGAAGTGGAGTATGTGAAGGCAAGAACACCGGATGGAGAAGTCTATATTCTGGCGAAGTCCCGCTTGCAGGTGCTCGAGCAGATGTTGGGCGAGGGCGAGGAACTGGTTCTTCTCGACTCTTTCAGCGGAAGCCTTCTGGCGGGCATCGAATACGAGCCGCTTTTTACCTGGGCGCAGCCTGAAAAGCCCTGCTGGTATGTTGCCGAGGGTGACTTTGTTTCGACCGGGGAGGGTACGGGTATCGTGCATATCGCTCCGGCATTCGGCGCTGACGACTATGAACTGTCAAAAACATATGATCTTCCGATGCTGCAGCCGGTGGCGCGCAACGGTTGCTTTACGGCTGATGTTCCCGAATATGAGGGACTGTTTTTCAAGGATGTCGATCCTCTGGTTATCCGGCGGCTGAAAGAGGAAGGAAAGCTTCTCAGAAAGGAAACCATTACCCATACCTATCCGTTTTCCTGGCGTTATGATGTACCGGTGATTTACTATGCGCGGGAGTCCTGGTATATCAGGACGACAAGTATTGCCGACCGGATGGTGGAGCTTAACCGTCATATTAACTGGTGTCCGCCGGAGGTCGGGGCAGGCAGGTTTGGCAACTGGCTCGAAGAGAACAAGGACTGGGCGCTGTCTCGTGAGCGTTTCTGGGGAACACCGCTGCCAATATGGGTTACGGAGGATTTCGAAATCGGGGATGGTCCTGATTCGGGCAAGGTTTTTGCTGTCGGGTCGGTTGAGGAACTGGAAAAAGGCTTTATCGATATCGACGGTAAACAGCACCGGCTCGGAGACGCACTTGCTGAAGGTCTGGTGGAGCTCGATCTGCACAAGCCTTTTGTTGACAGGATATATTTCATGAGGGACGGGGTGAGATTCAACCGCACTCCTGAGCTGATCGATGTATGGTTCGACAGTGGTTCCATGCCGTTTGCTCAGTTGCATTATCCGTTTGAAAACAGGGAGCTTTTCGAAAAAACCTTTCCTGCCGATTTCATCGCGGAGGGAGTCGACCAGACAAGGGGATGGTTCTACACGCTGCATGCCATCGGGACGTTGATTTTCGACAAACCCGCTTACAGCAACCTTGTGGTCAACGGCCACATTCTTGACAGGAACGGCCAGAAGATGTCCAAGTCGAAGGGTAACGTTGTCGATCCGTTTGAAACGATGGAAAAGTACGGTGCCGATTCGCTACGCTGGTATCTTATGCTGTCAAGCCCGCCATGGAGGCCCAAGTCGTTCAATACCGATGAGATAGAAGAGGAGCAGCGAAAATTTTTCCGTGCATTCGTCAACAGCTACAATTTTTTTGTGATGTACGCGAATGTGGACGGGTTTACGTATGCCGAAAAGGATGTCCCGGCAAGCGAACGTTCCGAACTGGACCGCTGGGTTATTTCATGCCTCAACTCGCTGATTTCGGGTGTTGAACTGCGGATGCAGCAGTATGATCTTACAGGGGCGATACGGCTGATCAACGATTTTACGGTCGATGACCTGTCGAACTGGTACATCCGTCGCTCAAGGAAACGGTTCTGGAAGGGAGAAATGGGCAGGGACAAGCTTGCGGCTTACCAGACTCTCTATCAGTGCCTTGAGACGATTGCTAAGCTTCTTGCGCCGTATACGCCGTTCATTGCCGACCGGATCTATATGAACCTGAACGGCATAACCGGCAGAGAACCCTGGGAATCAGTGCATCTTTGTGAACTTCCTGTGGTCGATAAAGAGGTGATCGACAAGCCACTGGAACTCCGTATGAAAAAAGCCCAGATTGTAACATCGCTGGTACGGACGATGCGGGAAAGAGCCTCCATAAAGGTTCGTCAACCGTTGCAGCGTATCATGCTCGCGGTTGATAGTGCAGCAGACCGAAGGGAATATGAACTGGTCAGGGATATCATTATCGATGAGGTTAATGTTCAGAAGGTTGAGTACATCGAGGATGAGGGTTCTGTGGTAAGCAAAAAGGCAAAACCTGATTTCAAATCGCTCGGGCCCCGGTACGGTAAAGAGGTGAAAAAGCTCGCCGAAAGCATCAGGCTGCTGACACGCAAGCAAATTTCCACCCTTGAATCTGAAGGCGTGCTGACCCTGGAGGTTGAGGGGAAAAGCTATACCATTACCGGCGAGGATGTTACTATAAGCCGTGAAGATATAGAAGGCTGGCTGGTTGCGTCGGATGATGCACACAACGTGATGGTTGCACTTGATACCGGGATGACTCCAGAGCTGGAAATGCTCGGACTTGCAAGAGAGCTGGTAAGCCGGATCCAGGCCCTCAGGAAGGATACCGGTCTGGAAATCACCGACAGAATTACAATACAGATCGCAGGCAGTGAAAAGGTTGTGCATGCGGTTGAAATGAACAGCGAGTATATCAGACAGGAAACGCTTGCCGTGAGACTCGATATTGTTTCGATGGACAGTGTTGCGGGTGGACGTGAAGAGAGCGTAAACGGGGAATTATGCCGTTTAGTTCTTGATAAATCCAAAACCTAATGTTATAATTACCGTGTTTTTACCTGAGTTGTACGGGTCGGTAAATTCAGGCTTTTCAGAAAATATCGTGAACCTTGGTTGCCCCTCGTTCCGCAACTTTGTTTTACCTTAACAGTTCAACAATTCGCTGAGTTGTCATGATAGTAACAATTGTTTAGCTCAGGTTATATGTTGCAGTGTTTGAACCAGTAAACTGGATAGACCATGCCTAGAAAAAGCACCAGTGCCAGCAAGAGAGAGAAAGAAGCTCCCGAAGGCCCCACAAAGGTCATTCACACCTATTTGTCCGACGAAGAGCTGGAGCATTTCAAGCAGATCCTTCTTAAACGTCGTGAAGAGGTACTGCGTGATCTTGATATTCTGCGTTCGTCCCTTTCCGAAGAGAGCGTGGAGGATTCGATCAATTCAAACTACTCCATGCACATGGCTGATCACGGTACGGAAACCATGGACCGTGAGCAGCGCTTCATGTTTATTGCTCGTGACGAGAAGTATCTGGGGTATATAGACCAGGCTCTCGAGAGAATCAGGAACAAGACCTACGGTGTTTGTGCGAAATCAGGCAAGCCTATTCCAAAAAAACGTCTCGAGGCGGTTCCTCATACATCTGTCCGGATTGAGTTCAAAGAGAACAAAAAGAAAGGCTGAGAGAAAATCAAGGCAAAAGTCAAAGGTCAAAATCAGTCAGTCTTTTATAGCCAAAAATCTTCTATAGAGGGATAACGCACTTTTTGCGAAGAATTAAGGATCAAGGAAGGATGAAGACTGCCGCAACTTTTTTTACTTTTTATTTTTGACTTTCCTATTCCCCGCTATCATACTCTTCCTTATCGGTTGTTGCGTCGGTCATGCGTATGGGGTAGTCTCCGGTAAAGCATGCAGTGCAGTAGCTGTGAGTTTCATGCTCAAACCTCGGTGCGCTGTTCAGCATGCCCTGAAGTGAAAGGTATTTGAGCGAGTCGACGCCGATATACTTCCGTATGTTTTCGATTTCCTCGTCATTGTCTTTTGCGTCGGCGAACATGTAGGTCAGCAACTGGCCTTTTGTAGGGAAGTCCATACCGTAGAAGCACGGGTTGGTTATCGGGGGGGAACTGATATGGAGGTGAATTTCTTTAGGGCCGGCTTCACGGATAAGCTTGATAAGCATCTTCGCAGTTGTTCCGCGTACAATCGAGTCGTCGATGACGACGATCTGGCGGTCCTGAAGAACGCCGCGAATGATGTTGTATTTTGAACGGACCTTGATTTCCCTGCTCTCTTTGCCTGGCTGGATGAATGTTCTGCCGACATAATGGTTGCGGATCAAGCCGTGCTCGAACCGTGCGGGACGGCTGATCTTGTTGCTTTCGCGAACAAAGCCGAGAGCTGCTGTGTTAGATGAGTCGGGTACGCTGACAACGATCTGGTGTTGGTCGTCGTTGGGATGTTCAACCATGGACTCACGGGCAAGACTTTTGCCAAGGTTGCGGCGCACCTTGTCGACGGAATGGTTGAAGACAAGGCTGTCCGGTCTGGCAAAGTAGACATACTCGAAAATGCAGCGAGCCTTGCGTTTTGAAGGGGGGAGAAACAGTGATGAAGGCTTGTGGTTTTTGGTCGAGAACTTGTCTATAAGAAGAATTTCACCCGGTTCGATGTCGCGAAGGTAATCAACCGACAAAATGTCAAACGCACAGGTTTCGCTTGCTACGTAATAGGTGGCTTCCTTGGTTTCGGGATTGGTCTTTTTTCCAAGAGCAAGGGGCCTGACACCATATGGGTCACGCGCAGCGATAAGCTGGTCGTTGGCAAGGATGACAAGAGAAAACGCACCCTGTACCTGGCGCAAGGCATGGTAGATCTGGTGAAGCGGTTCCTTTTCCTTGCTCAATGCTGCAAGATGAGGGATGATCTCGGTGTCGGACGAGGCCTGGAAGATGACACCGCGTTCGGTGAGCTCCTTGCGCAAAGCGCGTGAGTTGGTAAGGTTTCCGTTATGAGCTATGGCAAGGTTTCCTGAACGGTAAGTCAGGGAGAACGGCTGTATATTGCTTGCTGATTTTGACGCGCCGGTAGTAGAGTAGCGGTTGTGGCCTATGGCTGCATAGCCCGGCATTTTTTTGAAGATTTTCGGGTCTTTGTAGACTTCGGACACCAGACCCATCCCTTTGTGCTGGCGGTAAACCGTTTTCTTTTTCTTCTCGTCGTATCCGGCTACAACGACACCGGCAGCTTCCTGTCCTCTGTGCTGGAGGGAGTATAACCCATAGAATGCATCTTCTGCGGGAGTTTTAGAATTATAAACACCGAAAACTCCACACATAATGTTCTTCCCTATGTTAAGATTATGTGAACTCCTTGCCCTTAAATTTGCCAATAGAAGGTAAAATACCAAGCGCTAATTGTAAAAATATTTTTCTGTGAGAGGCAAAGGAGACAACCGTTGGCCTCAACGGCAAAAGGGTACTCATTTGTTGCGGGTTAATAGAAAATCGCACGATGAAATGATCAGGTTAAGGACTATTTTGATAGTTATCGGACGAGGACTTTGAAATTTTACAGATCCAATCAATATGGTTTTAGAAGCAAAAAAAACGGCATCGCCTCCATCCATATGGACCTGGCTCACGATTACCTTTTTATGGGGAACGGTTTTTTTTATTACTTCCGTTCTGATGCTGAACATTGCAGGTGCATGGCTTGAACAGGGATTTTTTAATCCGGCATGGTCTGAAATTTATTCGGTATACGCCGTTTATTTTTTTGTGCTGTTGTTTTTCGCTTTCTCTGCAATGTTGGTGAAAAACAAACTGGACCCCAGAGGAGAAAAACAGACCAAGCGCCAGCAGGAGGTTGTCGGCGGCAGACGGGAGGTTGTTTTTGTATCGCTTGCAGGCAGTATCGCTACAAGCTTTTTCTTTACTGTACTGACAGCGCTTGTTTTTCTCTTTTCAAAAACGCTTGTTGGTATGACAATGGAATTAACGATTCCTGTTGTACTCGTTGCGGCATTGATGAATATTGGTGCCGGTCTTTCTGCTTCGCTTCTGGTTGGGCTTGTGCTGTTTGTGCTGAAGAAGATATAGAGGCAGGGGAAAGAATGTCAAAAGTAAAAAGTCAAAAGGTAAAAGTCAAATCAAAACAGAGCACATAGAACGGAGGCTGGAGGCCGGGAGAGAAAGAATAATGATTATTGAAAAATAGAAAAGGAACAGGCAGTGGTTAATGGGGAAAAACAGCGAATAGATCCGATAGACAAGAGGAATGAGTGGAGAAGCGAGAAAGCGCAGGGTTATGTGCAAAGCCCTTTTTGACTTTTGCTTTTTTACTTTTGAATTGATTCAGGTTTGTGGAGCTAAGGAGACTCGAACTCCTGACCCTTTGCATGCCATGCAAATGCTCTACCAACTGAGCTATAGCCCCGATTCGTAGCTGTAATTATGAGAAAAAAAACCTTTATTTCCAACTGGTTTCGTTTTTCTTGCTTAAGAGCGGAGCTGTTACTCCAGGAAGCCCGACAGGGTGGTAGAACGAAATTCTAAAAAGCTATGAATTTGTTTTTTGTGATCAAGGAGGGTTTTTCCGGTATCTGGCGGGCAAAGCTGCCGGCCGCCGTGACGGTTGTTGTCGGTTTTTTTGCTCTGGTGTTGCTCGGGTTGTTTGCGACGATTTCCCTGAGTTTTTTTGATATTATCGATGAGGTGCGTGGCAGAGTTGAGCTTGAGGTGTTTTTTCCCGAAGCTTCATCCGATGAAGAGGTGGCAACATGGAATGACCGCATAAAAGAACTGAAAGGAGTGCGTGAAGTCTCCTATATTTCAAAAGACAGCGCAGCCGCCATTTTCCGTCAGGAGTTCGGCAGGGATATCGTTGAGATCCTCGGACTGAACCCTTTGCCCCGCTCAGCGAAAGTGCTCGTTCAGCCAGGTTATGCCGGACCGGACAGTCTTCAGGTAATTGTTGCTTCGATCAGGGCTTTTGATCCTGCTTTCGATATCCGGTATAACAAGGTTTTTCTGCAGCAGCTTGAGGATAACGCTCGTCTCTTTACCGTTCTTACAGCAGGAACCGGAGTTCTGATAGCCATAGCGACGGTGGTTCTGGTTGGTTACACAATCCGGCTCGCGATCTATTCACGGCAACAGAAAATCAAGACAATGCGCCTGGTCGGGGCAGCCAACTGGTTCATCAGCGCACCCTATGTTATCGAAGGCGGGATACAGGGGATGCTTGCGGGGAGTTTTGCCGCGCTGGCAATCTATCTGTTGTCGGATCAATTGCTGCTGCGCTATGAGCCCGGTATCTACGCAGTCCTCCATCCTTCTACCTTTCTTGTCTATCCGGTGCTTGTAGGGCTCGGCTTTTTCCTGGGGATTTTCGGGAGTATCGTGTCGGTGAGAAAATATCTGCGGAAAGCATAGAAAAGTATAAGGCAAAAGGCAAAGGTGAAAAGGCAAAAAAGGAGTAAAGAGTAGCAGCGTTGCTGCAGGAGTAAGGAGCCAGTAGTAATAAGTCGGCAGTTTTCAGCAAGCAGTATGGTAAAAATCAGTAATCTTCCGGTTTCTCCATGCTTTGGAGCAGGGTGATTTCTGCATCCCAGATTTCAGGCTTCGGGGTTTCAAGGATCAGCGGAATTTCTGCACTTGCAGGATGCTGCATGATGGCTCTGAACCCTTCAAGGCCTATTTTCCCCTTGCCGATGCTTTCGTGACGGTCACGCTTGCTGTTCAGTTCACGCTTTGCGTCGTTGAGGTGCATTCCTTTGAGATAGTCGATCCCTACTGACGCGTTGAACAACGAGAAGGTTTTTGCTACAGCTTTTTCGGTGCGCAGATCATATCCGGCGGCAAAAAGATGACAGGTGTCGAGGCAGACGCCTATCCTTGCTTTGTTATCGACCCTTTCAATGATATAGGCAAGTTGTTCGAAGGTATACCCCAGGTTGGAGCCTTGACCCGCCGTGTTCTCCAGCACCGCAGTAACAGTTACTATTGTCTTGAGCGCAAGGTTGATCGAGTCGGCGATGGTTTGCAGGCACTGCTCCTCATGGATTATTCCAAGGTGGCTGCCGGGATGGAAGTTGAGAAGTGTCAGTCCGAGGGACTCGGCACGCTGCATTTCGTCCGTAAACGCCCTGCGGGACCGGTCGAGTTTTTCCGGATCAGGGCTGCCCAGGTTGATCAGGTAGCTGTCGTGGGGTAGAATATGTTCAGGCCGGTAGTTGCAGCTTTTGCAGTTTTCCCTGAAAGCCTGTATGTTTTTTTTTGTCAATGCCGGCGCTGTCCATTGACGCTGGTTTTTGGTGAACATGGCAAACGCTGTCGCCCCTATCTCTTTTGCGCGGAGAGGGGCGTTTTCTACCCCTCCGGCTATGCTGACATGTGCCCCTGTGTAACGCATATGTACTTGTTGAACTGTTGGATTGTTGGCCCGCTGAGAGTAAACGGTACTGGTTGTTAAGTAACCGGCAAATAGGCGAAGATAGTTCTTTTCCCTCCTTTTTGACTTTACTTTTCCACCCGATTGTGTACATTTTTTACAGCACACCATATCTAATAAACAAATACCATGTTGCCAACTCCCGCTCTGTCCATTATCGTGCCTTTTTATAATGAAGAGGAGTCTTTGCCCAAGCTCATTGACCAGATATACCGGGCAATGGAGGAAAAGGAGCTGCATGACCTTTTTGAGCAGCCGTTTACGTTTGAGCTTTTGATGATTGACGATGGCTCTACGGATGGTTCTGCAGGTTTTATCAGGGAACAGATCGTTCAGAAACCGGAGGTAAAGCTGGTTTCCCTGCAGAAGAATTTCGGGAAAACCGCCGCGCTTTCCGCCGGCTTCAGATATGCCGCAGGTAACTATGTCGTGACCCTCGATGCCGATCTTCAGGATGATCCTTTTGCTGTGAAAGAACTTGTCGCAAAGCTGCAGGACGGCTACGATCTTGTAAGCGGTTGGAAGCAGCAGCGCAAGGATCCGTTGTCCAAAACCATTCCTTCACGAATATTCAATACTACAACCAGATTGTTCACCGGTATCGAACTGCACGATTTTAACTGCGGCCTCAAAGCCTACCGCAGAACAGTCGTGAAAGCGCTTGACCTGCACGGTGAAATGCACCGCTATATTCCGGTTCTTGCGCGGTGGAAAGGTTTCAGGGTATCGGAGATTTCTGTAAAGCATACTTCCCGCCGGTTCGGGAAAACCAAGTTCGGTACGTCGCGGATCTTTCCCGGTCTGTTCGACTTCTTTACAGTACTCTTTATTACCCGCTATCTGCGTCAGCCGATGCACTTTTTCGGCATGTTGAGCCTTGTGAGTTTTCTGGCAGGTTTCGGTATCAGCCTCTATGTAACTGTTGGAAAAATATTTTTCAATGAAGCCGTGGTAAACCGGCCGATACTTTTTCTTGGCATCCTCCTGATTATCGTTGCGGTCCAGTTTTTCTCGATCGGACTGCTTGGAGAAATGCTGACCCGTGATACCTCCGGCACTCCCCAGTATACCGTCAGAGAGACAGTGAATGTGGAAGAGGAAGAAGTCAAAAGTAGAAGGTAAAAAGTAAAAAAAGGGGGATTGATTTTGCCTTTTGACCTTTGCCTTTTGCCTTCAATGCTACACCCCTCTCTTGTCCGGCGGCCAGATATATTTGTGGAGCTGAAGCTGCAGTCTGACATTGAGATGATCCTGCAGAATCCATCCTGCGAGTTCAGCCGGGTCAAGGTTGTTAAAAACCGTTCCCATGAGTACCGTGCAATGTTTGGTGAGGTTGTAGTGCTCCAGCAGATCGACAGCCCATTCGTAGTCTTTTCGTGAAGCGAGGACAAGTTTAAATTCAAAGGTTTTTTTCAGCTCTTCCGGTGCCGAAACGGCGAGTTCAATGTTGCCCGTGCAGAGGTGCTTGCTTTCTCCCGAAGATGGTGTTTTGAGGTCGATTATCTTGTGAACCCTCGGATCGACACGATCAACCGGCAGAAAACCGCCTGTTTCAAGCAGCACCGTATCGAACCGGTCGCAGAGTCGCTCCATGAGAGTGTAGACGTTTTCCTGCTGCAGCGGTTCGCCGCCGGTGATTTCAACAAGCGGCGTTTTGTATGTTTCCGCCCTGCGGATTATTGCGGGCAGTTTCATGGTTACGCTTTTTTCGTCCGACGCGTAGCGTGTGTCGCACCAGGTACAGTTGCTGTCGCATCCGCCAAGGCGGATGAAGGTGCACGGCCATCCGGCATACGTTGCTTCTCCCTGAATCGAGAGGAATATTTCATTGACCAGCAATGTTTCGTTCATGTGTCCTTTCCTGTGAGGAGAATTTCCAGAGCGTCGGGATAGAGCTGGTGCTCGCACTTGAGGACTCTCGCTGCAAGCGATTCAGGTGTGTCGCCGGGCTCGACAGGAACATTGCGCTGCAGCAGAACGGGGCCCTTGTCGTATTCGGGGTCGACGTAGTGTACCGTAGCTCCCGATTTCTTTTCGCCCGATTTGAGTACGGCCTTGTGAACATTGATACCGTACATCCCGGGGCCGCCAAACTTCGGCAGGAGTGCGGGGTGAATGTTGAGGATTTTACAGGTATAGGCGGTCACTACTTTTTCAGGTACCATTTTCAGGTAGCCCGCAAGCAGGATATACTCGATATCGTGTTCTTTCAGGGCCTTGAGCATTGCCGCGGCAAACTGTTCATGTGTGTCGTATTGCTTTTCTGAAAGGTGCAGTGTCGGTATGCCGTGCTGTTTCGCAAAAGAGATTGCGCCGCATTCCGAACGGTTGGAAAGGCAGAGTGCAAATTCGGCGGGCAGATCCCGTGCATTGATAGCGTTGTAGAGGGACTGGAAGTTTGAACCGGTGCCTGAACAGAAGGCGGCAAGCCTGGTTTTCTGGTTGGCCATTTACTATATATTTGATTACATTTACGCTTTGCTGAGGATTTAACCACTCCAAACTAATCTACAAATGTCTGATCCTGTTATCAAACGTGCATTAGTTTCAGTTTCCGATAAAGCCGGTATTGTGGATTTCTGCCGCGAGTTGTCGTCCATGGGCGTTGAAATTTTTTCAACCGGAGGAACCTTGCGCAAGCTTCAGGATGCCGGTGTCGATGCGGCATCTATTTCAACCATCACCGGTTTTCCTGAAATTATGGATGGCCGCGTGAAAACATTGCACCCCAAAATCCACGGCGGTCTGCTTGCGGTTCGTGACAATGCCGATCATGCAGCACAGGCTGAAGAGAATGGTATCAGGTTTATCGATCTGGTTGTTGTCAACCTCTATCCGTTCGAGGAGACGGTTGCCAGGCATGATGTGACGTTTGAAGATGCGATCGAGAACATCGATATCGGCGGTCCCTCGATGCTTCGGAGTGCGGCGAAAAACAACGAATCAGTAACGGTCATTACAGACAGCGCCGACTACGCTCTGGTTCTTGGAGAAATGCGCGGGAACAACGGCGCAACAACACGTTCGACCCGCCTGCGGCTTGCAGGAAAGGTTTATGAACTCACCACACGCTATGACCGTGCAATTGCGGATTACCTGGCTGAAGCTGCAGAGGGAGGTGAAACCGAAAAATCTTCGACAGTTACGGTTAAGCTGGAAAGGGAACTCGATATGCGTTATGGAGAGAACCCGCATCAGAGCGCCGGTTTTTACCGTATGGATGACGGAAAAGGCTCTCGGTCGTTCGGCGATTACTTTGACAAGCTGCACGGCAAGGATTTGTCCTACAACAACATGCTGGATACCGCGGCTGCAACCGGTTTGATCGAGGAATTCAGCGGCGAGGACCCGGCCGTGGTGATTATCAAACATACCAACCCTTGCGGCGTTGCGCAGGCGGGTACCCTTGTCGATGCATACCGCAGGGCATTTTCAACCGACACACAGTCTCCTTTCGGCGGCATCATCGCTTTCAACAAGCCGCTCGATATGGAAACAGCCAGGGCGGTTGATGAGATCTTCACCGAAATTCTCATCGCCCCTTCCTATGAGGAAGGAGTGCTTGATCTTCTTATGAAGAAAAAAAACAGACGTCTTCTTCTGCAGAAACAGCCTTTGCCGAAAGATGTTATGGAATACAAATCAACCCAGTTCGGCATGCTGGTGCAGGACAGGGACAGCAGGATTGTTTCCCGTGATGATCTGAAAGTGGTTACAAAGCGACAGCCTTCTTCCGGGGAGCTCGATGACCTCATGTTTGCGTGGAAAATCTGTAAACATGTGAAATCGAATACTATTGTCTATGTAAAGAACCGCCAGACTGTTGGAGTCGGAGCAGGTCAGATGTCACGTGTCGATTCAGCGAAGATCGCCCGCTCAAAAGCCGCCGAAGCCGGGCTTGAACTCAACGGTTCAGCGGTTGCTTCCGATGCATTCTTCCCGTTTGCCGACGGCCTTCTGGCTGCTGCCGAAGCAGGTGCAAGCGCCGTGATTCAGCCGGGCGGATCTATCCGTGACGAAGAGGTTATCGCCGCCGCGGACGAGCACAATCTGGCGATGGTGTTCACCTCCATGCGGCATTTTAAGCACTGAAGGCAAAGGTCAAAAGGCAAAAGTAAAAATACGAGATCAGGTAAAGTATGTTCAAAATGCTGAATGTATGAAAAACGATCTTACTGAAAGGCTTTTCAATTTTGCAGTCACGGTCATTGGTATTATCAGAAAATTTCCGAGATCATCTGAGTATCAGGTTATCTCTTATCAACTATGTAAATCAGCAACTTCGTCAGGTGCAAATTATGAAGAAGCACTTGCCGGATCCTCAAAACAGGATTTCATCTATAAAACTGAGATTTCTTTGCGTGAAATGAAAGAGTCGAATTATTGGCTCCGTATCATCAGGTCGATCGGGAATGAAGAGAAAGATATGAAAGAACGCTGTGACAAATTAATCGATGAATCTTCGCAGTTGTCGAAAATACTGGCCTCAATCATTATCAATGCAAAAAAAGGCACTGAAGAATCGAAGTAGAGGAATATTGTCCTTCCTTTTTTGAATTTTTACTTTTGACCTTTGACTTTTTTCAGATTTTCCATCACTGCTTTTGCGTTGCGTTTCAGGCGTTTCAGGCCGGCGCGGAAAATCGGAGTTGCAGCAAAAAGGGCTTTAAACTGTGATCTTGTGAGGGACAGAATCTGTTCAGGGGTGATTTCGAGCAGTTCTTTTTTCGGTATAAACTCCGGGCGGGTCGGGGTTGGGGATTGCTGCATATTGTGTGGGCAGACCTCCTGGCAGACGTCACAGCCGAAAAGCCACTCGCCGGTCATTGCCGACTCTTCCGGGGTGAACTCCCTTTTAAGTTCCACAGTGAGGTAGGAGATGCATTTTCTCGCGTCGAGCCTTCTCGGTTCGATGAGTGCCCCTGTCGGGCAGCTTTTGATGCACGCATTGCATTCCTGACAGGGATCGAACTGCGGTGACGGGGAAGGGGGGAGTTCGATATTGAGCAGTATTTCGCCGAGAAAGACGTAAGAGCCTGTCCCGGGGACGATAAGCATGGTGTTTTTTCCGGTAGCTCCAAGACCGGTTTTTTCAGCCCAGGCTTTTTCAAAAACCGGTATACTGTCGACGAAGACTTTTCCTGTAACGGAGCCGGGATGCGTTTCGCAAATAAAATCAAGAAGCTCGCCGAGCTTGTTTCGAACCACACGGTGGTAATCGTCTACAAGAGCATAGCGCGAAATTCTTGCCTTGTCTTTGACTCTTTCAAGTGGGAAGGTATAGGGAAGGGCAGCGGAGAAAACAGTCTTCGCTCCTGGAAGCAGCTTTTCAGGGTGGTTTCTTACGGAGAGTTCTTTCTGCATGTAAGCCATTTCGCCATGACGGTTTTCCCGTATCATGTCGAGCAGTTTTTTGCTTTCCTCTTTGCAGGGTGTAACCGATGCAAACCCTGCGGCACAGAAACCGCTTTCCCGGGCTTTTTGCAGAATTATTTCGGCCAACTGTTCGTTGTTCATCCGGTGCCGGTATGGTCGGGAAAATATAGAGCACCTCGATTAATTTGTTGCGCGACCCGAATACTTCGTTGGTCGGTGCTCGAAATCCTCATGTACTCTGTGTACACTCCGGTTTCTGCGCTCCGTCCGCCTTGTCTTCAGCTCGCTCACGACAATTAATAGAGGTGCCCGTTATTTGCCTCTTATTTATTGAGAATTCTTATCTGTACGTATTGTAATGTTTTGTCGGTTGGTTGAGGTACAGATATGTTACAAAAGATGTGAAAAGATCCATCAGAGCTTTACTCAGTTTTTATGCCTGATTTTCAGAAAGTTTCAAATAGTAAAGTTTCATCTATATCCTTATGCAGGTTTTCCCTCATTACTTTTGGAAATATCATTAGACTGCTTGGCGCTAACGGTTTTACCGGAATCTGTCTATGTAGTGAATAAAGCCCAGACTGACCGAAAGGGGTATTTCTTGATTTAATGTCAGAGAATTGCCCTAGTGATGACAAAACATTTGACTCAAATATAGAATAAACCTGACTTTCATTTTTTGAGGTTTCTGAAAATGAGTAGAATAAAAATCTGACGCCTTCTTTGAAACCTCTTACTTTTTGTGTGATGAACCCTGAAGAAAGAATGAAGACGCCGTCAATAGCCAAGAGTGGCCATGGCATTATCTCTTGCGGCCACCATTCTTTCAAACAATCTATTCTTTCTTCAAGCGTTATTTTTTCACTTTTTGAGTAGGATGAAGCTATTGTTTTAAATAATCCCTCAGGGAATTTCATTTTCTTTATATTAAAAGCGAAAATATATTTTTTTATGTCAAACTCACGAAGCGAGGGTATAAAACAGAAATCAAGCATTGAATCAAAGTTGTTAAGGGCATTTTTAAGTTCGCTTCGGGTAAGTATTCCTTTTACTTCAATCATAATCCTGCAAGCCTCAGGAGGAATTAGGACAAAATCCTCATCACGGTATAGCGGAGAATAATTTGTAGAGTCCCAGATAAGAATATCTGTTTGGGTGGAGCGAATGACCTTTCCATTTTGGTCGGCGGCAACGACAAATCCAGAGTCAATAGAGTACCTCTGAGGGACAGCACGACGAAGGGTTTTTTTGAGAAGAGTCTCCTTATAAGTGCCTACAGTCAGCCAATGATTGCATCCTATAAGTTTATCAAGGCGATTTACAGTCGCGATGAGTTCTTGATTGCTTGCGGTGAAAAACTGATTGAGTTCTGAACTGTCAGACATTCTTCTTATTTACCTGCTTCTATAATAGAATTCTTCACAATTTCGCCACAAGTGTAGAAAATAACAAGAACAATCCATTACCCAGCCTCACCGCTAACAATACCTTCACCCTTCCAACTCATACTCAGTGCTCTCGATGTTCGTATCATCCTCCAGCGTGATGTTCTCCACCATCTTGTCCAGCTCTTGGTAATAATAGGTCGAGCTCTTCACTTGCGGAAGACTCTCGCCTGCCAGTATTCTGTCATCTGCAACGAAGCTGATTTCTCGGCGAGCAGGGAATTAGGCGGTTGGAACTCCCTCTGGATCGCCAGGCCTGACAGGACCGGCGCAATTGGTGTTAACACGGCTTTAAAAGGTGTATGACATCCGCTGCAAACCATTTTTCAATGGTATTAAGCGGATTTAGAGGTGACTTCCTGAAGAGAAAACTCGGAGAGCATCGCATTCGTTTTTGCATGTTCAATTGTCATGCTGACAAGGTTCCCTTTCTCATCGATATCAATGTATATGCTTTCACTAATTTCCTTTGTCTCCTCCACCGCACTATCGGTGAACTCAATATGAGCTGTATCAGTATCTGAAAAATATCTTACTCTCATGATTTTATTCTTCTGTTAAATGATCTATCGGAACGCTTTCTCGTGTATTCAAAATATTTTGTTGTCTTCATAAATCATATTCTACGACAATCCACAAAAAGAGTCTTTTACCTATTTTACAAAAATTTTCGAAAGCCTGCCTCACGACCGAACTAATCAGCACTGTTTGTCGGTGTCCGGTGCATACGATTGCTAAGCAGCAAAGCCGCTTTATTGGCGAGCAGGGAGTTGAGCAGCAGCAAATCTTCAGAATCCCTTGGCTATCCTGCTTATACCGCTTTTTACAATACCTTAGCAGTGATTATGTATAATTCTTTTTCTACCTGTTTTTCTGTATCGTAGATATTCTTTTATATACCATATCAACAAGTATTTTTGTCTGAACAGCTATGAAACGCAGGGATTTTCTCGGGAAGTTTTTCAAACGTACCGGAGCAGTTGCCGGTATTGCGGCGGTCGGGGCTGCCGGAGCGCTGGGGTATTATCAGCCGCGCAGGGAGCTGTACGGGGTGTCAGGTTCAACAGGTGAGGATAACTACAGGGAGCGGCTTGATGAGCCTAAAAAAGCGGTTGTGATCGGCGGCGGGCTTGGCGGGATCAGTGCTGCAATGGAACTGGCAAAGAGAAATTTCGAAGTGACGCTTGTCGAGGCTTCGGCCGACCTTGGCGGAAAGCTGACGGGTTGGGATGTTGAAGCGCTTGGACAGACGTTTCCGGTCGAGCACGGTTTTCATGGCTATTTCAACCAGTATTACAATCTCAACGAAATGTTTGCCGAATCGGAGGTCGGTGACGTTTTCATGCCTGCTCCCGGCTATCCTGTGCTGTTCAGGGAGCAGCCGCTGGAAGTGTTCGGCAAGACTCCGAAACTCTTTCCATTCAATCTTTTTTCGGTGTTGCAGCAGTCGGAATCACTTGATGTTCTTCCGATTCTCAAGGATTTCAAGCAGATGCTGCCTGTTCTCGACATGTTTCGTTACGAGTATGAGCGGACGTTCGAGCGGTATGACGGGATCGATTTTATGACGTTCTGCCGGGAACAGGATATCTACGAGCCTTTTCTCAGGACGGTGCTGCACCCTTTTTCCGATGCGACAATGAACCGGATGGAGGTGCTCTCGGCGGCTGAGGCAATCCGGTATTTCCATTTCTATTTCATGGGCAGCCCTGAGGCGTTAGGATATCGTATTACAACCAGGAACTGCATGGATGCTCTTGTGCGCCCGATGGAGAGGCGGCTTAAAGCGCTTGGCGTCCGGATCCTTTCGGGAAAGAAAGTCCGGAAGCTTCTCATTGACGATTCGGGAGTATCCGGCGTCGAACTGGAAGGGGGGAGTGCCGGGGCCGTTGTTGCCGAAGTTGAGGCATCAGGGGTGACAGAGGGGGCGTGGATCTCGCTTGAAGCACAAAACGGTATGCCTGTTCTGCTGACTATGCGGAAAGGAGAGTACGTCGCGTTTGATGGAACCTGTACGCATATGGGGTGTCCTGTTGTTCCCGATGAGGAATCAGGAGGGTTGTTCTGCCCCTGCCATGCCGGTTTTTTCGATAAGGACGGGGCTGTTGTGAGCGGGCCTCCCGAGGCTCCGCTTCGGAGACTGGAGGTAACGGTTTCCGGTGATCAGTTGCTTGTTTCCACGAAAGAGGGAGGCAGGTCCGAAGTTCTGGAGAGCGATTACTGTGTGCTTGCTGCAGATGTTATCGGTACGAAGAAAATTATCGAACGATCCAACATCCATCAACCGGAATTCAAGCAACGGATTGCGGCTCTCGGGACAGCAGATCCTTATGTTGTCTGGCGGCTCTGGCTGGACAAGCCGTTAACCTCTGCTGAGTATCCTTTTTATACCGTGGCGGGGTTTACTTACACAGATTCCGTTTCGTTGTTCTCCCGTTTTCAGGAACCGTTCATTTCCTGGGAAAAACAGCACGGCGGTAGCGTGGTTGAGCTGCATGCCTATGCAATCGCCCCTGAAGATGTGCAACCGGATGCGGTGATCAGGGAGACGATGCTGAAAGAGCTGCATGACATGTTTCCGGAGACAAAGAATGCCCGTATACTCTATGATGTGTATATGCAGCAGCAGAACTTCACGCGATGGGCGCCCGGAGATCACATGAACAGGCCGGAATCCGAAACGCCGTTGGAGAACCTCTTTCTTGCAGGGGACTGGGTAAAAGTGGATGCACCTGTTTTTCTGATGGAGGCGGCGGTTTTTACCGGCCGTCTTGCGGTGAACGCTATTTGCCGGAAGGAAGGGATAAAACCAACGCCTCTGCCCATTGTGCCGATGGACGGGTTGTTTGCGTAGGGGTTTCTTTTTTGCAATTCCGGTTCACATTGTTTGTGGAAGTTGCTCGAAATTCGCTAAATTTACACGAAGAATAATTCCCCTCAGTACCTGAACTATTCTTTCTCCCCTGAATCAATACAATGGTTCAGGACTCTTTCCCTGTTTTTCCGTAGTAACATATGAAACGCAATGGCGTTTTTGCTGAACGCGTAGTGCAGGCAGTTATGAAGTCCGGTTGTCAGGCTTTATTGCCGGCTTGATGTTGTAAGCGGAAATTTTTCTGTGTGGATTTCCATACAGGATGCAATCACCATAATCATCGAAACAACAGGAGGGTACTATGGCGAAAGTCAATGAAGCAAAGGTTAAATCGTTAAACGATCGAAAAATTGATGTTGCCCTGCAAATTCAGGAGCTCTGTCTGGAACTGGCAAAAATCGATGCTGAATTATTGAGAGCAGGCGGCATGGTTCCAGTCGGCGGCACAATAGGGGGAACAATAGGCGGTGTAACCGGCGGAACGATAGGAGGTACCATAGGAGGGACTATCGGAGGAACCATTGGCGGCACAATGGTTGACATTGCCGGGACAATCGGTGCAACAGGTCGTTGACCGGTAGTGATCGGCTAATCGTTTCAGGAGACTGGAAAAACAAGCAGGAAGCTTCCAGTCTCTTTTTTGTTCGCACAGGTTTCAGTAATGATCGTTTCATGGGATGCACAAGCTAAAAGTATCGAAATATCTTCAAATTGTTCCCCGCAGGAAGGACTTCGCGGTCTATCACTCGCTGTACGGTAATCTCATGCTTGTCGATGCCGAGGGAAAAGCGGTGCTGGAGTCATTCAATGGAGGTTGTTCTATCGACAAGGCTGTAAAAAAGTTCGGTGCTTACGATGATTCCGTTATCTGGTCATATGTCCATGATCTGCGGATGCGGGACTTTTTGGTCACTGATGGCTGTGATGAGTATGAACCGGTAAGAAATGATGCGGCAAGGCGTGAACAGCGGTATGAAAAGGGCTATCTGCTTCGTGTGCTTCAGCTTGTGGTTGCCAATACCTGCAATTTCAACTGCAAGTATTGTTTTGTTGATACGATGTATGAATCCGAAGAGCGGGAGATTTTGCAGCACCGTTCGGAGAATATGATGATGACTTTTGACGTTGCGAAGCAGGCGATTGAGGGACTGCTCGGCATTCTTGGAAAGAACGGCGGCAGTCAGCTCAACATCGAGTTTTTTGGTGGAGAGCCTTTGATGAACTGGGATCTTATAAAACGTGTACTTGAAACGTTTCAGAACAGGAGTTCGGAAAATATAGAATTGTTGTACAGCGTAACGACGAATGGTTCTCTCATTACCGAAGAGATGGCAGAACTGTTCGGTAAATACAATGTAACCGTTACTGTAAGTTTTGATGCACCGGGTCCTCATGGGCATGCTGTTGTTCACAGGGAGAAAGGGAGTGATCGTGTAAGGGAAAATCTTGAGATCCTGAAAAAACATGGTAATTGGGTAACCTTTAATTCAGTGATTTCAAAAGAGACAATCGGCAGCTATGACGGGAAAGCGTTAATAGATGTTGCCAGAGAGCATGGTATAGCCATGGTTGGGTTGATTCTCGACCTTGATCTTGCCTTTTACAGCAAGAGCAGCCAAAGGGAAAAGGTTGTCGAGGAATTATGGCTGACGTATGAGTATGGTCGTTTGCAGGGGGTTCCGGTCGTTGGTTACTGGTATCAGATTTTCAGTCAGATTGTCGGGAGGCAGCCGATTAATCTTCTTTCCGGCTATAAAACCTGCCCTGCAACAGGTTGTAAGGTAAGCGTTGAACCGGAGGGGCATGTTTTTATATGCAAATGCTGTTCGGGGTACCTTGGGCATATTTCTCAACCGGACGCTGTGTTGTCGTCGGAAAAATACAGACAATATGCCATGCAGGCATATCGCAATGCTCCCGGATGTGAGGGTTGTGAGATAGAGGGGTTCTGTTCGGGTGTCTGCATGGGTGCATTGGAAAAGAAATATCACAGGACCGACATCATCGAAAAAAGTTCGTGTGAAGTCTATAAGGGTATAACAAAAAGGCTTATAGAGAATGTGCACTCAACCGATGTTGATGTTCATTATCTTGCAGGGCGTTAAGGATTCTCCATGAAAATGTGTCGCAAGCTCCGGACATCAAAATACCTGCGAATTGTTCCAAGGCATGATGGTTTTGCTTTTTATCACTCACTTTACGGAGGATTATGCATCGTTGACGGGAATATCCGCCGGTTGTTTGAGGTGTTTCGGACCCCGAAATCAATTTCTGATGTGGTCGGGGAAGACATTGCTGTTGATGAGCTTCACATAGGATCGTTTGTGCGGCATTTTGAGGAAAAAGGTTTTCTGGTGGAGCAGGATTCCAAAGAGTCCTCAAGACTGGAGCATCACCTCGAGAAGGTAGGCAAGAACCTGCATAAAGGATCTCAGGTGGGGGTTGTGCAGCTCGTGCTGACCAATCTTTGTAATTTTCGGTGTGAGTACTGCTTCGTCGAGAGTATTTATTCTTCCGAGGAAAGAGTTAAAGCCCAGGCTTCAAAAGATAACAGGGTAATGCGCTCAGATGATGCCCGCGTTTATCTTGAAAGGGTTATAGCCCTTGCCAGGCAAAATGGCAGGACAGCCTTGTCCGTTCAGTTTTTCGGAGGTGAACCCCTGATAAACTGGAAGGTTATGAAGTCGGTGCTGGAATATTTTGGAGCAGGTGAAAAGCAGGGGCTGGAGATACGTTACAGTATAGTGACCAACGGTTCGTTGATTACGGAAGAAATAGCGGAATACTGCAAGAAATACAAGGTTTCGGTTATAGTAAGTTTTGATTCGCCTTCGGGTAAACAGCGGTGCTGCACTAACGGCAAAGACAGTGGTGATCTTGTTGAGCGCAGCTTGTCATTGCTCAACAAGTACTATAACCGGGTTGCATTTAATGCGGTACTGTCGAGCGAGACGTTTGACGCTTTCGGCAGCGATCTTGTTGATTTTGCTCTCGCGCATTATGTGTTTGAAATAGGAGTACTGCTTGATCTGAACCCTGAGTTTTATGAAAGATATCATGCTGAAGATATTGTCGACAGGCTTTGGGACGTTTACCTTTATGGCAAACAAAAAGGGGTGCTGCTTACGGGCTACTGGCACATGATCTTTCAACAGCTTCTGCAGAAGGATCTGTACAAGGTACGTGGCTTCAAAACATGTTCGGCTACTGGTTGTCAGCTGAGTATAGAACCGTCGGGAGAGGTTTTCGCCTGTAAAGGATCCTCGGGATATTTCGGAAATATTCGCTGTCCGGATGACCTTCTCTCCTCGGAAAATTACAGGAAATACGCCTTGAGAACTTTCCTGAATTCACCTGCTTGCAGAGGTTGTGAGATAGAAGGCTTTTGCTCGGGGTTTTGTCTCGGGCCGCTTGAAAAGAAGTACGGCAGCATCCTTGTTGTGGAGAAAAACACCTGCGCCGTCTACAAGGAACTCGCCAGACGTTTGATTGAGGATGTTGATAGGCAAGAGCTTGCAGTGTTCAGCATGCAGACGAAGGAAGGGAGCAGGTCTCTTTGATTTTAGGGCACCTCTATTTATTTATTCCGCAGTTCAATTGCATCGTTGAGCGGTGCTCGAAATCCTCATGTACTCTATGTACACTCCGGTTTCTGCGCTCCGTTCGCCTTGCACTTGAACCGCTCATGACAATTAATAGAGGTGCCCTCTATTTGCTTGGTTCCAGGCATCTGATCACCGTATCGTGCAGCAGGGGGCGGAACTTGCGGATTTTGATGTTTTCGGACGTTGGATGAACCCGGTTGGTAAGGGTTATAACAGCGAGGTCTTTTTCCGGATCTATCCAGATGCTGGTTCCGGTATAGCCGAGATGTCCGTAAGAGTCCTGTGAGAAATGCTTGCCTGACGACGATCGGCCATTCAGCGAGCGCAGGTCCCAGCCGAGCGCTCTTGAACCGGGATACCTTTTGGTAAAGCGCTTCAGGGTTGAAGGCCGGAAGAACGCCATGTCGTTATAACGGCCATCCTGCATGAGCATTTTTACAAATACGATCAGGTCTCCGGTAGTCGAGAACAGCCCTGCATGCCCGGCTGCTCCACCAAGCAGGGCGGCATTGTGGTCATGGACAAGCGGTCTTGGTTTCGGGATGGTCCAGAGGGTATCCTCCTCTGTCGGAGCTATACTTGAATGGAGGAAATCCGGCGGATTAAACACTGTTGATCGCATGCCCAGAGGTCTCGAAAAACGTTCATTGAAGTTCTCTTCGAGCGCTTTTCCCGTAACCCGTTCAATAAGTTTGCCGAGGGTGATAAAACCCAGGTCGCTGTATGTTGTTTTTGTGCCTGGCGGTGATACAAGCTGTTCATTGTAGATGGCTTGCATCACTTCTTCAGGCGAGTTGCAGGTTTTAATGAAAAACCTGTGAGCGACAAGCCCGGAATTGTGCAGCAGTAGGTTTTTTATGGTGACCTGCTCCTTGCCGTTTCGTGCGAATTCAGGAAGGTAGCGTGACACGGGTGCGTCGAGATCAAGCGAGTCTCTTTCACTGAGCTGCATGATGACGGCTGTTGTAACTACGGGCTTGGTAAGAGAGGCCAGGTCATAGATGGTTGAAGTATCCACCCGAAGAGAGCGCTTGTCATATGTCTGCCTTCCAAACGCTTTGTGGAAAACCACATCATTTCTGTATATGACCACAATGCTTGCCGATGGGAAAACACGGTCGGCAATCGATTGTTCTACCAGTGCGTCAAGCGGGGAGAACCTGTCTCTGGCTGTTGTCTTTACGCTCAGGAGGGCCACGGACATGGCGGCGAACAAGATAAAATATATGATCTTGTGCTGCGTCATAGCTGGTGTTAGAACAGTGAAAACCGTACGTAGCGTTTCGGGTTTTTTTTCAGATCGATGAGCAGGGAGTCCAGGTCGGCAATGCTCTCGTTGAGGTTGGAGTACAGTGCCGGGTTTGAATGAAGCTGCCCGATGGTTCCTTCGTCGCTGTTGAGTTTCTGAACAAGCGAATCTGTTCTTGCAGCAACCTTTTTGATGTTGACGATCGTTTTTTCAGTTTCGGCTGCCAGTTGCTTGTCGTTGATGAGTTTCGGGAGCAGTCCGCTGCCGCTCTTCAGTTCACGGGTGAAACCGGTTAGTTCGGCTGAAGCTGTTTGCAGGTTGTTTATGGTTTTTTCGAGGTCTCCCGCCATTTCTTCCGATCCCAGAAGTTTTGCCAGAGGCCCTTTACCGTTATTGATGTTATCCAGCAGGGTATTGATCTGACCTATTGCTTCCCCCGCGGTAGAGGTAAGGTTGTCCAGTCCGGTTTCGCTTTCGTCGAGTGTTATAAAATCACCTTCTTCGACCGGTTTTCCTGTACCCGTTGTAATATCGACATATTTGTCCCCGAGAATACCGAGCGAAATAATACGCGCTTTCGAATCTTTTGTGACAAAAGGAGCGAATTCCTCTTGCAGACGCATTTCAACAAGTACATTCAGTGAGTCGTTACGGTTGATGAAATCCATTTTCGATACGGTTCCGATCTTCTTGCCTGAAACCGATACGAAGTTGTTTTCCTTCAGGCTGCCTACATTCTGCGCAACCATCTGTATCCTGGTAACGCTCTTGAAAAGGCTTGAATTCTTGCCGACAACCAGGCCGATATAGGCGGCTAAACCCAGACCGACGACAAAGAATATGCCGGTTTTGAGATCGCCCCACTTCAGTGTATTCGGGTTTTTCATTACGAGCTGCTATTGAAAATTATTGTTCAAGTATCTTGTCGGATAAAATTGACTGTATAAACGGGTGCGTCGAATCGTGTAAACTTTCGGTTTCGCCGTCAAAGATAATCTTCCCTTTGTAGAGAACAGCGACGCTGTCTGCGACCTGAAACACGTCGTCGATAATATGGGTTACGATAACCGCTCCGAGGTTGTTTTTATGCCTCAGCGAACTGATCAGCCCAAGAATTTTTTTTGAGCTGACGGGATCAAGCCCTGCTGTCGGTTCATCAAACAGTATCATGTTGGGATTGAAAATAAGTGCTCTGCCGATGGCAACCCTTTTTTTCATACCCCCGCTCAGATTTTCAGGCAGCGCATCCTCGTAGCCTTCGAGACCCGCAAAAGCGATCTGTTCCTGAACCCGCAGCTCGGTTTCTTCCTCCGACAACTTGAGGTTTTCACGTAAAAAGAAACCCATGTTTTCACTGATTGTCATGGAATCGAAAAGGGCGTTTCCCTGAAAGACGATGCCCATCTTGCGTCGAATCGGATAAAGTTGCGATTCTTTCAGGGAGGTGATGTCGGTACCGTCAATGAATATTCGCCCGCAATTCGGTTTTATCAAACCCAGGATGAGTTTCAGGATGGTACTTTTCCCCACACCGCTGGGCCCCAGTATAGCCTTGATTTTGTTGTCTTCAATAGTGAGGGAAATCCCGTCGAGGATTTCCCGGTTTCCATATTGCAATGTTACATCCTGCAGCTCTATCATAACTATAGGCGCTCAGTTCAGGTTTTACATGTTTTCCAGCACCAGCTTCGAAACATAAAAATTGGCCACCAGGATAAGTCCTGATGAAACAACGATTCCTTTAATGGTGGACCGCCCTACTCCTGCAGTCCCCCCTTGAGCGATAAAGCCGTTGAAACAGCTGACAAGGGTGATAATAATCGCGAAAACCGGAGCCTTCAGGAAGCCGACCACAAAGTCTTTGAACACAAGCCTTGGGAATACTGCATTCCAGAAAATCCCGGGGTCAATTTTATGATAATGCTCTGCAAGCAGCGCCGCACTGTAAAGCCCTGCGAAGTCAGCGATTGCCGTCAGGGGAATGAATACAATAAGCGCTGCCGTCAGACGCGGCATGACAAGCTTTGCTATGGGGTCGGTACCGAAGGCGCGCAGCGCGTCTATCTGTTCCGATATTTTCATTGCGCCAAGCTCGGCTCCGTTGCGGGAACCGTATCTGGCTGAAAGCATGAGCCCCATGATCAAAGGGCCGAGCTCGCGTATTACTGACAGTGCAGTGGAACGGCCAAGCATTGTTTTCGCGCCGAAATCCTCGAGAAGGTTTCCGACTTCAACCGCAAGGAGAGCACCTATGGATATGGAGCTGACAAGGACTATCGGTAACGAGTCCGTGCCTGCTATTTTAGCCTGGTCGAGAAAATCACGCCAGTACCGTTTTATTTTCGGTATAGTTATAAAGGCCCTCACCGAGAAAAGAAAAAATTCCTGCATAGTGAGGAAAAACTCTTTCATCGAGAGATTGGCATTGGTAAGAAACGTTCCGATAACTGGTCTCGCCATAGTGATGCTAAGCCGTAACTATCCTGCTTTTCATTTTCATGACCCATTCATAAGGTATCGTTATCTGTCCGAAAAGATCTTCTTCCTGGTCCTTAAGTCCGTGGTAATCCGAACCGCCGGAAAAAAGCATGAAATACTCGTTGGCAATTTCCCTGTAGTAGTTCACCTTGTAGGTGTCGTGGGAGGGGTGGATGATTTCAATGCCGTCGAGGCCGAAGTTAATCAGTTGCCGGAGAATTTCATCCGGAACGTTCTGGCCGGGATGGGCAAGAAAAGATAACCCTGAGGCTTTGTTAATGAGCCTGATGACCTCTGCCGGAGGGGTTTCAATACTTTTGACATACGCTGGGCTGTGCGAACCGAGATACTTGCTGAACGCTTCGCTGAAGCTTTTCACAAACCCACCGTCCTGGAGGACGGCTGCTATATGGGGGCGCCCGACGCTGCCGTTCTGGGCTTTCAATATAATCTGTTCGATCTCTATCTTGACGCCCATTTTAGCAAGCTTACCCACCATGCGCTCGGCACGCTCGGTCCGCAACTGCTTGCAGAGATCAAGATAACCCTTGAGTTCAGAGTTTTTATGATCGAAAAAATAACCAAGGATATGAATATCATGACCCTGGTAGGTAGAGCTCATTTCTACACCGCTAATAAGCTCTATGCCGTATTCTATGGCTAATGGCTTTGCTTCGTCAATTCCTAAAACAGAATCATGGTCAGTTATACTTATGGCCTTCAGTCCGGTTTTTTTCGCTTTCACTACGATCTCTTCCGGTGTAAAGACTCCGTCTGAACATTTTGTGTGTATATGTAAATCTGCTTTTTCAAAGCCATTATGCCCTACACCTGACAAGCTGTATGGCATGGCCTAAAAGGTTTATCGTATTATCAGTTACTATACCTATATATAAAAAATTTTTCCGCTATTGATCACACAAAAGAGAATTATTTTTTACTGCTAATAGTTGCTTTTCCCTGCGGGGAGTGATGGGCCTAAGGCTGAAAGTATCCTGCGGTAATGAGGCCGAGAATGCCGACACCGAGGGCAATGCGGTAGATGATAAAAAGAGAGGTGGTATGTTTTTTCAGGTAGTTGATAAGAAATGCAATGGATGCATATCCTACAACACCGGCAAGGAGTGTCGCGGTGGCAAGGTTCAGGAGGTCGTTGCTCGATGCAATGAGCAAATCCCAGGTTTCGTACAACTGATAAATCCCCGCTGCAAAAACCGCCGGTAGTGAGAGAAGGAAAGAGAACCTTGCCGCGGTTTCGCGCGAGAGGTTCAGAAAAAGACCTGCGGCTATGGTGACGCCTGAACGTGACGATCCGGGAACAAGTGCGATGCCCTGGGCGATGCCTATGAGTATTGCTTCCCTCCAGCCGATATCTTTCAGGGATTTTGCCTCAAGACCTTTTTCGGCGCGTTGCTTCATAAGCCATTCAGCCAGAATAAGCACGAGTGCCAGCACAATGAGCGCAGTGCTGATCCAGTAGAGGGAACGGAAGCTTGTTTCTATTTCGGTTTTGAAGAGAATGCCCAGGACGACAATCGGGAGGGTTCCTGCGGCGATCATCCAGCCCATTCTGGCGTCCTGTGTTGCAAACGGTTTCTTTTTATGCAATCCGGTAATGACTGCGCCGACGATGGAATAAATGTCCCGGTGGAAATAAATCAGAACCGCGGCAAGTGTCCCTATCTGTACAATTGCCGAAAATGCGGCTCCAGGATCTTCCCAGCCGGCCAGTGCCGGTATGATGCATAGGTGAGCGGTGCTGCTGATTGGAATGAACTCCGTGAGCCCTTGAACGATACCGAGTATGATTGCTTCAAAGAGGCTCATGACAGGCAATTTAGGGTTTAAGGTCCAGGAGCCGGCGCAACTCTTCAACGGCTTTTTTCACCGCAAGTGACCGGTGGCTGAGCCGGTTTTTTTCATCGGTGCTCATTTGTGCAAAGGTGGCCTGCGCCGAATTTACCCAAAAGACAGGATCATATCCAAACCCTTTGTTGCCGGTTTTTTCTCTGGTGATCTCACCCTCGACGAAGCCTTCTACGGTTGTTTCAAACATATATGGGGAGCTGTCTCCCGGAATGCGTCCTTTGAGCGCGATAACGGTTCGGAATGTTGCTTTTCTGTCGGCAATGTTTTCCATTGCCATGAGAAGGTGGCGGACGTTGTCATCATACGTCGGAGACTTTCCTTCAGGCATGGGCGCGAAACGCGCGGAATAGACGCCGGGAGCTCCGTTCAACCCCGAAACCGCAAGTCCGGTATCGTCGGCAACGGTTATGAGACAGGGAAACCGGTCTGAAAGATGGTTGAAAACAGCATCGGTTTTGAGTTTTGCATTGCCTTCGAGGGTCTCTTCGGTTTCCTCGATCTCTATATCTACCTGAAGATCTGCAAGAGAGTGAACACTGATGTCAGGAGCAATATTTTCCAGAAGGGGTTTGATTTCCCTGACCTTGTCCCGGTTGTTCGTTGCGAGTACGATGGTTATTTCGTCGTTTTTTAATCCTTTCATACTGTTTTGAACGCTATGTTTTTGTTCTCGTGCTCAGGTGTTGATAGTGCGCAGCATATCCCTGACAGCAGCTTCCAGGCCTGTCATGGTCGCGCGCGCGATAAGTGCGTGTCCGATACTGACTTCCTCAATTTCCTCGATCGTCCTGAAAGGTAGAATGTTGTAGTAATTAAGACCGTGGCCCGCGACAACGCGAAGACCCGAATCACGGGCGAATTTTGCAGCGGTTCGGATCCTCTTGATTTCAGCTTCGATGTCACTTGTTGTTTTTTTCAGGGAGTAAGGTCCTGTGTGCAGCTCAACAAGGTCCGCTCCCGCTTTGGCGGCAAGCAGAACGGCTTCTTTTTCAGGCTCGATAAAGAGACTCACCTCTATGCCTGCACCCTGAACCGGTTTGATGAACTCAACGAGGCTGTCGAAATTGTTGACAATATCAAAACCGCCTTCGGTAGTCAATTCCTGCCGCTTTTCCGGTACCAGCGTGATGAGTTCGGGTTTTGTTCGAATCGCAATCTGCTGCATTTCTTCCGTCATCGCCATCTCGAGATCGAGTTTTGTTGTGACGGATTCGCGTAATCTTTCGAGATCGAGATCCCTGATATGGCGGCGGTCTTCACGGAGGTGGCAGACAATGCCGGATGCTCCGCCGAGCTCGGCGATCGCCGCAGCGGTTACCGGATCAGGCTGCTGTTCGTTCCGTGCATTTCGCAGCGTGGCTATATGGTCGATATTGACAGCTAATCGCATATGGGTTCTGTCTCTTTCAGTGAAAAGCCAAAAATAAAAAGTAAAAAAAACTGTTCACTTTACAGTGCAGGGTATTTCGATTCCATCTCCTATCCGCCCAGCGAAATAATCATGACGCGGAATTAATAAAGATGCCCTACGTTATATGTACATTTTTGTTGTATTAATAACAGTAAGAAGGTTAGAAAAAAGTTTTACAGCGTTAACGGGACGGATGTTTCGAGCAGGAAGGCAAGCTCCCGGTATGCAGGCACCCTTGCGTGATCTTTGAGTTCTTTCGAGAAGTCAGGCAGCCATTGTGACAGGTGGTCCGCCATAAAGGAATGAAAAGTTTTGCGGGCGTCTTTCCCAATAGCCTCCAGCGTGGCTGCTGAAGCAAGAAAAGCAAGAAATTCGAGCTCGGTAGAGATATGGTCCAGGAGCCCCTCTTCGGCGGTCATGCCCCATTCCTGATAGAGTGTTTGCACTTTATGGCTGCATGAACCGAGCATTCGTCCTTCGCGGAATACCGATTCGTAAGGCGGGCACGGCGTGCTCGGGTAACCGGTGATAAAAAGCCTGGTATACTCTCCCTGAAGCTGTTCATTGTTTTCCTGTCCGAACAAACGAAGCAGCGGCTCAAATCCAGCCTTTTCTTTTTCGCCGGTTATTTCCTGGAGTCTCTTCCGAAGGTTCGGCAAAAACGCGCTGTTGGGATAGGCAAGACACTGGCTCAAAAAACGAAGTGTACGGGCCTTGTTTTCAAAGTCGGCTTTTCCTTTTGCCGTTTGCTTTTTGCCTTTTGCTACCATGGATACTGGAAAACGCCAGCGTGGAGCACGTAGTACCGCAGCAGGAATCCGCCGACCAGTACAAGGCTGCCCGCGGTAACCATAAGGGCGGTTGACCCTCTTGCATGCCGGGCGAAAAAGATGCTGTATGTTTCTATCAGCAGGGGAACCAGAAGCCCGAACCCAAGAAAACCGATGACAAACATCGGAGTTTCAAACAGGATTGCTGCCGATTCCCTCGCGCCGGTCGGCAAAAAGAACGCGAAATTGAAATACGCGCCGAGTATGATGAGTTCGGTTACTATCAACGCGGCGTCCAGTTGTTCGAGTTTTTCAACGATGTTCGATGAGCCATCCTCTCTGGAAAAAGTGAAGAGCAACAAGAGAAAGGCTGCTCCGGTTGAAAACGCTGAAAAAACAAACAGCAGCGGCAGGGCTGGCGTGTTCCAGAATGAAATGGCCGGAGCGGAAGAGATCAGGAGCCCTGTGTAGATCGCCACAAGGAACCCGGCAGTGGCTCCGCCAAGAGCGGCCATCCGGTTGAAGCGTTCCAGCAGATCAAGAATCACTTGCGGGATTTTGTTGATATAGGGTTCCAGGCGTGGCCAGCTTTTCAGCAGAGGGATGACGTATGCGATCGCCGCAAGAAAGTACAGGTTAATGAACACGACACCCCAGAAAATCCATGAACGGGGATTGGTCAGCGCATAGATCGCTTTCAGGGGTTGAAGCATGTCTGCCAAGAGAAAGATGGTGCCGATAACCATGAAGCCGATGGCGGAAAGAACCGCAGCGGAAATGATTTTCCGGTCGCAGCTTTCAAACAGGTGCAGCATTGCGCCAATGGCGACCGTGGCACCGCCGAGTCCACCCAGGAAAAGGTAGGTTGCTATCTGCCAGTGCCAGACATCCTGATGTTCAAAGGACATGGGTTTTCAATCTCCTTGTTTATGACGCATTGTTTACGCCGGGATGTAAAATACCTTGGGTGATGTTCCAAGTTCCGGACGAAGCGGTTTTGCTTTTCCGGTTTTTGAGAGTTGGTGCACCTCGCTTTCAGGGTCGTCGAGGTCACCGAATATTCTCGCGTTTGTCGGACAAGTGCTTGCACATCCGGGTACCTGGCCCTCGAGAACACGATGCTCACAGAAACTGCATTTGTCAACATGCGGTACCTGGTGTGAAAGATCGTCGCCGTAGAGCTTTTCAGCTGTTTTTACATCTTTTCGGTCATAGGGATAACGCGCGTCGTAAGGACAGGCAATCGAGCAGGCGTAACATCCCATACAACGGTCGTAGTTTACCCTGATAATGCCGTCTTCGGTTTTGTAAGTGGCGCCGGATGGACAGGCCGAAAGGCAGGGTGTGTTTTCACAATGCATGCATAGTCTGGGCAGCATCTCGCGGCGCACATTGGGATACCTGCCATGCTCGATATCTTCCACATGGGTGCGGAATTTCCCGTTCCAGTACGGTGTTTGATTTTCCATGGAACATGCGGCCATACAGGCCTGGCAGCCGACACAAAGGCGCATGTCCATTACCATTCCATAACGTGCCATAGGTTACGCAAGCTCCTTTGCCGTTGATGGCCTTATTCGCACGGTGAACTCCTGGGACATGAACGATGCAGCGAGAGGTTCAATACTGTAAGGCATCAGTTCGTTCAGTGCGGTGCCTTTACCGCCTGCGATGCCGAGCTTCCGGTTTTTGCTGCCGAAAGATGACGGAAGAAAGACCGTATCCGGACGGATCATCTCCGTAACGAACAATTTTGCACTGACTTTTTTATTATATCTCACGTTTTCAATCTCTACAGCCTGTCCGTCACTGAACCCAAGTGTTTCAGCCTTGCTTTTGTTTATCCAGAGACCAACGAAAGTGTTCTCTTTGGGCTTCATCACCGCGTCAAGGAGTGCGTTATTGTTGTTTGTCGAAGCGTGCGATACAACCGGAATCTTGCCGTAGGTAAAGTAAAACTCATCCGGTTCCAGCGTTTGTTGTTCCCTGTCGTCCGAAACGGTGAGAGGGACATAACCCAGAACAGGATCCCACAGGGGGTGAGGTCCTGCTGTTCTGGTAAATGAAGCAAGAACCGAGCTGAACAACTCAAGCCGTCCTGACATGGTTGGAACGGGAATTTTTGCAGGCATGGCGGCCTTCTCGAGCAGTTCATCGGCGCTTTTTACAATGAGCAGCCCTTTTTCCCGAATTATTTTTTCCACTTCATCACCGGAAAGTTTTCCCTTGCCAACATGTTCCGACAGGTGACCCAAGGCCTCGTAAGCGGTTTTGAGAAAAGCTTCGTTATAGGGTTTCCCCTGTGCTTGAGCAGCTTTGATCTCTGTTTTCAGCAATGTCTTGTCCAGCCCGGCATACTCGGCTATGCCTTCTATGAACGGTTCCAGTTTACCCATGCGATCGGTGATTTCACAGAAGATATCCGCAGCATCGCGTGTGTTGTAAAGTGGTTCGACAGCACGAAGGCGTGTGGCAAACCCAAGGTTCGTATCGGGGCCGAGGGGATAGAGCAGCGGTTCGTTTCGTTCAAGGTAGGTATGGTTCGGCAGAATGACATCTGCAAAGGCTGTTGTATCCGATGGAAGCACATCAACCGCGACAACCAGATCGACATTGTCGCTGGTGAAAATGTCTTCCCAGCGTTCGGCGGGAAAATAGTGCCGGACCGGATTGGCAGCGTTCATGAAGAATGCCTTGATATGGTAAGGTTCTCCATTCCAGGTCATTTCACCTTTCGCTGCTTCAAGCAGTCCGGTGTCGGCCATTGCGGGAAGAAATACGGAAGGCTTGCCCTGTTTTTGCTGCTCCTGCGCCCAGGCAAATGACAGGGCGGGTTTACCATGTGACCAGGATTCAGGGTTTGCAAAAATATCCACAAGTCCGTTGGCGAATCCCATGCCGGGAAGCATGACCGGCGGAACGTCATGAGAGGCGTCTCCGGTATCATGTTGCCTCATGTGCCAGGCGTTTTCGGCTTTATGCCGGTATTCGCCGTTCATCAGCCAGCCGCCTGCAACATCAATTCCTCCGACAAGTGTCTGAATGATCGCCTGCATACGGCGTTGTGCTATGGTGTGGTGGTAGCGGGCACCCATCCAGCCGGGATCAACCAGAGCCGGTCGGGCCTGGCCGAACTCCATTGCAATGCGCTCGATGGTTTCAGATGAGACATCGGTGATTTCAGACGCCCATTTCGGGGTAAAGCTTTCGGTTTTTTCAATGAACACATCAAAGACAGTTGTAACAGGCTTCCCGTTCCAGAGAGTGTTTTCGGGAACCTTCAGGGCAGGGACGATGCGTTGATTGTTTTTTGAGGTTTTGTTTGTATTGGTGTATGCCGGCACCGGCACCACCTTGCCGCTGATTTCATCATAGACGTAGTAAGAGCCGGGTTTGCCGTTATTGTCCATATCAGCGGCAAGCTCAATATTGCCGCTGCTGTCCTTGAATGCGAGGAATGGGGCGTTTGTGTGCCCGGCAAGGAATTCGTTATCGTAAAGTTCTTCACGAAGCATGGTGTGGATCATTGCCAGGAAAAAGGCATGATCGGTTCCGGGCTTGATGGCTATCCATTCATCCGCTTTTGATGCCAGTTCACTTTGCCGGGGGTCGAGACAGACGACTTTCGCGCCGTTTTTGCGTGCCTTGCCGAACCGCACTGCACGTGCCGTCGAAATGGCGGCTACCGAGGCATTGTTCTGGCTAAAGAGGATGTAGCGGGCATTTTCGAAGTCGGCCAGTATTTCGTCATGGACATTGAAGTTGCCGGTGACAAGATCGGTTCCAAAGTGTCCTGCTGTGACGCAGTGCTGCATCGGTGACGCGATGATATTGGGGATTTCAAGCGTTCGGATAAATGGAAGGCTGAAGTGCATATACGAGACGCAGGCGGTCCAGCCGCCAACCATTGCGATTTCCCACGGGTTGACTTTTTTGAAACCGGAGGCGATGTAGTCGTATGCTTCTTCCCATGTGGCAGCACGGAAGTTCCATTCACCGCGCTTGCTTCCTGCAACCCTGATAAGAGGTTCCTTGATACGATCGGGATCGTAGAGCTGGCGGAGCCCCGCCTGACCGCGTGCACAGATTTTTCCCCGGTTGAGGGGACTGTGCGGATTGCCTTCTATTTTCACGGCACGTTTGCTGCCGTTGACGGTTTTCACTGCGACTTTGATATCGCAAAAAGAAGAACAAAAATTACAAATGCTTGGAACCCATATGACTTCACCGGAAGAAGACTGTGCCTGGACAGCACTTGTTCCCCGACCTGGATCCCATGCCGGATACAGCAAGGCCATACCGCCCAGAACGCCGGCAGCTTTGAGGAACTGGCGTCTCGTTATCTTTTTCTTCATGGCAGGGTTGACGGTTGTGAATTGTAGGTGCAGCTGTGACACAGCCATCAATCGAACGAGCAAGTTATCACAAAGGTTGGCTAAATGTCAAATTTTTTAACAAGACCAATGTCTTTGTACAGGCGACATGAAAAACGCAGGTTTGGTGGTTTTGCTCCTAAAGAAGTATGTTCCTGTTGTATTTTTCCCCTGCTTACAGTTGTCTTCATGCAATATGATTCGCTGACGGTAAAAAGCGTAAGCAGTAAATCGGTAAGCAAGTGTGCCATTTCAATTACTGTAGGAGTTTCAAATGATACGTTTTATAGAACTGTTCCGTAACTGTTTATCGGATATAAAGGAAATCATGCCCTGGGATCTGGTTGACAGGATAAAGGAGAACCCCGATCTGTTTCTGCTGGATGTGAGGGAGCCCCACGAGTTCGACGCTATGCATATTCCCAGCTCGATGAATGTTCCGAGGGGCATCCTTGAATCTGCCTGCGAGTGGGATTACGAGGAGACCGAGCCCGAGCTGGTAAACGCGAGAAACAGGGAAATTGTCGTAGTTTGCCGTTCGGGTTACCGCAGTGTGCTGGCGGCTCATTCCCTGCAGCTTCTCGGATTTGAAAATGTAGCGTCTCTCTGTACCGGATTGAGGGGCTGGAACGATTATGAAGAGCCTTTGGAAAACAGCGAGGGGGAGAGGATCGATGAGGATGACGCCGATGACTACTTTACCGCCAAACTGCGCCCGGACCAGGTGAATCCGAAGAAGAGAAAGTGAGGGCCTTCGGCCAGTGACGAGTGACAGGTGACCAGTGGGCAGTATGGAAGGAGTAAGGATGGTGCGGGATGCTCCCTGTGGTCGATGGTCTGCTGTGTGTCGCTAAAGGCTGATTCACGGGAAAGGAGTAGGACTGGGTTATTTCTTTTCTTATCTTCGTCCCGATCTTTGAGAGGTCTGTGAAAGTCATGGATCCAGGAATAACCAAGAATTCTCAGAAGAAAAGAATCCGCGATGAGCAAGAGCCCACAATACGACCCGGAGCACCTGCATAAACCTGTAGATACCGAAATCCCAACCCCCGAACATATTGTCGAAGCCGAGCGTTGTGGTTTCCAGTGTCACGCCAAAGCAGCCAAGGTCCATTTTGACGAGCTGTTTCCCGGCATCATTGCTGCGGTTACCGTGGCGGCTGCAGCAACTTTTCTTTCCGAACATTATGGGGCGCCGACCATGCTGTTTGCTCTCCTCCTCGGAATGGCGTTCAGGTTTTTGTCTGAAGGAGGGAAGGCTATAGCAGGTATTCAGTTTGCATCCAGGACCATCCTGAGAATCGGAGTTGCGCTTCTGGGTATGCGAATTACCCTTGAGCAGATTCTGTCTCTTGGTGCGGGACCGATGGCGGTGGTGGTTCTTTCTGTAATGTTGACAATCCTGTTCGGACTGGGTCTCTCCAAAATCATGGGAAGGGGGAAACGGTTCGGGGTGCTTACAGGAGGAAGTGTCGGTATCTGCGGTGCATCAGCTGCGCTTGCTATTTCGGCAATTCTGCCGAAAGATGAATACAGCGAACGCAACACCATTTTTACCGTGATCAGTGTGACCGCACTCAGCACTCTTGCAATGATTCTCTATCCGGTGATCGTCGACCAGTTCGGGTTCGACCATGAAGCGGCCGGTATTTTTCTTGGCGGCACCATTCACGATGTTGCACAGGTTGTTGGTGCGGGTTATTCCGTTTCCGACGAGACCGGTGATACTGCTACCTTTATCAAGCTTCTGCGTGTTGCCATGCTGGTGCCGGCTGTTTTTTCCCTTTCGCTGATTTTTCATACCCGCAACAAGCAGGAAGGTAACGCTGCCGGAGGTGTTTTGTTGCCCCCGTTCATTATTTTTTTCATACTGCTGGTCGGAATCAACAGTTCCGGCGTAACCCCTGAGCCGCTCCGTCAGTTTATTGTCGATACTTCCCGCTGGTGTCTGGTTACAGCCATTGCCGCCCTTGGCATGAAAACTTCATTGAAAGCCCTTTTTGACGTGGGATGGAAGCCGGTTTCGATTATTGTTGCTGAAACCGTATTTCTTGCCGTCCTTGTGCTGGGAGCAATCTACTGGATGGCATAACTGCAGGCAACGCACAACCTGTTTTTCAGGCGGCAAAATTTTTCTTGAAACGAATTATGTAATTTTTTTACCTTGGTTACTTACTCTTTCCGGAACCTTTCTTCTTTTGAGGGGATTGAAATGGCAGGGTAAAAAAACCTCGGAAAATAATATTCAACCAGGAGCACCCATGAGTGAAATAACAAGTAATATGGAGCTGGATTGCAAAGGAATGAACTGTCCTTTACCGATTCTTAAAACCAAGAAAGCCATTGACACCATGAGCAGCGGCGAAGTGCTGAAAATGCTTGCAACCGATCCGGGTTCGGTAAATGACATGGCTTCATGGTCCAAGCGTACAGGCAACGAAGTGATTGAGCACACCGAGGACGGCGACGTTCATACCTTTTATATCAAGAAAAAATAAAGGCACCGTTATTTATGTACTCCGCGATTCAATTGCTTCGTTGAGCGGATAAGAGAGGGTTAATAAATAGAGGTACCTATAATAATCATACTGATCGCGTCCACACTATGCGCACAGGTCTGTCCCTGTGCGCATAGTGCTCTTAAGGACGGTTGTTGTTTTTTGGCAAAGTTGTATGGAAACTCAACCCTTTGCCTCATGTTATGGATGAGTTGCCATGAATACAGTGAACGTGCCAAGGCTGATGGTTTCAGCCTCCCATAAAAGCTCGGGCAAGACGCTGGTTAGCCTCGGTATCATGCACAATCTTGTTCATGGCGGTACAGGCGTGAACAGTTTCAAGAAAGGGCCGGATTACATCGATCCGATGTGGCACAAGCTGGTTACCGGCAGAGAGTGCCGCAACCTCGATCCTTTTCTTATGGGCAGGGAGGAGTGCCTGGATTCGTTTCTCAGAAACAGCGATGAGGGCAGTTTTTCTCTGATTGAAGGGAACCACGGCTTCCATGATGGTATGGATATCGATGGCTCGGACAGCAGTGCAGGTTTGGCCAGGCTGCTTCAGACGCCGGTGTTACTGGTTGTCGACAGCCGGAAGATGAATCGGGGAGCAGCTGCGATTGTAAAGGGAATGCAGTCTATGCCTCCTGAAGCCGATATCGCCGGTGTGATTCTCAACCAGGTGCAGGGACCGCGTCAGGAAGAGAAGCAGAAAAAGGCTATAGAACGGTTCTGTCATGTTCCGGTTCTCGGAGCGATCCCGAAAGATAAAGAACTGGTTATTACGGAAAGACAACTGGGACTGACTGCTGTCGGTGAAACCGATGATGCCACAGCGGTTATCCGTAAAGCTGGTCAAAGGATTGCAGAATGCTGCGATCTGCATACAATACGATCGCTTTTTCGCCGTGCCCCTTCAATGGAATCGGGAGAAAAGAAGGAGAAAAAACGGGTGGCCGGCGCACTGTTGACGATCGGTGTGTTCAGGGATCCTTCTTTCTGTTTTTATTATCCTGAAAATCTCGAAGCGTTGCAGGACAACGGTGCAAGGCTGGTTTTTGTGAATGCCCTGAAAGATACCGGGCTGCCTGCTGTCGACGGTCTCTATCTCGGTGGAGGTTTTCCTGAATCGTTTTTCGAGGAACTCAGTGCCAACAAGGGACTTCTGAAAGAGGTAAATAATGCTGTTTTGTCCGGCATGCCTCTTTATGCGGAGTGTGGCGGGCTGATCTATCTTTGCAAAAGCGCTCAGTACGAGGGTAAAACCTATCCGCTCGCGGATGTTCTTCCGTTTGAAATCGGTTTTCAGCAGAAGCCGGTTGGACATGGATATCTCGATCTGAAGAGTCGTTGTGACAGCCCCTGGTTTGCGAAAGATGAAAAGGTCAGGGCGCATGAGTTTCATTATTCAAAACCGGTCGGCTCGGATGGGCAGGTTGCATACCAGTTCGATCTTGTCCGGGGTTTCGGTGTTACCGGTCAGCGGGATGGGGTTTTAAACGGTAATCTTTTTGCCTCTTTTGCGCATCTGCATGCCATAGGGAATCCCAACTGGGGAAAAAAGTTTGTTGCGCTTGCATCGGAATACCATGCAAGAAAAAGCATTACCGGTTTATAATTCGTGACTTATGCGAGGTGCGAAAAAGACTATGGAAATTCGTGATTATATGGCTATATAGTTGAACGGGAAAATTATTTTAAGCACGGGTCTTTTTTCTTTTCCCGTGGCATATTATCTTGAATGCATTTCAGCTGTATTTCAAAGCTAATTGTACCATTTTTACTACGTGTCAAATTTCAAATTATCTAATAAGGGAGTCGGATTATGGCGCTTGAAGTGAACGGTGTTGCTATCGAAACTGATGATGACGGTTATCTTGTGAATCTCGATGATTGGTCCGAAGATGTGGCAAACAAGCTTGCCGAGGCCGAGGAGATCAAGATGGCCGAAGAGCATTGGAGTGTGGTAAACTTCCTCAGGGAGTATTACGATGACTATCAGATTGCTCCTGCCGTCAAGGTTCTTACCAAAGCTATCGCCAAGGAACGCGGTATGGACAAAAAAGCCGCTTCGGAATTTCTTTATGGTCTTTTCCCGAGCGGGCCAGCCTTGCAGGCATGTAAAATAGCCGGGTTGCCGAAACCTACTGGTTGTGTTTAAGGGGCAGAAAGTCTGTTTCCCTTCCAAATTTTTGTGAATTAATAGGAGGATCATTATGGCAGATGCTAATGGTGCCGGCTCAAACGGGTCGGGCAATGGGAAGTTTCTGAACCCTACACCGATGCTGGACGAGCTTGAGAGCGGTCCCTGGCCGAGTTTTGTGACAGGGCTCAAGGAACTTGCTGAAAGGACGAAAAAACCGATGCTTCGCGGTGTCATGGACCAGCTTGAATATTCCTACCAGACGAGGATGGGATACTGGAAAGGCGGCCTTGTTACCGTAAAAGGGTATGGTGCCGGAATTATTACACGGTATTCAATGATCAGGGACAAGCTTCCTGAAGCTTCCGAATTTCACACAATGCGTATCCAGGCGCCTCCGGGATTACACTACAATACCAAATCGCTCAGGGAACTTTGCGATATCTGGGAAAAGCATGGTACCGGCCTTATCGCCTTGCATGGGCAGACCGGTGATATCATGCTCCAGGGTATCGAGCAAGACAAGGTTCAGGAGTGTTTTGACGAACTCAACCAGAAAGGGTGGGATCTTGGCGGAGCCGGGGCGGGAATGCGTACCGGTGTTTCCTGTGCGGGTCCGGCTCGTTGCGAAATGGCCTGTTACGACAACCTCGAGATGCATGAAAAAGTTATGAAGCATTTCGTCGGAGCGGTTCATCGTCCCGAATGGAACTACAAGTTCAAGCTCAAGTTTTCCGGTTGCCCCAACGACTGCACCAACGCCATCATGCGTTCCGATATTGCCGTTATCGGCATGTGGAGAGATGCGATTCAGCAGGATGATGCGGAAGTGAAGGCATGGGTAGAAGAAAACGGCATGGAGGCGCTTGTCAACGAGGTCATCAACCTCTGTCCTACAAGGGCGATTACCCTCAAAGACGGCGGCATTGAAATTGATGACAGGAATTGCGTCCATTGCATGCACTGCCTCAATGTCATGCCCAAGGCGCTTTCGCCCGGCAAGGAAAAAGGTGTCGCTCTCCTGATGGGCGGCAAGAGCACTCTCAAGGTAGGTTTCAACGCCGGTTCGATGATCGTGCCGTTCATGAAGATGGAAAATGAAGACGATATCGATGAGTTTATCGATCTTGCCGACGAGATTATCGACTGGTGGGATGATAACGGTCTCGATCATGAGAGGCTCGGAGAAACCATCGAGCGCGTCGGGATGAAACAGTTCCTTGACGGGGTCGGCCTGGAACCGAGCATCGATATGGTTACCAAGCCGCGTGACAATCCGTACTTCAAATCCGAATATTGAAACTATCAATCTCCTGTTGAGATAAACACAATTCGAGGGAAACAATATGAGCAGTCCTGAAAGAACCTGGAAAACCGTAGAGTCGGGCCCTTATCCTTATAAAGAGGGTCTGCATCCAGTTGTGAAGAAAAACTACGGCAAGTGGAAATATCATGAGTATCCCCGTCCCGGGGTTCTTAAACATGTCGCTGAAAGCGGTGATGTTCTTTATACTGTCCGGGCAGGGACTCCCCGCCAGGATTCGGTCGATTTCATCAGAGGCCTTTGCGATGTCGCCGACAAGTATGCCGACGGCTATCTGCGGTTCACGACCCGAAACAACGTCGAGTTCCTGACGCCGGATGAAGAAAAGATACAGCCGATGATCGATGATCTTGAAAGCCGGGGCATTCCTGTCGGCGGAACCGGCAAGACAGTTTCGCCGGTCGCCCACACCCAGGGTTGGCTGCATTGCGACATTCCCGCGACTGACGCCTCCGGCGTGGTCAAAGCGCTGATGGATGAGCTGATTGACGATTTTCGGGGTATGGACATGCCGAACAAGGTCAAACTCGTCACGCAGTGCTGCGAGCTGAACTGCGGAGGACAGGGCGATATCGCCATTATCGTCAAACATACCCGTCCGCCGCGCATCAACCATGAGAATCTCAGCGAGATCTGTGAGCTGCCGAAAGTTGTGGCCCGCTGTCCGGTTGCCGCAATTCGTCCGACGGTTGTGAACGGAAAGAAATCGCTGGTTGTCGACGAGGAAAAATGCATGTACTGCGGCGCTTGTTTCGGTGCCTGCCCTTCGATGGAAATCAACCATCCTGAATACTCCAAGTTCGCCATCTGGGTGGCCGGTAAAAACAGTAATTCGCGCACCAAACCTGCTCTTATGAGCCTTGTTGCTCACGGATTGCCTAACAATCCTCCCCGCTGGCCCGAGGTCAGTGCCATCGTCAAGCAGATTCTCGAGGCCTATCGCAACGGTGCGAGGAAATGGGAAAGGCTCGGCGAATGGGTCGAAAGAATCGGCTGGAAGCAGTTCTTCGAAGAAACCGGCCTCGAGTTTGACGAGGATATGATCGATAATTACAGACATGCGCGAACCACATTCAATCAGTCCGCTCACGTACGGTTCTGATAAAAGGCAAGGAGTAGAACATGAGTCAACTTGATCCCAAGGAATCAAATCCGATCCTTGATTTTGCACTGAATTACGAGTATCCGCCGTACAAGGACCAAACGGGGACAGATAAGGTAGTGGCTTTCGGTGACGCCAGTCATAAGTGTCCGATTTATGTCGAGCAGCGGCCGCCCTGCAACGATGCCTGCCCGGCAGGAAACGACATCCGTGCATGGCTGACGACGGTTCAGCAGATCGAGACCAAAAAACTGAGCAAGGAAGAGGTATACAGGATGCTCTGGAATGAGGTGAGCAAAACTCAGCCTTTGCCGGCTGTATGCGGCCGTGTATGTCCCAACCCTTGTGAAGGCGGTTGTAACCGTAACGAGAAGGACGGTTCGGTGAGCATCAACGCTTTCGAACGCTGGCTGGGCGACTACGCCATACTGAACGGTTTTGATCATGAAAAGCTTACCGATAATGTGAGGCCTGAGACCATTGCGGTTGTCGGTTCGGGACCTGCAGGCTTGAGCTGTGCATTCCAGCTTGCGCGCCGGGGTTACAAGGTCACGATATTCGAGGCTTTCAAGGAAACCGGCGGTATGCTCCGTTACGGTATTCCTCCTTACAGGCTGCCCCGAAACATTATCGATGCGGAAGTTGCAGCCATTGAGCGGATGGGTGTCGAGATACGATGCAGTACCGTTATCGGCAAGGACATCAGCCTGGATGAGCTCAAGGAGAAGTATGATGCAGTTTATCTTGCCATAGGAGCGCATAAAGGTATCAGGCTCGGGCTTGAAGGCGAGGATGCTCCGAATGTCATGACAGGTGCCGAATTCCTCAACCGGGTACACTCGGGTGAAAAGGTCGATGTAGGAGACCAGGTGGTGGTTATCGGCGGCGGTGATACCGCTATCGACGCGGCACGTGTATCGCTGAGACTGGGCGCAGATAAGGTAACGATCCTCTATCGCCGTACCCGCAACGAGATGCCTGCAATCGATCCGGAAATCGAGGAAGCGCTTGAAGAAAACGTCGATATCCAGTTCCTTACGGCACCGATAGGCATTGTTTCGGAAAACGGACGTGCGGTTGCCGTCAAATGTCAGCGGATGGAACTTGGCGAGCCCGACAAGAGCGGACGCAGAAGACCCGTTGCGATCGAAGGGTCGGAATTCGAGGTTCCGTGCTCCATCCTCATTCCTTCCATCAGTCAGGAACCGGAATGGCTGGATGCCGAGCGCTATATCAGCGGCAGGGACTGGCTGAAGCCGAAAAAGGACTGGTCGCTTGAAGACGGTGTGTTTGCCGGCGGTGACGCCGTGAACCTCGGACTTGTCTGTGGTGCAATCGGTGACGGACGGAAAGCTGCCGAAAGCATCCATGCGAAGTTCACCGGAGAATTCCCGCCACTGGAGGAGAAGAAGGTTATCAAAGCCAAGGATATGTCTCTCGAGTATTACGAGGATGCAGAACGCAGCGAAAGGGGGCACCTTGCACCTGAAGTTCGCGTCAAGGACGGTCTTGAAACCGAAATAGACCAGGGAATCACCGAGGAACAGTTCATCAAGGAAGCGCATCGCTGCATGAGCTGCGGTCTTTGTTTCGACTGCAGGCAATGTGTTTCATTCTGTCCGCACGGAACGATCAAGCGTTACAAGGATAATCCGGTCGGTGAGGTCATGTACACCAAGTATTCCGAGTGTGAGGGCTGCCATCTCTGTCAACTGATCTGCCCGTGCGGGTATATCCAGATGGGTGGTGCCGAAGGTCTTTAATGAAATTAAATGATGGAGGTATCAGGGCTTATGTTTGAAGATATAATCCCTCGGATTGAGGAAGCTGTAGGGCACTCCAGAAAATGGGCTGAAAACGGCTGGGTTATGGGTTTCGGGCCCAAGAACGCTCCGGTCAACTCTTTGAAAGAGGCCGAAGCGCTTCCGGTTTCGTTTGTTTATCGTGAAGATGCGGTGAACTTCTGGCGTCAGATCCGCCTTATGGGTAACGATGCCGCTGATTCAGGTGAACAAGCGATTGAAGCATTGAAAAGCGGCAACAGCGACGCTGCCGAGAAAGCACTGTATCTGGCTTCCTACATCGAGAGGCCTTACGAGAACTATACCAGTGAGTGGAAGTCTCTCTATGAAACGGTAAAAGAAAAAATGGTGGAGTGCGCTTGAGAGCACTCCACCATTCGTTTTTTCTAATTCGAATGAAATGTATCTACGGTGAATATTGGAATTTTGCTTAAGGAAGGGCCTTATAATCATCAGGCTTCCGATACTGCATACAAGTTTGCGGAGGCGGCCATCAAAAAAGGGCATAAGGTCGACGCGGTTTTCCTTTACAATGACGGGGTGACCAATGTTACCAAACACATGGATCCTCCCCAGGACGACAGGGATATCGCAAAACGCTGGAATGAACTCGGTGAAAAGCACGGTGTCGAGGTGCTGGCATGTATAGCCGCGTCAAAACGCCGCGGCATCAGCGATGATGTCATTATCGAGAAAGGGGAAATTACCGGTCTCGGGACTCTTACCGACATAGCCATCCGCAATGACAGATTAGTAACTTTTGGAGACTAAACCGTATTCTCTACAATAATGGAAGACGTAAAAAAGATTATGCACGTGATGCGCCGGGCGCCTCACGGTTCAATTTATACCTATGAAGGACTGGAAATGATCCTGATCATGGCTGCCTATGAGCAGGATCTTTCGGTTGCGTTCATCGGTGACGGCGTGTATGCTCTCAAGGAAGATCAGGATACCGCCGGAATAGGGATTAAAGGCTTTGCCAAGACATTCAAGGCTCTCGATATGTATGATGTTGAAAAGCTTTATGTCGACAAGGTATCGCTTGAAGAGCGTGGGTTGACGGAAGATGACCTGCTTGTGGATGTCGAAGTCCTGACATCGGAGGAGATCGGCAAGCTCATGAACGAGCAGGATGTTGTCGTTCCGCATTAAAACTTTAACTTTTTTCAGCATCACAAGATTTGCCAAAGAATGTTACATACCATCAATAAATCTCCATTTGAAAGCAGCACACTGGAAACATGCATCAGATTTTTACAGCCCGGCGATCCTGTTCTTTTCATAGAGGATGGGGTTTATGCCGTTCAGGCTGGAAACAGGTTTGCCGGTTTGCTGGAAAACACCATGAAAGACAACCCTGTCTATGCCCTGCAGCCTGATCTTGCTGCACGAGGTATCACAGCCGTTACCGGAGGAGTAAAAAACATCGATTACGAAGGTTTTGTGGAGCTGGTCGAGGAGCACCAGGTTAACAGCTGGTTGTGATTTTTTCAGTTTGATTCGACGATTGTGCGGTTCTTTTGTGCTGTTGTTCTTGCATATTGTCTATAAGGCACGTACTTTAAAAAGGTTATGCATATGCGTGGCCAGGCGGGATGCTCAATTTAGTTATGAATAAAGAGGCTGTAAAACTTATCAGGGATAACCGGCGGGAGGTGCTTGAACGATGGCATAGCCATGTTCTGTCGTTTTTTCCTGGAAAGATGCAGTCGGCAACTCCGATAGCTCAGGCGCTTGATGACGGATTGGGCAATATACTCGACAGTTTTGGCACAACTCCTGAAACACTCGGCAATGCGCTGGCAGGGGTAGTAAGAATCCTTGCAGTTCAGAATTTTCCTCCTTCCAGGGCAATGTCTCTTTTTTTTGAACTGAAATCGATACTGCAGAAAATCGCTCCGGGAACTTCTTATAAAAGACAAATAAAACAGAAAGACTGGGATGAATTTCAAACCGGTATGGAGCACCTTACACTTGAAGCATTTGACAGTTACATGGCACACCGTGAAAAAATCTATCAGTTAAAGGTCGAAGAAAGCAAACGGCAGACATTCATGATGCAAAGGGGGGCAAAAGCATGAAAAAAGCTTTAATGCCTCTTGTAATGGTTGTGCTTTTAGCTCTTGTTCCTTATGTAGCAGTGCAGTTTGCCGGGCTTGGTTTTCTGTTCGGCGTTATCGTTCCTTACGTTGCAATCGTGGTCTTTATCGGTGGGTTTGTCTACCGGGTGGTTGACTGGGCAAGAAGCCCCGTGCCGTTCAGGATCCCCACTACCTGCGGGCAGGAGAAATCACTCGACTGGATAAAACAGAACCGGCTTGAAAGCCCTTCCAATTTCTGGCAGGCCGCAGCACGCGTGTTGTCGGAGGTTTTCTTTTTCCGTTCACTGTTCAGAAACACCAGGGCTGAGCTGCACAACGGGCCAAAGCTTGCTTATGGATCCAGCAAGTGGTTATGGCTTGCGGGACTTGCTTTTCACTGGTCGATGCTTGTTATCGTGCTCCGCCATTATCGCTTTTTTATCGCGAAGGTTCCCGGCTTTGTGCAGTTGATGGAAAATGTTGACGGTTTCCTCGATGTAACGCTTCCTGCATTGTATCTGACGGATGTTGTTATTGTCGCGGCAGTTACGTTTCTGGTGATTCGACGGTTTCAGGATGCAAAAGTACGTTTGATATCACTTCCAGCCGATTATTTCCCGCTGTTTATGATTTTTGCTATCGCTGTGGTAGGGATATTCATGCGCTACATTACAAAGGTTGATGTCATGTCGGTAAAAGACCTGATGATCAATCTTGTCCATTTCAATCTGACTCTTCCCGAAGGAATCGGTGCACTTTTTTATGTACACCTTTTCCTTGTTTGTGTTCTTGCCATGTATTTTCCGTTCAGCAAACTGGTGCACATGGGAGGGATTTTCATGAGCCCGACACGCAATCTCAGTAACAACAGCCGTGAAAAAAGGCATGTCAATCCCTGGAATCCTGATATCAAAATCAGGACATATGCCGAATACGAAGATGAGTTCCGTGAAAAGATGAAAAAAGCGAACCTGCCGGTTGAAAAGAAATAACCTATGCCGAAATTTGCTCCAAAACTGTCGGAACTGAAAAAAGAGTTCGAGGAAAAACCGAGTCTTCTGAAGGGCGACTATCCGGCCAAGGAGTTGTTTGATACGCCCGTTGAGTTCCGCGATGGCAACTGGTGTTATCCGGCCAAACCTGAAATAGTCGAGGATCTTGGATTTGCGAATCCGAGAAAATGGGCTCCGACAGATGATGACTGGAAGCTGCCGGATGGCTGGGAAAAAACCATCAAAGATGGTATGAAAGACCGCCTTGAACGGTTCCGGTCGTTCAAGCTTTTTCTGGACACCTGTGTTCGTTGCGGGGCCTGTGCCGACAAATGTCATTTTTTCCTTGGCACGGGGGATCCCAAAAACATGCCGGTTGCGAGAGCCGAACTGATCCGCTCGGTCTACCGTAATGATTTTCCGCTTGCAGAAAAAATTCTCAAAGGATTTTCAGGAGCAAGAAAGCTGACTCCGGAGGTGATCAAGGAGTGGCACATGTATTTCCATCAGTGTACCGAGTGCCGCCGTTGTTCCGTGTTCTGCCCGTTCGGGATCGATACCGCAGAAATAACGATGATGGGCAGGGAATTGCTGCACCTCATCGGGGTGAACAACAACTGGATTCTGGGACCTGTGTCGAACTGCAACAGGACCGGAAACCATTTGGGTATCGAGCCGCACACGTTTGTGCAGAATATCGAGTCGCTTGCCGAGGATATTGAAGACCTTACCGGTGTCACCATTGAGCCGACATTCAACCGCAAAGGCGCCGAGGTGCTGTTCATCACGCCATCGGGCGACGTTTTCGCCGATCCGGGTGTCTACACGATGATGGGTTACCTGCTGCTTTTCGAGCACATTGGCCTCGATTATACTATCAGCACTTACGCTTCGGAAGGGGGGAATTTCGGGTTTTTCACTTCCAACGAAATGGCCAAGAAGCTGAACGCCAAGATGTATCATGAGGCAAAACGGCTTGGTGTGAAATGGATTCTTGGCGGCGAATGCGGCCATATGTGGAGAGTTGTGCACCAGTATATGGATACCATGAACGGTCCGGCTGATTTTCTTGAACAACCGGTTTCACCGGTTACCGGGACGAAGTTCAGCAACGCAGCTTCTACAAAGATGGTGCATATTGCCGAGTTTACCGCAGACCTGATAAAGCACGGCAAACTCAAGCTCGATCCGAAGCGGAACGACCATCTGAAAACAACCTTCCATGATTCCTGCAACATTGCACGGGGTATGGGAATGCTTGAAGAGCCGCGCTATATACTGAACAATGTTTGCAACACCTTTCATGAGATGCCGGAGAATACCATCCGCGAGCAGACATTCTGCTGCGGTTCCGGAAGCGGCATCAATACCGAAGAGTACATGGATATCCGCTTGAGAGGCGGTTTCCCGAGAGCCAATGCCGTCAGGCACGTAAAGGAAACGCATGATGTGGACTCACTTGTCACCATTTGTGCTATTGACCGTGCAACCCTTCCGGCTCTGATGAATTACTGGAACCCCGGGGTTTCGGTTTACGGACTCCATGAGCTGGTAGGCAACGCTCTTGTTATGGAAGGAGAGAACAAAAGAACCGAAGACCTGAGGGAGGACCCGATGGCTGGATTCGAAGATGAGGAGGATGATGAAGATTAGGGAGCTTATACTTATCTTTGGCGGGTTAGCCCTGTTTTTCTTTGCAGTAACCTATGCTTTCTGGCAGGAGGGTAAGCCAAAAAAAATCTCGACACCGGTAGCAAAAAGCCCCAGTGAGCAATGTGTAGAGTCAGGAGAGTACATGCGTGAAAGTCACATGCTTGTCTTGGACGAGTGGCGCAAGTCTGCTGTACGCGATGGAGATCGCATTCATGTGACTCCTGATGGCAGAGAGTTCGAGAAAAGCCTGAGCACATGCTTTGAGTGCCATGGCAGCAGGGGGTTTTGTGTAAACTGTCACACATACGCGAGTGCAAGACCAAACTGCTTTGGGTGCCATCATGAAATGTAGAAAACAAAGTGATGAACGAGAATAGAAGAGAGTTTATCAGGAAAACCGGTTTAGGAGTTCTTGCAGGCCTTGGAGTCGCTTCCGGCATATTTCCGAAATCATCTTTTGAAACGGCGGTTGCATCGACAACTCATGAGAGTTCTTCTTCCGGAACGCGCTGGGGAATGGTTATCGATACACGCAAGTGCAAGGAAGGGTGTACAAAATGCATTGATGCGTGCCACGAAGTGCACAATGTGCCTCAGTTCGATAATGCCAAGGATGAGATAAAGTGGATATGGAAAAGTCCCTACGAGAATGTTTTTCCGGGCGAAAGCGGGCAGTTTGTCAGTGAAGAGACAAGAGAGCGGTCATATCTGGCTCTTTGTAACCACTGTGATAACCCGCCCTGCGTAAGAGCGTGTCCGACACAGGCAACATTCAAGCGTAGTTGGGACGGTATTGTTGCGATGGATTATCATCGTTGTATCGGCTGCCGTTTCTGTATGGCGGCCTGTCCTTACGGGGCAAGAAGTTTCAACTGGAGAGATCCGAGGCCGGCGATACAAAAAAGGAGTCAGGCATATCCTACCAGGGAAAGAGGCGTTGTTGAAAAATGTAATTTCTGTTCCGAGCGCCTTGCACAGGGCTTGAAACCTGCCTGTGTTGCAGAGTGCCCGGAGGGTGCATTGACATTCGGTGATCTGAACGACTCACAATCGGAAGTCCGGATGCTGCTTGAAAAGAACCACACATTGCAGCGGAAGTCTGAACTGGGAACCAGACCATCCGTGTTCTACATCATATAATGATTCCTTATGATCGAGAAAGCATTTAAAGGAGATCGGATTTACTGGGGCTGGATCGTGCTCCTCCTTGTCATCATTTCGGCAGGCGTCTTTTCCTACATCAATCAGCTGACCACAGGTCTTACCCTCACGGGGATGGGCAGGGATGTCAGCTGGGGTGTCTACATCGCACAATTCACGTTTCTTGTTGGTGTCGCAGCTTCTGCGGTGATGGTTGTTCTGCCCTATTATCTGCACGATTATAAGGCTTTCGGCAAGATCGTCATCATCGGCGAGTTTCTCGCGGTCGCGGCAACGATAATGTGTGTCTTGTTTATACTCGTCGACCTCGGCCGTCCGGACAGGGTACTGAATGTTCTGCTCTATCCGACGCCGCACTCGATGCTTTTCTGGGACGCCACGGTTCTGAACGGCTATCTGCTGCTGAATATTGTCAGCGGCTGGACAGTCCTTGGCGCAGAGAGAAAAGGCGTGCCTCCCCCGAAATGGGTCAAGCCCGTAATCTATCTTTCGATTCCCTGGGCTTTCAGTATCCATACCGTTACCGCGTTTCTCTATGCAGGTCTTCCTGGCAGGCATCTGTGGCTGACGGCGGTTCTCGCTCCCCGGTTTCTTGCTTCGGCTTTCGCGGCAGGACCGGCGATTTTGATTCTTGTGTCATACATTCTCAAGAAAACAACCGGATTCGATGCGGGAAAGCAGGCTATAAACAAGCTTTCGGTCATCGTAACCTATGCGGCGATCCTAAATTTCTTCCTGCTGGGGATGGAGTTTTTCACGGCTTTTTACAGTAACATACCAGGCCACATGCACGGTCTCCAGTACCTGTTTTTCGGGCTTCATGGTGAGGGCCAGCTTGTTCCCTGGATGTGGTTGTCGATCATTGTGGGTTTCGGTTCCCTGCTTGTGCTTTTGATTCCCAAGCTGAGAACGTCTTCTCCATGGCTGATTGCCGCATGCATCGGTATCGTCGTTTCAATATGGATAGACAAAGGGGTCGGTCTCATTATCGGCGGTTTTGTTCCTTCACCGCTTGAAGAGATCGTCGGGTACATCCCGAACCTTAACGAGATAATGATAACCATCGGGGTCTGGTCGATCGGCATTTTGATTCTGACCTTGCTGCTGAAGATTGCCATTGCAGTGAAAACACAGGATCAGGCGTGATGGACTACTGATAGAGATGTGAGACTATTGCTGCCGGACAGGCAGCTGAAAAGCCCGAGATGTGAGTCGGGCTTTTTTCTTTCTTTTATATACATGCAACACAATGTGAAAAGCTCAATTCAGGATGAAAGTTTTTTTACCGGTCAACGTCAGGATAGACGACAAAAAAATTCTCTTTGTCGGAGGCGGCAACATCGCCATGCACAAGATACAGACAGTAGAGCAATATACGCGGAACATTACCGTCATTGCTCCCGAGATACATGACGAACTGAGAGGCAAGGGATTCGAGCTTGTCTGCAAGGAGTACGAAGAAGGGGATCTTGATGGTTTTTTTCTTGTCTACGCGGCTACAGACAGCATCGAGGTAAATCGCAGGATAAAGAAAGATGCTGCGGCGCGGGGCATTATGGTCAATGTCGTCGATAACAGGGAACTGTCGGATTTTATTTCACCGGCAATTTTTAAAGAAGAAGAAATGACCGTTGCAATCTCGTCAAATGGACAGAATGTGAAAAAAGCCGTTGCGTGGAGGAACAGGATAAGAGAGATGTTTAGGGATGAGTGTTCATAAAGGCGGTGACCCCTTGCATCCTGTTTTTCGGGATTCGTTATCGGAATCGAAAAGTTTACTGCTTGTTCGACCCCGGAACCCGATACCGACCCCGATGTCCAAAGTGCCTTATCCTGAAGAGCGTTACGAATAATTTTAACGATCAATTGTACTGGAAAGAATGAAAAGTGGTGATGGATACGTTTACATTATCGGTGCAGGTCCCGGAGATCCCGAGCTGCTAACAGTCAAGGCGGAAAGGGTTTTGCATGAGGCAGACGTGATACTCTATGACAATCTTGTAAGCGCAGAGTTGGTCGGGCAGTTTGATGCTTTGAAAATTTATACCGGCAAGAGAAAAGACAAACATCATTTTGAGCAGGACGCTATAAACGAAGAGATTGTTTTCCACGCGCGGCAGGGCAGGAAGGTTGCCAGGTTGAAAGGGGGCGATCCCTATGTTTTCGGCAGGGGCGGCGAAGAAATAGCGTTTTTAAGGAAGCACGGTGTCGAGTATGAGATAATACCCGGAATTACCGCAGCTCAAGGGGCGAGCGCCTATTCTGAAATACCTCTGACCATAAGGCATATTTCATCGTCAGTTGCATTTTGCACAGGACACCCTCTGGACAAGATACATGTTCCGGATGCGGACACCATTGTGTATTATATGGTGGCATCATCAGCAAGTGAAGTTGCAAAAGCCTTGATAAAGAAAGGAAAAGAGGAACAGACCAAAGTTGCTATTGTTCAAAACGCGACACGGTATAATCAGAAAATATTTGCCGGTACGCTGGGTGAGCTGAAAAACAAGGACAAAAAGGTTGTTTCCCCTGCACTTCTTGTTCTGGGCGAAAACGTTACCGAGTTTATTGAGGATTACTGGTTCGCTAAAAAGAAAAGGGTTTTGATAGCAGGGAAGAGTTCCGAAAAATACGAAACGGGAGAGTACGTTATTGTGCGCTATCCCTGCATTGACTCCGGTCAGATTGACGCGGGGAACATGTTTAAAAAAGTTGATGACAGTACTGCGGAGATGATGCTGCTTTTTGTTGACAAATATGCGGTACGTTACTTTTTCAATTATCTGTTTGAGAACAGTATCAATATCCGGGACTTTCCGAATACCGCTTTCTGCCCCGCAGGGAGATCCACAACTTCCGAACTGTTGAAGCATGGGGTGCTTCCTGACTTGTGTCTTGATGCGTGCACACCGGAAGAGATTATTACGGAAATGGCGGAGCTGGGGATCACCGGCGAGACGATCTTTATTCCCGGTTCAGATGCTGCTGATAAAAATCTCGTTAACGAGTTGACAGCGCTGAAAAACGATGTGGCGCTTCTCGATGTATCCGTTCAAAGCAGCTTCGGTCAGGGGGAAAGGATAGACCTTGATTGTATTGATGAAATCTGTTTTTCTTCACCATCGTGTGTCAGAAGTTTCAAAGAACACTACGCTGCAATCCCCGATAGGATTACAGTGACAGCAGCCGATGCACAAACCGAAGCCGAATACAAAGTGCTTTTCGGCAGTCAAGCCTGAAGAGTTTTGGCAGGACGAAACTGCAGGGTCATCGAAGCTTTTTCGTCGCCGGTTCCCTGTTGCATTGCCTTGTCGGGCAAACAAGCCGCTCAATTTACGGACAAGGGGCAGGCTTTAAAAAAAAAGTCCTATATTGCCCTGTTTTTGGCCTGCAGTAGGCGATGTTTTTTGAAAACATCGTGCCTGTTGTTACACAGAAAACCGCTGCATCATTAAACTGATAATTTGATGGCACAAACAACCGCTACAAAAAAGAAACCTTACCTGCAGACGATACTGTTTGGTGCGCTTTCGCTTGCATCGTACATACTGCTGTTCGTTAACGAAGAATGGGTTACCGAGACCTATACCATGGGAGGGTACTATGTGGTCTACCCTATAGTTACCGCTTTCTGGTTTTCTTTGATTCATGGTGCTTTCGGAAGCAATCTTCTGAGCACTCTCGGACTCGAGGCAAAAATGACAAAGAAGAAATAACAGCAAAGAACTTCAATTTACAATTGCAATGAAGGAGGAGTATACGTAATGAGATTTTTTTCTGCTCTGGTTCTGACTTTGTTTATGATATTTATGCTGTCGACCGCGGCTTTTGCCGGCGGCGGCGGTCCTCCCAAAAACTTCCAGAAGGGTGTTTTTCTTGAAGTGGACAGAGCAGCGGGAACAGCTCTGTTTCAGGCTTCGGGTTTGGATACGCCTGAGGTGCTGATGCTCGGAAAAGAGGTCGATGTCGAGAATATCTCTTTGGAACACAAGGTTATGGTTACGCTGGAGGAGAAGGAAGGCAAGACGTATGCAAAGAAAGTGGAAACCATGTTTCTGGACCTTTCGATGTCCAAATTTATTACACTTATGGTTGTCGGGCTCGTCGGTGGTATGCTGAGTGGCTTCATCGGTTCAGGCGGAGCGTTTGTGCTGACTCCTGCCATGATGTCCCTTGGGGTGCCGGGCGCTATAGCTGTGGCAAGCAATATGTGCCATAAATTTCCCAAAGCACTGGTTGGGACATACAAGCGGTTTAAATACGGCCAGGTGGATATCAAGCTGGGCCTGACGATGGCGCTTTCGGCTATCGTAGGCGTACAGATAGGTGTAACGGTCCAGAAAGCGATTCTGGATGCGTGGGGCAACGCAGGTTCAAATCTTTACGTAAGTGTTGTTTTTGTCGTGGTGCTTGTGGTTGTAGGGGGGTATGTGTTTCGTGACGCGATCAGGCTTTCAAAAGACAATGCGGATGACACAACCTCTCCGCTTGCCCTTAAACTGCAGCAGCTCAATATACCGCCTATGATGAACTTCAAGACGGCAGGTGTAAGAATTTCAGCATGGGTAACGCTGCCTCTCGGTCTTGCCACGGGTATGCTTGCGGCAACAATCGCTGTCGGAGGGTTTATCGGGGTGCCCGGCATGATCTATGTCGTAGGCGCTTCGGCTATGGTGGCAAGCGCTACAGAGCTGCTGATTGCATTTGTCATGGGTGCATGGGGATCCATCCAGTGGGGGCTGGACGGACTTATCGATATACGGCTCACCCTCCTTATCCTCTCTACCTCTCTCATAGGAGTTCAGCTCGGGGCTCTTGGGACCACCTATGTGAAAGATTACGCCATCAAGCTTGTTATGGCTTCTGTTATGCTCATCGTTGCAATAAGCAGGGGAGCCAAGATACCGGGTTACCTCGGTGATCTCGAACTGATAACCCCCCTCGAGCCTTTTACAGCTTCCGTACTGGACTTCATCAGTTTCTGGGCTCTTGTCGCGGCTCTTGGTACCGCCGGTATTATCATAACCACAGTCATGGTCAGGGGGATGATGCAGGCAAGGCGCGAAGAACGAGCCGCACTTGCAGAGGAGGCGTGAGGTCATGGGCAGATACGCAAAAATACTTGTAGCGTTCGATGGTTCGGAATCAAGCAGGAATGCGCTGAAGCAGGCGATAAAGCTTGCCCGGGATGAGCAAGCATTTCTGGGGGTTTTGACAGTTGTGCCGACATATGAAGGGAATATCGAGTTTATCGGTGTCAGGAATATAGATGAAGTTCTCAGAGGGCCGATGGAAAAAATGAAGGCCGAGGCGAACGACATCGCTGCTGCAGAGGGTGCCAGCGTTGAAGTGTTGGTCGAGCGGGGCAAGGCGTATGAACGGATTGTTGAAAAAGCCGAAGCGGATGGATATGATCTGGTTGTCATGGGCAGAAGGGGGATTCACCGTTCTGCAAGAGTGCTGATGGGAAGTGTCACTTCGAGGGTCATCGGGCATTCGGACAAGGATGTTCTTGTAATACCCAGAGACGCCTCTGCAGAATGGAAAAACATTGTTCTGGCAATTGACGATTCCGAATGCAGCCGGGCTGCCGCAGACGGGGCGGTGTATTTCGCCAGATCATACGGTGGCCATATAACGGCAGTTATGGGGGTTGATCTTGCCGATGAGTTTTACGCGGAAGTTCCGGAGGCCGTAGAGCAGATGATCGGGAAAGCCGAAACGTCTCTTGATGAGGTTGGAACGGCGGCAGAAAAAGAAGGGGTTGCCGCCGAGGTTGTTGTCCGAGAAGGAAAAGCCTACGAGGCTGTTCTGGACGTGGCGGAAGAAAAAGAAGGGGGTGTGATTTTCATGGGAAGCCATGGAAGAACAGGTCTGAAAAAACTTATTATGGGAAGTGTCACTGAAAAGGTTATCGGATATGCACAGTGTCCCGTAATGGTTGTCAAGCGTCGGGGTCGATAGACAGGAAAGTCCTCCGGCCCCGGGTAACACTTAAAAGCAAACCACTATGTCGGAATCACAGAAAAAAGTAGCGCTTATCGCATCACAGGGAACACTTGACTGGGCATATCC
>OFHR01000002.1_pt1 | contig 139308 bp, 130 predicted proteins | sample 1522041 | NCBI WGS metagenome assembly OFHR01 (sample SAMN04272335, study PRJEB24112) | coral metagenome | biome: Coral reef; feature: Shallow seawater; material: Coral tissue | host: Coral | place: China: South China Sea | collected 2014
GATGGGCTTCTCCTACACTGAATTTACCATTTTCGATCTCTGAGACGACTTTTTGTTTGAAGGCTGCACTGTAACGTTTGTTGACTCCCATGGGTTGACCCTCCTCTATATTTGTGTCAACTCTATTCAGGACGACTCACCGTAAGCCGCCAACTGCCTGCTGCACACTGCCTACTGCCCCTGCCCCTGCCCCTGCTCCTGCTCTTCCCCTTCAAACAGTTCCCTGCGCATGGAGGCAGGTTCAACTGATTCAGGGTCCGGTTTTTCTTCTCCAAAGAGTCCCAGTGCAAACACTTTGGAGCGGTTAAGCAACACCAGCAGAGCAGGCAGCATCAACAGTGTCAACAGTGTTCCGAACAACAGGCCATAAGCCACGGAAATAGCCATCGGAGACAGAAATTGAGCCTGCCTGCTCTGCTCGAAAATCAGCGGGCCGAGACCGGCAATCGTAGTAAAAGATGTCAAAATAATAGGCCGGAAACGACTGAGGCCCACTTCATATACCGCGTCATAAAAAAGCCTGCCTTTCTGCAGACGGCTGTTGAGCGCATTGACAAACACAAGCGCATCGTTGATAACGATACCGATAAGAGCAATAACACCGAAAAACGACAGAATGCTCATCAGATAGCCCTGAATAAAATGCCCCCATACCACCCCGATGAGGCTGAACGGAATCATGAGAAAAACAATCAGTGCCTGCAGAAACGAACGAAAAGAAAACACCACAACGAGGAACATCATCACCAGGACCACCGGAAAGACGCTTTTCATCGAATTGGTAGTCTTGTCGCTCTCCCTGCTCTGCCCTTCAAAATCATAGCCTACGTCGGGAAACGCATCCAGAAGACCAGGCATGATCTCCAGCTGGATACGTTCAAGCAGATCCGGCACAGATTCCTTTGAATCAGTAATATCCGCCTCAATCTTGACCACCCGCTGCGCATCGATATGATTCACTGAAGAAACTCCGCGCTGAATCTGAACGTCAGCAATTGTACCAAGAGGAAAGGCTCTGCCGTCGGGCAGGCGAATGTCCATCCTCTCCATCTTGGCGACCGACTCACGATCCATCTCGGAAAATCGCACCCAGACCTTCACTTCATCAATACCTCTCAGAATCCTCTGGGTTTCATAACCGAAAAACCCGCTCCTGACCTGGTTCATCACATCAGACTCAGTGAGACCGAGCGATCTTGCCCTGTCGTTAAGCGTTACTCGAACTTCTCGCAAACCGGGAGGATCGTCATCAATAACATCCTTCAGTTCAGGCATCCTCCTCAACTCTCCCTCAAGGTACTCTTTCGCTCCTCTCAACTGCTCAAGGTTGTCACTCTTAAGCGCTATGGACACCGGCATTCCCCAGAAACCGCCGGTTCCAACCTGCAGCTTCTCAGCCCCCGGAACAGCACCGATTTTTTCCCTTATAGCGTTGGATACCTGCCTGCTCGACCATTGCCGGAACTGGCTCTCGAGCAAGGTGATCCTCAGTCCCCCTTTATGTGCATCCGGCCCGACCGAGCGCCCGATTGCCTTGACAAGATCCTGTCCATACTTTTCCCTGTATTCATCACTCACCTCCCTCACGTTCGTTTCCATGCGAGCAAGTAAGCTGTCGGTTACCGTTTGACGTGTTCCTGCCGGCATTTCAAACGTCAATTGAACGTTATCAAATTCGAGATTCGGGAAAAAGGTCATTTTTACGATACCTCCCTGCAACGCACCAATCGTAATGAACATCAGGGCTACCGGAACCACGGCCGCCACCAGCGGGTTATCAATACAAAAGCGCAGCACCGGCGCATAGAGCTTGTCGCGCTGAAAGTGGATGAACGCCTCCGATTTACGCAAGAGCCATGTTTTCTGACCCGGATTTCCACGCAATGCGCGGGAATGCGCTATATGACCGGGAAGAATGAAAACCCCCTCGACAAGAGAGATCAGGAGAGTGGCAATTACGACAAACCCGATATCCCTGAACCGCTCCCCGAAAGAACCTTCAAGAAACAGAAACAGCATGAAGAACACAATGGTTGTCAGTACGGCCGCCATAACCGAAGGAAGCACATCCATGGTCCCCTGCACTGCCGCATCGAAAGGGTTCTGTCCTTTCTCATAGCGTTGATAGATACTTTCGGCAATAACGATACCGTCATCGACCAGAATACCCACAACGAGGATCATGGCAAGCAGGGATACCACATTGATGGTTAAACCGTAAAACGTGCCGAGCATGAACATACCGGCAAAAGAAAGCGGTATGGAGAGGGCTACCCAGAATGCCATTCTCGGATTCAGGGAAAAGGACAGAAAGAGCACCACAAGAATGCTCCCGATAAGGCCGTTCGAAGCAAGAATATTTGCGCGCTCCTGCACAATACCCGAACCATCGCGCAACAGACTGACAGATACGTCATCATGTTCTGCATCAAACTCCTTCAGGAATGCAGCAACCTTCCGGGCGATGGTGAACATGTCTTCATCGCTGGTTTTTTCAATATCGATCGTGACCGAAGGCTTCCCGTCGTAATAGGTCCGGTTCGGATCTTCCGACCAGCGGTCTTTTACCACAGCAACATCCTTCAGGTGTACCAGCCCCCCTGCCTCGGTGGTTCGTACCACAATATTCTCAATATCCGCAGCATAGTATCCCTGGGTATCCGAGCGTATGAGCAGTTCCTCTTCAGCCCCTTTGATAATGCCACCTGTTATCCTCAGATTTGCCTTGCTGACAGCAGCAGCCACCTCATCAAACCTCAAACCATAGGATTTCAGAACATTTTCACGGATACTAACCTCTATTTCCTCTTCCGGGAACCCGCTCAGAGTAATCTTTGAAATACCTTCATTGTTGCGCAGCTCGCGCTCGATCCTGCGGGCATATGTTTTCAGAACCTCAAGATCAACATCTCCGTAAATAGAGTAAGCAACGACAAAATCGGTCATTTCCATCTTGTATATCCTGATCTTTTCCAGCCCTACAGGGAAAGAACTGATCTGGTCGACCGCATTGCTCACCTCCTGCAACAGGATATTCACATCATAATTCTGGAGCAGCTCGACAGTGATTGTTGCAGAATTCTCCTGGGAAACCGACGTGACCCGCTCGATACCGGTTACACCTTTCAGTTCGTCCTCTATCTTGAGGGTAATACCCTCTTCGATCTCTTCGGGTGAAGCACCGGGAAATGAAGCAACAACAAAGATGGTATGAGAAGGGACTTCGGGAAAAAACGTGGTTTTCATCCCTTTGAAAGCAAGAAAGCCGAAAAGGAAAATCGCCAGAAAAATTGCGTTGCCCAGAACCGGGTATCTGATAAATTGCCTGATAACTCCTTTCACAATCCAGAATCAGCTTTGAGGCACAACACTGCTCTTCCGGAAAAGCCGGAACGCCTTGAATTGCACCCTTTTGTTATACAACAGTCCCCTTTACTCCGAACCAGCCGCGCTCTGCTCCTGCATCGTGACTGCTGACTCAGAAACAACCATACCGTTGAAAAGTCCCTCTACAGGCTCGGCAATGATTGCCGTGCCATCCGGAATACCCCGTACAACCGCTGTTTTTCCGCCAACCGAAACCACTTCTACCGGAAGCAGTGTCACAACAGAATCGCGGAGCACAAATACACGACTTTCCGCATCAAGCAATTCACGGGCAATCACTGAAGCATCATCCACAGGGACATTCAGGGACGCCGAGAGGTACATGCCGTCTTTCAAACGAGGATCATCGAGAAGAACATAAACACCCACTGTCTGGGTATCCGGATCTATAGCATCGTTCACCCGCGCAACTGTTGCCTCTATCGTGCCGTCGAAATCATCGGATGAAAGCGTAATCCGGTCGCCCTCCCGAATAAATGCTGCCTCCCGTACCGGAGCAGACAGTTCCAGTTCATATGCGGTCGTAGCCGCAAACTCCCCTATCTTTTGCCCGTTACGAACCAGAATACCGGGGTTTGCCTCGGAAACAGTAACCACACCATCGAACGGTGCGAGAATACGGTACTTGGCCAGCGTCTCTTCCATACTGCGAACCGAGAAAAACTTGCCGTAGATATTCCTGGCTGCCACATAATTTCTCAACCTGTCGTTCTGGGCAGGGGGCAGCGAACGAAGTGGTCTCAGGATACTGAAATCATCGAGATACTGCTTCCATGGCGCAGCATATTCAGGGAAATCGATCAGAAGATCCGGCATGAGCAATGTCAATTCATTGAGCAATGCACTTTTTTCCGCCAGGACGGTGTTGCGGTAAACGCTGTCCTCTATTCTCAGCAGCACCTCACCCTTTTCAAACCTGCGTCCCTCCCTGAACGGCTTTGCACCGTCAACAAACACACCGGTCACTTCGGCATATATCTCGATTTTTTTCACTGCATCTACCTTACCGTTCATCCTGATGACCCTTTGTACCCGGCCATTGTTTATTTCGGCAACGGACACCTGGCTTTCCCTTTTCGGGGTCGTCTTTTCCTGCTGCTGGGACTTTCCGGTCCCAAGCACCCTGCCGATAACGATTCCGATAAGAACAATAACCACCGCGATGATATACGGTTTGATTTTCGACATAATGGAATGTATCTGTTTCATAACTGGCAGTACTTTTCAGCGGTATGCATATATGTTTCAGATTTTTCTTGCATTGTCCCTCAGTTTCGCGAGAACCTCAAAAACAACCTGAATCTGATCCTCTTCGATCCCGTCAAGCAAACGCTCATTAAGATGCTTTACCTTTGGAAAAACTGTTTTTATCAGCTCCCTTCCCCGCGGCGTCAGGTAAGCAAGGTTGGAGCGACGATCATGCTCGGCTTTTTTTCTGACTGCAAGCTTCTTTTTCTCAAGACTGTCAAGAATACGAGTTATGGTTGCATCATCTTTCAGAACATACTCGGCAATCGCGTTCTGGCTCAATCCATCGCCGGAGCGCAAACAAACAAGCACGGCAAACTGCTCGGGCGATATGTTGTCTGCATACTTTGTAATCCGGGCCGTAAAAACCGTTCGCAAAAGGTTCGCGGTAATTCCTATCTGATGACCGATAAATCTCTTTACCGTAAGCTCTTTTTCAACCATACCAACTTATTTGATGTATAAATATTTGATACCGCAATTATAAGAAAAAGTTTTACAACTCAAAAACGTTTATGCTTTTCTCACCGGGAAACCTGTCCCGTTTCAGTTATTCCTTTTTCAGACAATCAAAAAAAGCGCGTATGATCCCGGCAAGCCCGTCATGGTCAACCATTTGAACAGCCTCGCCGACAGACACTATCCTGCGTTCCCTCATATGCATCTCCTCCCACTTGTCAAGCAGCTTCTCGACGTAAAGGGGGTAAACCCTGACAGTACAAGTCCCTTCCCATTTAGGATAGCTGTAGCGGCCAAGTTCTTTTTTCCCGACGGTACCGACAACCCCTGCCTCTTCGTAGGCCTCTTTGGCTGCGGAATCATGAGGGGACATATCTTTCTCGACAATCCCTTTCGGAATTATCCACCGTTTGGACTTTCTGGCGGTAACGAGCACTATTCTGCCGTCGTGAACAGGGACAACACCTGATTGCATGTAAAACCAGCCTGGTTTTGCAGAAGACATAGTTTACCATCTTTCCGGTTCCGAAGGAACACGCACGTCATGCACCGGCGTGAAGATATCTATGGCGATACAATACAAAAAATCCCGAAAAATATATTTAATACGACATGATCCGGTAAAGAAGCATTACTTTTTGCTTGTGATTTTAGTAAACTGACATTTGTGAACTATCCGTACAATCGTCCCAACAAACCCGTAAAGAACCATGAAAGCAATCATACCTGTAGCAGGAGTCGGCACAAGGTTGCGTCCACATACATTTTCCCAACCGAAGGTACTCCTCAATGTAGCCGGCAAACCTATTATAGGCCATATCATGGATAAGCTGATCGCCTCAGGCATCGATGAGGCCATTGTTATCGTCGGCTACCTCGGGGATATGATAGAATCGTATCTTATTGAACACTACGATATCCGCTTCAGGTTTGTCAATCAGGAAAAACGTCTCGGCCTTGCCCATGCCATCTGGATGTGCAATGAGCATGTCCACAACAACGAGCCGGTTTTTATCATCCTCGGCGATACCATTTTTGACGTTGAGCTTTCAGAAGTACTGAACAGCTCCACCTCCACCCTCGGCGTCAGGGAGGTAGAAGACCCTCGCAGGTTCGGCATTGCCATAACCAGCAACGGCAACATCGTGAAACTCGTCGAGAAACCGAACGAACCGGTAGGAAATCTTGCGATCGTCGGTCTGTACTATATCCGGAACTCTGAAACGCTCTTTTCATGCATTGACACGCTGATCAGGAAAGACATAAAAACAAAGGGAGAATACCAGTTGACCGATGCCTTGCAGATGATGCTTGAAAAAGGCGAGCCTTTAACGACGTTCCCGGTAAACAACTGGTATGACTGCGGAAAACCTGAAACCCTTCTTTCCACAAACGAGATCCTTCTGAAAAACCACAGTTCAGGATCATCGTTCCCCGGCTGTATTATCAATGAACCTGTATTTGTTGCGAAAAGCGCAAAAATCAACAATGCAATCATCGGCCCAAACACAACAATAGGCGAAAACGCCGTTATCGAGGACTCAATAATTAAAAATTCCATCATCGGTAACGATTCGAAAGTGCAGCACGTCTCTCTCAACAACTCTATTATCGGTAATAACGCCGACCTTTCAGGCGATCCGCATGAAGCCAACATAGGAGATTTCTCGGAAATCAGGCTTCGGTGAGATACTTGCGGGCACTCGGCAGCGGAGCAACCAGGGCAGGCAACAAATTAACAGCGGTATCCTTGCATGAATAGCCCTGAATGATTACATTGTGCACTTATCCGGCATCCCCATTACCTATGGACACGGTGCCAAAGCGTTCGGGGAAGCTGTTCCCGCAATGCTTGTACTCAGGGTTTTCCGTGTCCAATCTCTCTTGTATCCAACGTACACGCAGAACCCCTTCTTAAGACAAGCAAGAGCTTTTCTTGTAGTTCTTGTTGTTTGGTAAACTATAAATAATCAATGAAGATGGCACAGTCAAGATACTTCTTTACTTCAGAGTCAGTATCAGAAGGGCACCCCGACAAGGTTTCGGACCAGATTTCCGATGCAGTACTGGATGATTTTCTACGTCAGGATCCGAATTCCCGTGTCGCCTGCGAAACATTTGTCACCACCGGTCAGGTCATTGTCGGCGGCGAAGTAACGACAAAAGGCATTGTGGACGTACAGGAACTCTCAAGAAAAGTTGTCGAACAAATCGGGTATAACAAAGGCGAATACATGTTCGAGGCAAAATCCTGCGGCGTGCTTTCAGCACTCCACAGCCAGTCTCCCGACATTAACAGAGGCGTGGATCGTAAAGAAGAAATCGAAGACGAGCTTGACAGGGTTGGTGCCGGCGATCAGGGAATGATGTTCGGTTACGCCTGTACCGAAACTCCGGAACTGATGCCTGCAGCTATCCAGTATGCTCATGCTCTGGTAAAAAAGCTTGCCGATATCCGCCACGAAGGCAGCACAATGACTTACCTTCGCCCTGATTCAAAGAGCCAGGTAACCCTTGAATATGTTGACGGGATAGCAAAAAGAGTCGATGCCGTAGTCGTATCGACCCAGCATGATCCTGAACCTGATGGTGTCAGTGAGAAAGAATGGCAGGATATCATCAAGAAAGATATTATCGAAAATGTGGTCAGAAAAATGATTCCGGCGGAAATGCTCGACGAGAACACCAAGTTTCATATCAATCCGACAGGTCGCTTCGTAATAGGCGGTCCTCACGGTGACACCGGTCTTACAGGCCGCAAGATCATCGTCGACACCTATGGAGGTGCTGCCCCTCATGGCGGAGGCGCATTCAGCGGCAAAGATCCGTCAAAAGTCGACCGTAGTGCCGCCTATGCATCACGCCACGTTGCAAAAAACATCGTTGCAGCAGGCCTTGCCGATAAATGTACTGTTCAGGTGTCCTATGCAATCGGTGTCGCCCGTCCGGTATCCATTTACATTGACACACACGGAACAGCGGTCAACGGTCTCAGCGACGCCGAAATCCAGGAAAAAGCAGAACAGCTCTTCGATCTCAGACCGGCAGCAATCATCCGTCATTTCAGTCTGGATAAACCTCAGGGCTGGTGCTATCAGGATACCGCAGCATACGGCCATTTCGGTCGAGCTATTTTCCCGTGGGAAAAAACCGACAAGGTTGATGCTCTAAAAACAGCATTCAACCTGTGATCCGACATTTCAAAAGACAATAAACACCATGAACTATGATGACAACTGACACTGAAGTACTCAATTACAAAGTGGCAGATATCTCTTTGGCTGACTGGGGACGAAAAGAAATCCAGATCGCAGAAAAAGAGATGCCGGGACTCATGGCAACCCGTCGTAAATACGCCGGACAGAAGCCACTGAAAGGCGCCCGTATTATGGGTTCATTACATATGACTATCCAGACCGCGGTCCTTATCGAGACGCTTGTTGATCTGGGTGCCGAAGTCCGTTGGGCAAGCTGTAATATTTTCTCTACCCAGGACCATGCCGCAGCGGCTATTGCGGCTGCAGGTACTCCTGTATTTGCCTGGAAAGGTGAAACACTTGATGAATATTGGTGGTGCACCCGTCAGGCATTGGCTTTTCCAGACGGCAAAGGGCCAAATATCATCGTCGACGACGGCGGTGATGCAACGCTTATGATACATCTTGGTTACAAGATCGAAAACAACCCGGAGATGCTCGAAAAAGAGCCCGGCAATGCCGAAGAAAAAGCGCTCTACGGTCAGCTAAGAGAGGTCTTTGAAGCCGACAACCAGCATTGGCACAAGGTTGCTCCTGAAGTCAGAGGCGTTTCGGAAGAAACTACCACAGGGGTGCACAGGCTTTATCAAATGATGGAACAAAGCGAGCTTCTCTTCCCTGCCATCAATGTCAACGATTCGGTTACCAAGTCGAAGTTCGACAATCTTTACGGATGCCGCGAATCACTTGCCGACGGAATCAAACGTGCAACCGATGTTATGCTTGCCGGAAAGGCAGTCGTCGTACTCGGTTACGGCGACGTCGGCAAGGGTTGCGCGCACTCCATGCGCTCTTACGGTGCACGCGTTATCGTTACGGAAATCGATCCGATCTGTGCTTTACAGGCAGCCATGGAAGGCTTTGAGGTGTCCACTATGGAAGAGGCCATCAAAAAAGGCAATGTTTTTGTCACCACTACAGGCAACAAGGACGTTATCACACTGGAGCACATGAAGCAGATGAAAGATGAAGCGATTGTCTGCAACATCGGTCATTTCGATAATGAAATCCAGGTGGAAAAACTCAACGACTATGCCGGAGCGACCAAGACCAACATCAAGCCGCAATACGACAAGTATACCTTTGATGACGGCCACTCGATCTATCTGCTTGCAGAAGGCCGCCTGGTAAACCTCGGCTGCGCAACGGGTCACCCGTCGTTTGTCATGAGTAATTCATTTACAAACCAGACTTTGGCACAGATCGAGCTCTGGACGAAAGAGTATGAGACAGGAGTGTACTGTCTTCCGAAAAAACTCGATGAAGAGGTGGCTCGATTGCACCTCGAGCAGTTGGGGGTAAAACTGACCCGGCTTTCACAGGAGCAGGCCGATTATATCGGGGTTCCGGTCGATGGGCCATACAAACCGGATCATTACCGCTACTGAAACCGCATTACCAAGCAATCAGGCAACAAAAAGAGGCTGTCTCATGTAACATGGACAGCCTCTTTTTGTTCGCTGGGGCGGCAGGATTCGAACCTGCGAATGTCGCCTCCAAAGGGCGATGCCTTACCACTTGGCCACACCCCAGTACTTTGTCAGTGACACCGGACGGAACAAGGTATGAAAAAATAAGCCAAAACTAAAAATCGCTTCTGCTCAAGGGCACCTCTCTTTATTTATTCCACGATTCAATTGCTTCGTTGAGCGGATAGAAAGGGGTTTTTGCTCATGACAATAAATAGAGGTGCCTTCAAAACATCCCGTTTTTGTATTTTGAACATGCTTTTTTGAGTTTTGGCTTTTCTTTCACTTTTTATCTTTTACTTTTTCCTTTTGACGTCTCACCTCCATCGGCCAAGCTATGACCAGAATTAAAATCTGCGGAATAACAACATTTGATGATGCTCTTGCAGCATGCCATGCAGGCGTTCATGCCCTTGGATTTAATTTCAGCAAGGAAAGCCCCAGGTATATACAACCTGAAAATGCAAAACGGATCATAGAACAGCTCCCCCCTTTCATCTCCTCAGCAGGCGTGTTTGTCGAGGATGATCCCCAGGGCATCAATGAAATATGCACCTTTTGCGGACTTGACATCGCCCAGCTCCATTCCGAGCGTTACACTCCACAAAAGTCTCTTGCCGTTACAAACGCAAGGGTTATACGTGTATTCCGCACAGGACCTGACTTCTCCATAGAAGCTGTCAAGGCCTTTGCCAACAAAACCGGTCTCACATCATTTCTTTTCGATGCTTACAGACCGGGACAACCTGGCGGCACGGGAAAACGTATCGAACAGCAGGTCGCCCAACAGATCTTCAGGGAAACAGAAAATACCGGCACGGGAATCCTTGCCGGAGGCCTGACCCCCGAGAATGTTGCCGAAGCAATCCTCTCGATAAGGCCTTACGCTGTCGATACCGCAAGCGGCGTAGAAAAATCACCGGGCAGAAAAAGCCATCAAAAAATCCTGGATTTTGTATGTGCCGTTCAGGAAGCGGACAGATCATCCTGAGAAACACTGTACCTGATATGTTCATAAATCAGGCCGGCAGCCGTATCAGGAAGCTCGAGTGTTATGAGATGTCCGCAATCAGGAACATTGACAAAAACCCCCTTACTGCAACACCCCGCTAGTTTCGCAGTGTTTTCAGGCGTCATGATACTGTCGCCGTCACCTGCGACAAACAGTACCGGAACCTGTAGCGCTTCAACAAGACCGCTCATACTTTCAGTTACCTCCATGGATGTTATCTGGCCTGTTGACTGCTCAATGGCTTCCGGCGCACAAAGAGAAAGACTCTCGAAACCTATCAGGACATCATGGAACAGCACCGTATTGCGTGCAAGCACAAGGCGGGCAAAAACATACGCAGGCAACCACCAGGTGACCTTCCTCAAAAGGTTATTGAACGTGAAATTCAATGTTGCCGGAGCCACTTTTTCGACAAAACTGTTGTTTTCGAGGTAACCGAAGTTGAAAAAAATCATTGAGCGTATCTTGTCAGGATGATGCGTGGCGTACTGAAGAGCAATAAAAGGGCCAAATGAAAATGCTGCAATATGAAAGTTCTCCAGATCGAGAGCGTCGGCAAGCATCCCCAGTTCCTTGGCAAACGAACTTATCGAGTAATCATTACGGGGATCATTATCCGACCATCCATGTCCCTTCAGGTCGTAGGCAACAGTCCTTATTCCCCTGTCGTTCAGAAAACGGATAATATGATGCCACCACATCCACCAGCAATCCCAGCCATGAACAAGCAAAACCGTCTCTCCTGTAAATCCCGGCCCGGAATCATGATAATGATGCACAACTCCGTTCACTTCCAAAAAACAGCTTGCCTTCATCATCTCGCTTTCATATGCTGCCCTTTCCAAGATTCCACGCTCACCTTTCTGTGACAGTTCCCGGAGTTTTTCCTGATAAGCATAAAACTTTGCCGTAGGCCTTTGTTGTTTTGCGTTCATTGCAGGTATCGCTTTACTTTTAAGGTATTACCAACAGGCATATTGAAGTATGGCCATTGCCGAGACCGAGTTGAGCACATCAAATTGCGCTGTCTATATACAAGTTTAAAAAAATGTATGACTTATCGGACAGGCAAAACAGAAAAATCATTCAATCCGGTTTGCAGTATCCTTTCTATCACAATTGTTACAGATGTGTAAACATTTATCCCGCTGCTCCATTCCCCGACCATTCTTTTGTATCATCAGAAACGTATATCTCAACATGTTAATCATCAACAATTCACACTGTTATCGTCCATGGACAAAAAAATCAAGGTTTTGTTTCTCTGTACCGGAAACTCATGCAGGAGTCAAATAGCCGAGGGCTGGGCACGGTATCTGCATGGAGATGTTCTTGAACCCTACTCAGCCGGAATCGAAGTACACGGCATGAACCGGAACGCTGTAAAAGTCATGGAAGAAGCGGGAATAGACATTGCTTCACACCGGTCCAAACATCTGGAAGACATTCAGGATATACCCTTTGATGCCATCATTACGGTTTGTGACCACGCACATGAAACCTGCCCTTTTTTCCCCGGCACAGCCAAGCGCATCCATGCGGGCTTCGACGACCCTCCCCGTCTTGCACAATCAATAAACGATCCCGAAAAAAAGCTCGACTGCTACCGAAAAGTTCGTGATGAAATCCGGGACTTCATCGCACAGCTTCCCGATGTTATTGAAAACATGTAATCAAGGCTTTACCTTTATGCTCAGTACCCCAAAAAACATCTATATAGCCGAAGCAATCGGCACTTTTGCACTTGTTTTCACAGGATGCGGTGCTATCATTGTCAATGACCTGTACGGAATGGCGCTGGGTCATACAGGGATCAGTATGGTATTCGGCCTCATCGTGATGGCAATGATCTACTCGATCGGCAACATCTCCGGTGCACACATCAACCCGGCGGTAACACTTGGCTTCTTTTTTGCCGGAAGAATAAAAAAAGAAGAAATCCTGCCTTATCTCACAAGTCAGTTCTTCGGAGCGACTCTGGCCGCAGGCTTGCTCAAGCTGCTCTTCAGCAGACATGAAACCCTCGGAGCAACGCTCCCTGCGGGCGACATAGTCAATGCATTTGTTTTTGAGATTGTTCTCTCTTTTTTTCTGATGTTTGTCATCCTGAATGTTTCGACCGGCCATATGGAGAAAGGTATTATGGCCGGAGTCGCTATCGGCGGTACCGTTGCGCTTGAAGCACTTATGGGAGGACCGGTCAGCGGCGCGTCGATGAACCCTGCCCGCTCACTCGGACCTGCACTTGTATCGGGAAACCTCTCCACCCTCTGGATATACCTCACTGCTCCGGTTATAGGCACCTGGCTTGCACATCCGACCTGCCGCATGATCCAAGGCAATGAGTGTTGTCATGTAAAGGATACTGTGGAATAGAATAATCAGCAGCGAATTTTTTCTTGTTTTTGTTTTTTTATACATATATTTGCACTATCAATTATTTATATATCAATAATTGATAGTGCACCTAAACCAATGGTATTTCACAATAAACTAACGACCTGATGCAAAAGGTCAAGGAGGAAAGAAACATGCATCGACGACTGCGATTCATAGAAAGTGAGGTGTACTTTCCTATCATTATCGGTTTACACCTGGTGCTCTGGGCTGTGGATCTGTTCCTCTATAGCGGCCCTTTAACCCTGAACGAGGGGGAGAGCCCGGTTATGCGCGTTCTGGGCGAGGTTCTGGCATCCTGGGTAATCACCGTTTTCGGGTTCAATCTCCTGATGGCCACACGAGCGCCCTGGGTGGAAAGAATCTTCGGTGGGCTTGACAAAATGTACCTGATTCACCGCCGGGGAGGAATGATAGCGATGGCACTGCTGTTTCTGCATTTCATCATCGTACCCAAGGATCCGGAATTCACGATAGGCAAACCCCTGGGGTTCATTGCCATGATACTGATTTTCCTTGGAATCTTATTGTCTGCCGCTCCTTTTTTCAAACAGCGCATCCCATATCACAAATGGTTGACAGCACACCGTCTTATGGGGCCATTCTACGTGGTTGGGGTAAGTCACGCTATTCTGGTACCAACATTGACGAGCCAGCTTCCGCTGGTACGCACCTATGTGTTCGGTATGGCCCTCATGGGTATAGCGGCCTGGCTTTACCGGGTTTTCCTGCACCGCTCGTTGCACCCGAGCAGTTCGTACAGCGTTGCCGATGTCAAACCGTTTGACGGCTCCGTTCTTGCCGTCGAAATGACCCCTGTGCAAGATCCCTTACAGTTCGCCCCCGGTCAGTTCGCCTTTTTCACCTTTTCCGGCATCAATCGCCGTGAATCTCATCCTTTCACCATAGCAAGTTCTCCCGAACAAGACCGGTTGCGAGTAGCGATTAAAAATCTGGGTGATTTTACCGAGTCGCTTCAGACACAGGTCCGGATCGGCGATCCGGTAAAAGTCGAAGGCCCATACGGAGTTTTCACGCAAAACAGGAGTTCCGCAAGCCGCCAGATCTGGATAGCGGGAGGAATCGGTATCACGCCTTTCCTAAGCATGGCCCACGATCTCAAGAATTCCGAATTGGAGGTAGCCCTTTACTGGAGTGTTTGCAATAAGGAGGAAGCGCATTTCAATGATGAATTGCAGAGCCTTGCCAAACAAACACCTGGCTTGACCTACCATCTTTGGCTGTCGGATGAAACCGGTCTGCTGACGGCAGAAGCAGTGCTTGAAATAGAATACACTCAGGAGCTGAACGTGTTTGTCTGCGGACCGGAAGCAATGCGTCATTCGTTGACAGACCAGTTTCGGGCTCTCGGTATCCCCAGGCGAAACATCTACAGTGAAGAATTCGCATTTCGATAAAAACCATCCGGCCATGGCGGGTCATCCCGCGGGAGACCCGCCACAAACCAGGCTTGTCAAAAACTTAAAAGAAAATCGTTATGCTCAGAAAGTCAATGCTCTTCTTTCATGTTGTCGGGACCATTATGTATATCGGCACCATCCTTGCGCACATTGCTTCAGGGATAATTGCCGGCAGTGATGTCCAGGCCGTTTACCATACAGCCATATTCCAGGAAAAAACAGCGTATATCTTCATACTCCCCGGAATAGCTGCCAAAACAATTTCAGGCTTTGTCATGTTTTCACTTTACCCGGAAAAGCCCTTGTGGCTGAAAATAAAAATCGGGCTGGCCGCGTTTCTGGCATTTAACGCCTTTTTCCTCCTGACGCCTTTGATGCCGGAATTACAGACTTTAGCAGAAGAAAGCCTGAAGGCTGGTTACCTGACCGAGGCCTACAAAGCCAAGGAACACACAGCAACATTGGTTGGCATGAGCAATGCCATACCTCTTGTCTTAGCTGTGGTTCTCGGCGTATTTAAACCGGGTTTCAAATTCAAAAGAAACTGACCTGCCCAATAAAAAAGGCCCCTGGAAAAAGGGGCCTTTCTACATCAGGGAACCTCTGTTAATTGTCATGAACGCTTCAAGTACAAGGCGGACGGAGCGCAGAAAACCCTTTCTATCCGCTCAACGATGCAATTGAAGCGCGGAATAAATAAATTGAGGTGCTCTTCAGGCGATCTGAACGTATACCGAAGCTCTTGCACTGCAGATCGGACAGTTTTCCGGTGGTGTTCCAAGCTCGATATGACCGCAGATCGGGCAGAGCCAGATTTGGGTCTCTGAAAGATCCTCGCCATTTTTCACTGCCTCAAGCGCCTTCCTGTACAAAGTCGCGTGAACTTTTTCGGCTTCAACCGCATACCCGAACATGCGTTTTGCCTTGTGATCCTCGGCAACAGCCTGTTCATACATGGGCGGATACATCTCGTTATGCTCATAGGTTTCGCCGTCTATAGCTGTCTGAAGATTATCAGCCGTTGACTGTATACCCTCCGATGCTCCCAGGTGCCCCTCGGCGTGGATACGTTCTGCTTCTGCCGTTGTTCTGAACAACTTCGCAATATTCTTGAACCCATCCTTTTCGGCTTTTTTCGCAAAAGCCGAATATTTCTGGAACGCCTGGCTCTCCCCTGCAAATGCGTCTTTCAGATTCTCCTGTGTTGTCGGCATAATGTTAATTCTCCTTATGTAGTTGGTTTTATCAAAAATCAGGAAATCCTCAATTGTGCGTCAGTCCTGCCTTGCTTTCACCTATCGAAAAACCTCCGGCGGAGGAAAAGAGTTCCGCATAATCAATCCGAAAGGCTATCCGGTCGCCTGACATGATACAGGGAACCATCACAACAACAAACAGCACCTGAAAATCCCGAGCTCCTTGTAAATTATATCTTTGACTTGTCGCTGTTATGTAAAAACCCAACCACCCTCTCGATTATCATCAGCACAACAGTGTTCTTTGAACTCATAGGCCCGTTCTTTACCCGCCTTGCAGTAAAAAAAGCAAACAGCCGAAAAACGTAGAAGTAAAAGCAATCTTTGCATTGCAAACCTGATCATTCGTGCCTAAATTGCACTGTTGCATACGCAACGGCCAATCTCTTTTACCCCTTTATCCTTTCAAAGGATTTTAAAACAATCAAGGAGGCCGCTATGAAATCGACCAGATCTTGGACGAAATTCTTTGTTTTTTCATTGCTTTTTCTGATACCTTCGGTTACATTCGCTGACCTTACAGGGAGATGGAATTGTAACGATGGAGGACAATACTATGTCAGGCAACTGGGCAAAGAAGTGTTCTGGTATGGTGAAAAATCTGCAAACAACCCAAGCTGGTCAAATGTTGCCTCAGGTTATGTAGACGGCAATAGCATCATTCTTCGCTGGGCGGATGTTCCCAAAGGAATGCACATGCAGGAAGGAATCCTCATATTGCAAATTGATAACCCCAACAGGTTTCACTCAGTAAAAAAAACCGGTGGCTTTGGCGGTTCGATATGGGAACGCCCTTAAGCATGGTCTCGGTCAAAAAAGCCTGACCAAAAGGAGCCCCGATTACACTGCAATCCTGTTGCGCAATTAATCCGGGCTCCCTAAAATGCTTCCCGAACAACCTTGTGGGGCCGCATCATCGAGAAGAAAATGAGCACGAACAGAAAGGTTATAAACTCGGCAACGGAAAACGAGACAAAAATACCGTTGTCTCCGAAAAAGACCGGCAGCACCGCCACAAGCAAGAGCGGCAGAACGAGCGTTCTCGAAAGAGCGACAAACGCAGAAGGCAACGGTTTGTGAATCGCGGTAAAATAGGCACTGAAGACAACATTAAACCCGTTCCAGAGAAAAGCAGGCCAGCTGAGCGAGATAAACGCCAATGTAATGCTCAAGGTGGCTTCCGTACCGTTATCAAGAAACAGGCCTGCAAGTTGTTCAGGAATAAGGAGGAGCATCGCAGCCATTGAAAAGCCCACAAAAACAACGCAAATAGACGCCAGACCAAGAAACCCCCTGATCCTCTCCGGCCTCCTCGCCCCGTAGTTTGTACTGACGATCGGTTGAAGCGCATCAGAAAAACCGTAAACGATAATCTGTTCGGCAAAGAAGAGATAGTGCACGATGGTAAATGCGGCAACTCCTTCAACACCGAATCGCCCGATCATAACCCAGTTGAATACAAGAATAGCAATTGCTGCCGACAGCTGGTTTGCGAATTCAGACATACCGTTGTAGGCAACTTTGGTCATTTCACCCCAGTTCTGCTGATTCCAGGCAAATTTCAAAACGGATTTTTTCGAGAAAAAGTGGATTACCAAAACAAGACAACTGGTAATATGCGCAAGACCTGTCGCAAGAGCGGCGCCTTGCAATCCCATTTCCCACTCAGCGACAAAAAGCCAGTCGAAAAAAATATTGACCAGAGCGGCGGACACGATTGCTGCGGCTGCAAGAAGAGGTTGTCCGTCGACACGCACAAAAAAAGAAAGACACAGGCTGACCGGGAAAAAAAACATGAACAACAGCAGGATCAACAGATACTCCCTGACCAGCGGAGCAAGAATCTCATTTGCTCCAAGCATGGCGACCACCTGATCGATAAACAAAATTCCCGATACGGCGAGCACCAGCGTCAGAACAGATACCGTCATCAGGGTTTTGGAAAAAACCGCGTTGGCGGCCTCCCTTTTCGATTCACCGATATATTTCCCGCAACGAACCATCCCTCCAACGGAAAACATAACGCCAACACCAAGGAGAAGGCTGAAAACAGGCATGATGATATTTATAGAGGCAAGAGCACTATCCCCGACATAGTTCCCCACGAAAATCCCATCGACAATGCCTGACGAAGAAATCGCAAGCATTCCCAAAACATTCGGAATTGCGTGATAAAAGAACACAGTTCCGATATTGCCCTGCAGCATGTCGGCAAACCGATCTCTGCTCATGTACAACTCTCCTTGGCAGGTATTGCAAATTTCCGATGCTACTCATCCGGTAACAACCGGGTCAGAATATAGCGCAATCATGCATAGTAAGCAATTCTTGTTCATACCAAATTTAATCACTTGACATATTTTAATCATTTGATTAAATTACTGTCGAACAAAATCAATCCCGGTTGCATCTTCCCTTGCTTTCTCCGAGAAACAGCAAAAAAAACAGTATGAAAAAGTACGCAAGCAGTGAACAAACAAGGCAGACTCTCATCAATGCCGCAGGCGAACTGGCAGCAGAAACGGGTTTTCCGAATGTGTCGACAAGGGCGATTGCCTTGCGGGCAAATGAAAATATCGGCAGCATTCATTACCATTTCGGCAGCAAGGAGCAATTGTTTGAAGCTGTTGTGCAGGAGGTCATCAAACGATGCAGTGCATATCCCGTAAGCATGGCAATTGAACCGTTCTACAACGTCCTCGATACCCCGGCAGGCCAGTCGGAGGCACTACGGGCAATAGTAAAAAGGGAAATAACCCTGCTGTTCGACCCGGATTACCCCCTATGGCACAGCAGGGTTATCTATCAGCTTATGCAGCAGAAAAGCCGGTTACAGGACATGATGGTGAAAGAGATTTTCAACCCCATCGTCGATACCGTTGCATCGTTGATCAAGCGCATCGATTCAAGCCTGGACAGTCAGGAAACCTTCCTTATCATTACCCAGATGATTTCCCCGATCGCATCCCACGCCGATTACATGTCATACTGTCTTAAACACCTGGGAACAGATCATTACAGTGCAGAATATCTGCAGAAGATGGAAGATATGATTGTACGGCAGACGGAACTTGTTCTGGGCCTGAGTTCTGAAAAAGCTCGAACCAAACCTACAGAATAACATTTATGACATGACAAGAAATCCTCGTAAAGCTTTTGCCTTTTACTTCGGCGCCTTCATAATCATGGTTCTCATGAGTTGCAGCGCAGGAGAAAAAGCCTCTGAACCGAAAGCCGAGACGCAGCGCAGAGTTCCGGTGGCATATCCTCAGTTGATAAGTCCTCAAACAGTACACAACTATCCTGGAGAAATAAGGGCCAGTAAAGAGACAAACCTTTCTTTCAGGGTAGATGGGCCTCTAATAGACATACAAAAAAAACCGGGAGAGCGTGTCCTGAAGGAAGAGCTCCTTATGCAGCTTGACCCGAGAGATTACCGCGACCGGATAAAAATTCTTGAAGCCGAGCTTGACGGCGCCCTTGCAAGGGCAAACAAGGCATCACAGGATTTTACGAGAGCAAAACAGCTTTTTGAAAAAGATGTCATCGCAAAGGCAGATTATGACCTTGCCCGGAGCAACTCATCATCTGCAAATGCTGCAGTTAAAAACATTCGGGCTCAGCTTTCCGTCGCAAAACATCAACTGAAAGATACATCGCTCCGTGCGCCGTATGACGGAATTGTTACAGCCCAACTGGCAGAAAATCATGAAATGATCCGTGCCGGACAGATCGTCATGCGCATGCACGATGTCTCGACGCTTGAAATCAACACGAACATCCCGGAAAACGATATCGGGTTCCTGGTCCTGCAAAAAGGGAGCAACGCTGTTCTGACGGTTCCCTCTTTGAGGGGCCGTTTTTTCACAGCAACACTGAAAGAGTGGAGTACAGAGGCAGATAAAAAAACCAGAACATACGAGGCTACTTTTACCCTGCAGGCACCTGAAGACCAGAGCCTTCTTCCTGGTATGACAGCTGAAATAACTCTTCAGAACCTGAAAGCCCGCAAGCCGGTCATGACCGTGCCACTCGATGCTGTAACGGCCGATCGTGAAGGGAATTCCGTAATCTGGGTCTATGATGAAGAGTCGGGCGTGACAACACCAAAAAAGATTATCACCGCGGACATGTACGATGACAGAAGAATTATCGTCGACGGGGGGCTCAACGGAAACGAGCTGATCGTTACCGGAGGTGTCCATTTTCTTGTCGAGGGAATGCAGGTTGAGCCATTGAAACCCTCAGCCCCGGACACACAATACTCCGGACAACGTAAAGGACAGGAAAGCGCACTATGAACCCTGCAATCTTTGCACTGGAAAAAAGAACGATCATGATCATGCTGACCACGCTTCTGGTCGGCGCAGGCGTACTTTCCTATCAGAAGCTCGGGCGCCTCGAAGATCCGGGATTCACGATCAAAACAGCATTGATCGTAACACAGTATCCAGGGGCGAGTCCCGCCGAAGTAGAGGAAGAAGTAACAGACGTTATTGAAGAATACATCCAGTCGATGGGAGAGGTAAAAGAGATCTACTCAACATCCGAAGAAGGCATCTCCTACATCTACGTCGACATGAAGGACCACTACACCTCGAACAAACTGCCGCAGATCTGGGATGAACTGCGGAAAAAAGTCCGCCAGGCTGAATCATCGCTGCCACAGGGAGCGATGAAGCCTTTTGTGAATGATGATTTCGGCGACGTTTACGGTGTCTACTTCGCCATCACCGGCAACGGATACTCCTACGCAGACCTCAAAGAATATGCTGATTTCCTGAAAAAAGAGCTGCTGTTGTGCCGCGATGTTGCAAAAATAGACTTCTGGGGAACCCGTCAGGAGATAATCTTTGTCGAAACGGACCGGGCGAAGATGGCCGAGCTGGGTATAGCCCCCGATGTAATCACCCGAACGCTTCAGACACAGCTCTTTGCCCGCCAGAGCGGGAAAGTCGAGGCCGGCAACAACTACCTCCGCATTACTCCGACAGGTGAAATCACGAACGATAAAGCTATCGCATCCCTGCTTGTCGGTCCTCCTGAAAAAACCGTCCGCCTTGGTGATATTGCCCGGGTTTACCGGGGATACGAAGACCCGCCGCGCAATGGCCTCTGGTTTAACGGGGAACCCGGTATTGCGCTGGGCATCTCGACGATCGAGGGAGGTAACGTTATTTCCATGGGTGAATCGGTCAGCGAAAAACTTCACCAGCTTGAATCACGGAAACCCGAAGGCATCAATCTGCACAAGATCTATTACCAAAGCGATCTTGTCGAGGATTCCGTCAACACCTTCGTCACCAATCTTTTCCAGGCGGTCTTCATTGTCGTTGTGCTGCTGATGCTGTTCATGGGCTGGCAAAGCGGCCTGATGATCGGAAGTATTTTGCTTCTGACTATTTTGGGAACATTCATCACCATGGCGTTGCTTGACATCGACCTGCAGAAAATGTCGCTTGGCGCCCTGATCCTTGCGCTCGGCATGCTTGTCGACAACGCTATTGTCATTGCAGACGGCATTCTGGTCCGGGTTGAACGCGGGGACAACCGTAAACACGCTGCCGTCGAGGTAGTGAAAGAAAACATGTGGCCGCTTTTCGGTGCGACTCTCATTGCAATTCTTGCTTTTGCAGCTATTGGTTTCGCTCCCGGCGAAGTAGGAGAATACTGCCGTTCCCTGTTTGATGTTCTGGCACTCTCACTCTTCATAAGCTGGATTCTTGCCGTCACCATTACCCCCCTTTTCTGTGTCTGGTTTTTGAAAATTCCCGACCTGCACAACAAGGATCCTTTCGATAAACCTTTCTACAGGCAGTACCGCCGTATACTCCATCTGGGCATTACCCATCGATGGAAAACGATAGGGATAACCATTGCTCTGCTCGTTCTGGCATTCATTGGTTTCGGGACCTTACCACAGGCTTTTTTCCCTGATTCAACGCAACCCTATTTCTTCGTCAGCTACTGGAAGCCGCAGGGAACGCATCTTGACAAAACACGCAGCGACATGTTCGTCGCCGAGGAACATATCCGGCGTGTGGATGGCGTTAAAAATGTCACCGCGTTTCTCGGGGAAGGCGGTTTGCGGTTTGTTTTGCCGTATAGATACGTTACTCCCAACTCAAGCTTTTTTCAGCTCCTCATCGAAACCGACAGCCATGGGAGCATCGGGAGTATCAGCGCCGAGGTGGACAGGTACCTGAAAGAAAATTTCAGGGATGCCGAACCGTACCTGACAAGAATCACCAATGGCCCACCGGTTGACTTCAAGGTGGAAGTCCGGTTCAGAGGGCCTGATTCTGCCATGCTGCACGATCTTGCCGCTCAGGCCGCCATGGTCATGCAAAATACTCCCAATGCCCGCGATATTCGAACGGACTGGCGTCAACAGGTCCGGGTGGTTCGCCCGGTGTATAATGAAAACCAGGGAAGAAGCGCCGGGATCACGAAACTTGACCTTGAAGCATCGCTGCAGCGGAACTTTAACGGCGTTACAGCCGGAACGGTCAGGGAAGGCGATGAGCTGATCCCGATCGTGTTCCGGATGCCCCGCAAGGAACGCGCAACCATCGATGAGTTGAAGAACGTTCAGGTATGGAGTTCGGGACGTCAGAGCTTTCTGCCCCTCGGCCAAGTTGTCTCGGCTATCGGAACCGAATGGGAATGGCCGATCATCCAGCGGAGAGACAGAATGAAAGCCGTTACCGTACAGTGTAACCCGGTCTCCGGCCTTGCCGAACCTTTGCGCCAGTCGATGCTCAAGGAGATGGAATCCATAGAAATACCGAAAGGCTATACAATGGAGTGGACCGGGGAATACAAGGAGTCGAATAAAGGAACCGAGCCGCTTGCCCAGATATTTCCCATTTGTGTTCTCGGGATGTTTTTCATTCTTGTCTGGCAGTTCAACTCGCTGAAAAAAGCAGCCGCGATCTTTCTTACCGTCCCGCTTTCCCTTATCGGGGTCACTGCAGGTCTGCTCATAACCGGACAGGCATTCGGATTCATGGCCATACTCGGTTTTCTCGGGCTTTCCGGCATGCTGATCAAAAACGCCATTGTGCTTATCGAACAACTGGAAATCGACCTGAAAAACGGCAAGGAACCCTACCGGGCGGTTCTCGACTCCGCCGTCAGCAGACTCAGACCGGTAGTCATGGCGGCATCAACAACCATTCTTGGCATGCTGCCTCTGATCACCGATCCCCTCTACGCTGCCATGGCCACAACCATCATGGGGGGACTGTTTGCAGCTACCTTTTTAACCCTTGGAATAGTACCGGTACTTTATACCCTTTTCTACAGGATACAACCCGATGACAACTATGTATGACAACTGTAACTCGATAAGGAAAATTGTTCCTCTGTTATTTTTACTCTTTTTGCCTGTGCAAGGCCTCAAAGCCTCGGAACCACCAGAGACTGTTTTCGGAAAGCATCTGACCATCGAAAAGGCAAAACAGACCGCTCTTGAAAACAACCCCGGAATTCAGCAAGCACTTGCAAGAATCCGTTCAGCAAGGGCCATTCTCGGCCAGGCATATGCTTCGTGGTTCCCGACCATTTCCGCAGGCGGCGGCTATTTCTACCGCCATGTCGACATGCAGCCCGACTGGCAGCCGGACATACGTGTCAAGGAAGACATAACAGAGACAACCGGCAACCTTAAACTTAACTGGCTGCTTTTCAACGGTTTTGCCCGAAGGGCCGAAACACTTGCAGCGAAGTACGGCGTTGAACAGGCAAAACAAACACATGCCAATACACAGCGGCTCCTGATGGAATCGGTTGCGACAGCTTACTACCAGGCACAACTGGCCAGAGAGAACATACGGATTGCGGAAAAAAATGCGGAATTCAACAGGGCACTTGAAAAAAACGCGACGATACGACGCGAGGTAGGAACAGCTTCCCGGTCGGAAATGCTCAATTTTTCCATAAGAACTGTCCAGGCGGAAAGCGACTCCATTGACGCCAGCCGCAACTTCACCATAGCGTGTACCGTCCTTGGCGAACTGATGGGTCTTTCCGGCACCGAACTCACAACAGAGCTGTCACGCAGTCCGGACCATGGAGAAATTACCGACACCATCCCCTCATACGCACAGTTGATTGCCGTTGCCCTGAAAAACCGGCCGGACCTTCTGGCGATTGACGCCGGGATCGCCGCCGCCGAACAGCGGAAAAATGCAGCAAAGGGCTCCTGGTTGCCTTCAATCGGTCTGAGTGCCGGCCTGAACTACACCAGGCAGGAGGGAGCCGATCCCCTTCAGGTAGAACGCGATCGCTATGCCGGACTCACGGCAAGCTGGGACATATTTACAGGTGGAAGAAGAAGCGCCGAGTTCCAGGGGAAAAAGGCGGAAGTGTTCGCCCTGGAAGAAGAAAAACGCCTTAAAATCCTTTCCATCCAGTCAGGCATTCGTCAGGCTGTTGCTAACGCCGTGGCTGCCAGAAAACAGTTGCAGCGTCAGGAAAAAGCGCGCAAAATGACACAGCAGGTACGGCACGATATTGAACTGCTCTACAGAACCGGGTCTGCCACCCTGACCAGACTCAACGAGGCTCAAACGGACCTTGTTCGTGCCGAAGGCCTTGCTGCAAGCAGCAGAGCCCAGTACCTGCTCGCCCTTGAGAAACTCCGCTCGGAAAGCGGGCTGATAGCTGAATCGAGCGATTGATCGGGCAAGCCCTGCACAATTTGAAAAGCTCTCAACACAGGTTATAGCCCTCCTGCTGCACGATTGTTCCGCAAAATATTTATCTTTACCCGGAACTGGTCAATGCAAACCGCATAAACCATGCTTTATTCCGAAGCAAAGCAGGGCAGAACGTTTATCATTCGGCTGGAAGACGGCGAAATCGTTCATGAGACGCTGGAAAAGTTTGCAGCCGACCGTGACATCAGGGCTGCCGCAATAATCATTCTCGGGGGAGCCGATAAAGGCAGCAAACTCATTGTAGGACCGCAGCAAAGCCGTGCCGTCCCTGTCATGCCGATGCAGCATGAACTATACGAAGCCCACGAGGTCACAGGAACCGGCACTATTTTTCCCGATGACGAAGGAAACCCTGTGCTCCATCTTCACATGTCATGCGGGCGGGAAGAAAATACCGTTACAGGCTGTGTCCGTGAGGGCGTAAAAGTATGGCACATTATGGAAGTCATACTGTTTGAAATCATCGGGACAACGGCGACCCGCGAGCCCGATCCTGAAATTGGATTCAAGCTGCTGGTTCCGTAAGAATGTTGAACTATCAAGCCATCCAGCATTTTTGCCTTTTGACCTTTACCTTTTGACTTAATCTTCCAATGGAGTTTTTCTCGGACTTGATGTGGTGGGGTTTGCTGTCCTGTGCACTTGCAGCGGCAATTGCCCCGGCCTTTTTTCAGAAGATCCGTTTTCCGGTTCTTGCTGCAACGGCCCTTTTTTGCCTTGCAATGGTTACTGCCATGTATTTTGTTACAGGAACGGTATCCGCAATTACCGGGTCGGTTCTAACACTTTTCGCAGGCTTGACAGCCCTGCTTGTTACCCTGATTATCTCAGGAATAAACACAATGCTCAAGAAACGGTACCGCTGACTTCCCCGTACTCCACGCCCAGTGACGCTGCAACAGCTTTATGGGTCACAACACCCTTGTGGGTATTCAAGCCGGCCTTCAGGCCGGGCATTGCCCCGACAGCCTTTTCGACTCCCATGTCGGCAATCGCTTTGACATACGGCAATGTATTGCCGGTAAGCGCCTCTGTGGAAGTTTTTGCATATGCACCCGGCATGTTTGTCACGCAATAATGCAGAACCCCTTCCTCACTGTAGACAGGGTTTTCGTGGGAAGTCGGCCTTGATGTTTCCGAACATCCACCCTGGTCTATAGATATATCGACAAAAACCGCTCCTCTTTTCATCGAGCGCAACATTTCACGGTCCAGCAGCCGGGGGGCAGCCGCACCCGGAACAAGAACAGCTCCAACAAGCAGGTCGGTATCTTCAAGCTCCTCTGCAATATGTTGTCGTGTCGAAAACAGCGTCTGAACCTGCGGCCCCAGCACAGTACCCAGATAACGCATTTTTTCCTGGTCAAGCTCCAGTATGGTTACCCTGGCACCAATCCCTTTCGCAATCATGGCTGCATTCATTCCCGCAGTACCCCCGCCCAGAATGGTAACCTTGCCGGGCATGACCCCCGGAACACCACTCAACAACGTTCCGTTTCCTCCCAGGTGATTTGCAAGATAAAACCCTCCAGCCATGACACTCATTCTACCGGCGATCTCGCTCATCGGAACAAGAAGAGGCAATCGCCCGTTTTCAACAACTGTTTCATATGCTATCGCGCTTACTCCTTTTTCAACAAGATGACGCGCCAGTTTAGGATCAGCGGCAAGATGAAGAAAGGTAAACAACACCTGACCGTGGCGCAGATAGCCATACTCAGATGCAACCGGTTCCTTTACCTTGACAATCATATCGGCGAGCCAGACCTTTTCTGCGCTTGACAGTACCTCTGCACCCGCCTTTCTGAACGCCGTGTCGCTGAACCCGCTTCCTTCTCCTGCTCCGTTCTGGACCAGGATCCTGTGCCCTGCATCTGAAAGGTACCGCACGCCGGCAGGAGTACATGCCACACGGCTTTCCCTGATTTTCACCTCTTTCGGTATACCGATGATCATGAAACCTCCTCCCTCCATGCTTCGTATAACATCACCATCGCAAGGGTATCGAGCTCGCAATACTGAAGCAATGCATTGACAATAGCTTCTCTCTCAAAATCCTGCATCTCCTCATACTGGAGCCTTGCATATGCAGTCATTGCCGCTCCGCCGTGACGAATTACATTTTCTTCCTCCCCGCTCATCAAATGCTCCATCTCCTCCGGAGCAATGTCAGTAAACATCTTCGGCAGAAGCAGATAAGGATCTTTAACTCTATCGTTTTCCTTTTCAATCCACCTTTTGCCTTTGAAGTTCCAACTGAAAATTCCTCCCTCGGCGCCGTAAACCTTTCCCGCGTATTTCCGTTGCAAAAAAGCCGAACTCTCCAGCACGGCCGGCAGAACGTACTTGATGGAGTTCGACCCCCTTGTCAGGGGATGATAGTAGTAGCGCTTTACCATATCGAGCAGATCAATCATATCTCTTGACCCCTGCCATGAATATTCGTTTCCTGACGAGGAGTGGGAAATACTCTCGATGAAAGCGAGAAGCTCTTCACTGTCTTCCGGAGGGTTCTCATCTTCCCTGAGCTGGCGGTGAATGACGTTCAGAACAGTGTTCTCGTAATGGCTATAGCGAAAAACCGAACCTTGATCCTTTTCCAGTTCGGTTTTGAGTGCCCGGAGAAATTCATAGTTCGGAAACACGCCGGGATCTGCAAGCAGAAACTGGCCCGCATGACGGACACCGCCGTTTTCTTCCACTACATGATGCGAGTACTGGAAGGCAATCATCTCATAGGGATGACACCCGGCAGTAAACGGAATGGGAGCCATCGCGGTCTCAAAATCGATAAAGTGTAAAGGAAAACACCAGGCACTCATTTCCCGCTTGAGATTGTCCTGGTCAATGAAAGGCTCTCCGTCATTTGCCTTGACCTTGTCGATCTGCATGAGTTGGCGGCGTGTCCTGGAAAGCCCGGGTCGCCCGTCATCCCCGTTGTCCCTCATTCCAAGATCCTGCTCTTCAAGATCGGTAACCTTCAGCTTTCCTGCAGAAATCGCCTTGTCTTTTTTTCTGTAGTCCCAGAGATCTAGCACCAGCGGCTGTCCGAAATCCTCATCCCGCCATCCGAAAGCCTCTTTCCAGCACTCTTTCAACCCGCTTTTCTTTTGTCCGTTTTCTTCGGAAGACCTGAACTGGCATTTTCCGCATTTTCCTCCCGGCTCCGGAGGAATTTTCCGGTCCTCTGCATAACACTCTGCAAAATACCGCAGCACCCCCCAAAACCCCAGGGGATCAAAGTCCTTCGTTCCTTCGCCGTTCACGATCATTGAAACGTATGTATCGACCGGTACGGAAGTCAACAGAGGAACAGAAAGGTCATCGGGGCTCAAGTTTCCGATCAGTACTTCAGCCTTGCTGCCGGATAACCTGCGGATACGGAACTTCTGGCCCAATCCGTCAGTCGGACATCTGGCGGTCTTGTCTGCAAGCATGAGAAACGCTTCGGTGTTTAACTCCGGCATCGCTTTGCCGACAACACAAGCCTGAAATGCAACATCATAGAGATAAGGCTTCCATGCTGCTGCAAGAGTGCCTCTTTTGCCGACAAAGGGCATCTCTTCAGCAGGGTTCCACGATTTTGACTTGACCTCGTAAAGACGCAGACGTCCATCCTCTTTGACCAGAATATCGACTCTCACGAAAAGATTCTCATACAGAAAAGCCGGCTCGTACAGTACCACGTTTTCCTGCTGAAGCAGCCGGGCTGTTTCAGCCAGCGCCGCCTGGTCGTCGAGTTGTCCAATCATATGCCCTCCGGGAAAATAAGAGCGGGCAAGCGCACCGACCTGAAATCCCCCTTCGGCCAGTGCGGCAAGAAACAGGTCCTCGCTCGACTGATCGGCGTACTCATTCGGCTTTCCGGTATAGAAAAGCTTTGTCGGACACTCCATTGCAAGGAGAAATCTCGATTTCGTCAGATATCGGCCTGTCATGTTCTTTCGTACATAAAGGATTGGCTTTTCCACCCGGTTATGCGGAAAGCATAAAATATTCGACCGGTTCGAGCTGAAGAAACAGGAGTTTCATGGAGTGAAACACGCAGCCGGACATGCTTCACCCGCGTACCTGTCCGTATGGAGTACCGGATCTCCCCCCGGATCGGCAAGATGGAATTGATGCTGTCCCGACATGAAAACAGTATAGCATTTTTCCGGAACTACCCGATCAGGGAGAAAAAAACACAGGTTTTCGGGGTAAAAGCAGCAAAAAGAAAACGATCAACCCCATAGCCCCCGACGCAACGAGAAACGCTCCGTTGAGGGAGAAAAGAGCGATAACCGGAGCCATGACGACAGGAGAAAGGAACTGTCCCAGAAATATCATTCCGGTAAAACCGCCCACTGCTTTTCCCCTTATACGCTCGGGAGCCGCATCCATAAGCAAGAAACTGCCGTTCGGCATCAGCATGCCGTTGCCGAATCCGGCAAGTCCGAGCCCTGCAAGTATGTACAGATAGTTCCCGGCATAACCTATCACAACATACCCGGCAGCGACACATCCGAACCCGAGAACGTAGATAATCCGGTAAGACAATCTGCCTTTGATCAAAGGATAGGAAAGAGAAGAAAAGGCCCCGGCAAGTGCAGATAACGAAATGGCAAGACCGGTCATGGCGCTGCCGATGCCAAAACGGTCCTGAAGAATAAACGGCACCTGGACAAGCACCATATAGTAAAAGATCATCAGCAGAAAAACCAGAAGATAGATCAGGCTGATGGCAAGGTAAGGTACACGCAACGGTTCGTGACAGGTCTCGCCTTTGTTTTTCATGCCGGGTTTCGGCTCGCCGAACCCGATCATCGCCATTACAAGGACAACAAAGGCTGTCAGGTAAGCGAGAAAAGGAGCTTTCCAGCTTATTTCGGCAAGCAACCCGCCCAGCAGGACCAGTACAACTCCTCCAAGATACATGAACCCGGACTGAAGACCAATAAATTCAGCACGTTCACGCCCGGAAAAAAAGTCACCGATCAGTGCCGTAGCAGCGCTCATAATCCCGCCGACACCTATCCCGAGGACTGCGCGACTGACAAGCAGGAGAAAAAGGTCGTCGAGAAAAAAACCGCTGAATCCTGACAAGCCGTACAAAAACAGCGAATAGATGAGCAGCTTTTTGCGCCCGAAAAGATCTGAAAGATGACCTGCAAGCGGTGCGCATACGGCGATCATGATGGCCGGCATTGTCAAAACAAGTTTTGAAAGAACGCTTGCGCTCTCTCCCGAAAAATGACGGCTGATCTCGGGAAGCGCAGGAGAAATAACGGCTCCGGCCATTACCGTCATCGCACTTGACAGCAAGAGTACTGCTTTTATCAGCCGCATGTTCATCGGCTGTAACCTGCACCTGACGTTGCAGCTCTTCCAATACTGATATTCCGCTCGCCGGAAGTCACGTTGTGCATGGCTTTCATCTATGCGTGTTTCTCGTTACGATACGTTCCGGCACAGTATACGGAAAAAGCAAGTATCGCGATAGCGTGCTTTAAGCCATATGTCCAATAAGGATGAAGAAAGCGCCTTGAAACAGTGCGAGGATGTTTTGAAAAGTATAAAGATTTACAACGTCCGCTATGATGACTTATGGAACAATGCCCCTGATGATAAGTGATCAGTGCGAACGCTTAGATGCTAATATCAGCCTTTCGAGCCAGTTCGCCCATTCGACAAAAGAACTCATATCTGCTCCCCTGTTCTCGTCCTCCAATCGTATCTCGCTCATATAAGGAAACCTGATTACCGTGTCTTTAATTATACGCAAACCACAATCAACTTTTCAACTTATTGAACAACGTTATATAATAGTTGCGGTAAGCAGAGGCGGCTTTCTCTGAAGTAACTGCAAATTTATCAATGACATCCTGATGTTTTTTCAGTAGGGCTACAGGTCTTGCTAACCATAAGAGGAAGGAGGATGTCATGCAAACGGAAGCTGAAAGACTGGTAGCGTATCGGCAGTTGCGCACCGGTATCAGGGGTTCAGAAACACATCTGATCGTAGGAATCGACATTGCCAAGGAAAAGCATCATGCATTCTTCGGCACCGCTACAGGAAAGACGCTATGTAAACAGTTCACCTTTCCAAACAGTAGAGATGGGCTTGAACTGTTGCTCTCCAAAACAGAAACAGTGCGTTTGCAGCAACAGCTGCAACAGGTAGTTATCGGCGTAGAACCGACAGCAAACTATCACAAACCATTGGCCGATCATCTTGTGCAGCAAGGTCTGCAGATGGTGCAGGTATCCGGGGTTGCAGTCAAGCAGAATCGTGAACTGCTCGATGGGCGCTGGGACAAGCATGACCGCAAGGATGCAGCCAACATTGCCGACCTGATCGCTCAAGGCAAGTGCCAGTTCTATGAGTACCCTTCACCTGCTATTCGTGAGCTTCGAGAGTTGCTCCATTTGAAGCACACACTCAACAAGGAGGAGCATCGCGTCAAGACTCGTATCAGGAACAACCTGTTGGCACAGTTCTTTCCTGAAATGGATCAATTTGTTACGACGTGTCAGCAGGACACGTTAGCAGTTATCGGTACCTGCTGCTCTCCCGAGCAGATTACCGCATTGGATTATGAGTCGTTCTTTGAAAAAGTTGTCACGGTGTACAAAGGAAAGCGACAGGAAGAGCATCTGTTTCGCATCTGGCAGTGTGCCCAAACCTCCATCGGTTGCCAGGCTGGCAATGTACCGATCTATGAGGGAAAAGTGCTCATCGATCAGTTGCTCCACCTGCGCCAGATCATAAAGGATATTGACGAACAGATTGCAGCATTGTGTTCAGGATTTGAAGAATATACTTGTCTGTTGAGCATCCCGGGTATTGGGCCTGCGATTGCAGCAACCATCCTTGGTGCTCTTGGCAATCCCTACCGGTTCGATACGGCAAAACAGGTCATCAAACTTGCTGGTCTTGATTTGAGTGCGGCTCGCAGTGGACGACCAGCGTTGAAAGCAACACCGGTCATCTCCAAGAGAGGCAATCCTGAACTGCGCTATGCACTTTGTCAGGCAGCACTGGTGGCCGGATCACGCAATACCTTTTTCCGATGCTGGTTTGCAAGAAAGCTGCAGGGACGGGAACGCGAACGAGGAATTATGGGAATTCTCCGGGTTAAACTGGCAGCGATTCGGCGGGAACAGCCCGTGGAACAACGTTGAGGCAATGACCTCGTGTGGGACAATTTGGGCCTCTCACTCGAATCCCGGAATCTGGATAAAGGATGCTTGACAGCCGTTCATCAGCATGTCGCATACCCGATAACGATAAGGTACGGGATTCTACAATAGTGAGCAACCCTGCCGTTCTCTATCGTGCTTCTAGAAGCACTGGACGGGAGTATTTGCCACTAATAAGAAGTTTGTATTTGGAGGTTTCAATATAGGATGTCCCCTATTCCATCAGTACCAGTGCTGCCGATCACCAGCCCTTTTACATCAGGGTTCTGGCTGATTTCATCGGCAGAAAGAGGTTCGTGCCTGAGAAGCACGGGGAGGTTGTTGAAAGTGGGGGCTGCCTTTTTCAGTTCTTCTGCAGGTCGGTAGACCTGGTAGATTTCATCGGGGTTGAGGCCAAGTTCATCATGTCCAGGAATTTCCCGTCCATAATAGGGGCTGACCGTTGCCTTGCTGATATGCGAGGACTCGACGTGTAGAAAGCCGTTCTCGTCGTCCCTGCGGACGCTGAGAGTGGAGCGATCGAATACGATAAGCGGAGCTGTCGCTGTTGCCGGCATAAGCGTTCGGAATTGATTTTCACGAAGTATATGCTTACGCCGTCAGCGGAACTACGGTGTATTTTCAGAAAATGATTATTTTCAGTAAAAACAGGGGGTTTATGAAACAGATAATCGCAGTTCTCACGACTCTAATACTGGTTCTTGCTGCAACGACGGCATTCGCCGTAGACCAGTACTATGTAAAAATCTTTGACAATGGATTCCGAAAGGAGTTTATTGATACCGGCAGCATAAGATTTCAAGGAAAACAAGGTGCTGTCACACGGGTAGTATCTTACAGGGAGCCTGTTTCAACAACAGACTTACGCCCGGTTTATCGGGAAAAATACGGAGCACCCGTTGCAACATTTCGGTCCATGCGCATGAACTGTATTTTCGATTTCGAAAAAGACACCATGACGATAGACGCTATAGCGTTTTTGGAGAACGAATATGGAACGGGAACAAAAGCGACAAAAGGGGTCGTGTGGGGAGGATTTGTCAATGAAACGTTGTTGGTTGGTGATGATGTGGCGATGGGGACTCTTCTCAGAATAATGAAGGAAATTCGCGAAGAGCGCATTGCAAACGGTCAGGCTTTCGGATCAATGTGGTAGGATTTACCCCTTAAATCCTTTTGGTTTGCCTCCTGCCGGGTAATCAACACCCTGGATGAGTGCCGTCCATGTACATTTGCATTTAATCTTTTCCCCTGGCAGTATCCATTCGCCGTTAATGTAGAGCCCTTTTGCTATTCTGAATATCTTTTTCTCGGCCTTGTGATGAGGGCACGACTTTGCACCACAGTCAGCAAACCGCCATGTTCCGGATTCCATACCCAAAGACAGTTGGCTGATCTGGGACATCTTACTCTTGATTCTACTGCGCATATGATGAGCAATGGGCACAGCCTCTTTTCTCGGAATGCCGCAAATGGCTGATAGTTCATTCACAAAAAAATGAAGGTCTCCCGCTCCTTTTTCAGCAAAACGTACAAGCAATTGCTCGACCGCGTCCACATTTTTTATTTCTTTGCACGGTATCTCTTTGGCGCACAGACGAAGATATTCACGCACTTCGGGATTATCGCGGCCCGTTTATGATCAAACTCGACCGTTGGCAAGGACCTATACTGCTTTTGGGCTTTTCTGAGGCCCCGGAAGGGGTTTTCTCATCAGGTTCAGCGTCCTTGGGATTGTTCGAAAAAAGGAACTGCAAAAAACGTTTCATATCCCCTGTCATAAGAAATTGAACTCTAAGACCTCCCAAACACCATCGTCAACCTGCTTGATCTTACCATAGTAATTGTACTTTATGTAGACCCCAAACGCATTTTTGGCTTTCACCCACGCATAAACTTCGTATACCTGATCTCCTAAATGCTCAACGTGTGCTGGAGGCTCAGAAAATTCAAAAAACTTAGCCCCATCCGGGAATCTCAGATGATTGTCTTTAACATATGTCTGCATCCTTGTTTCAGCAGATATAGTATTTTCTACTTTATCCCAAGGCTTTGGCGGGTCCATGGTCATGAACAAGACGAAAAAGAAAAAGATGAACGATGATACCGCAAAAAGACACCCGAAAGTTTTTAAAGCCGGTTTTGGCTTCTTCTGTTTAGAACCCATATTTTTTTCAGATGTGCCGGATTCAGCAGCAATTACACCCTTCTCATCGGAATCACTCTTGAAATAAGTCAGCGACATCACTTTCTGTTTCAGCTTGTTGTAGTCAGTGGTCGCCATCATGCCAAGCCATTTGCGGCCATCCTTCAGGACGCATACGGCAGCGACTTCTTTGCTATTGCTGCCAATGACAGACCCGGCGACCATCCCGGCGCCTCCGAACATTGCACCTCCCACTACACCACCCGCAAGCGCATTCTGTTCGGCTGAGCCGACATTGGAGTCTGCAATCTCAAGTGATGCTATGTCGGCAACAGGTACTTCTTCCCTGAAAAGCGATCCATTTTTCCGGAGATACAGTTTCCCCAGTGCATAGGTACTTCCTCTGCCGATCTTAAAGTCGCCGGCAAGTATTTTGATTGCCCCGTACATAAACTCAATCCCGTTTTGTGATTGTTATTTCCTGCGCACTTAAATATCAGTCAATCCAGATCGAACCCGGAAGCTGCCCATTGAGGCGGTATTCTTTTATCAGTCCGCGGCAGAATCGGTAGATCGCGCCTTCTATGGGGTCGTCGAGCTGAAGCTTTGCCAAATCTTCGACGTAACCCCTCCATAGCGGATATTGAGGCGTATCCATTCTGTAAAAAGCGATAGCATCCATCAAAACATTTTTCTTTACGATATCAACGATATGGTGGGAACGCATGCACCGGAATTCGCCGGGAGGCGTAACGTTTATGATGTGTATGCCTTTTTCCGGTTCGGATTCGCCGGGATGTGTGAGATCGCGAATATCGTACTTTTCCACGAATTCTTTTGGAAGAAAATCGTTCAGGTGAACGGGTTTTTTAAACGAATCCGTGCGGTCAAAACCTACTTTATTGCCTCTGACCTGGAGCGTGCTCAGATCAATAAACACCATGTGCTCACCGTCGTCATAAATCCTGAGCATACTGTTGTATGCCGGTACCGAAGCCGAAACAGCCGCCGCAACAAACAGCACTACAAGCATGCCTTTCAGATGCCTCATGAAATCCCCTCTCTTTCGGTTAACAATACCCCAAATATACTTAAATATTCGGTATATTGCAGCTTAACAGCTTTGCAAATAGCCTTTTATGCGAGCAATACGAACCTCTCGGCGTGACAAAGGGGATGGACTACCAGGTGCAGGGTGTGGCAAATGATCATTACTAAAATCAACGTTATTCCTGGTCGGCATGTATGTTATCAGGGTATATAGTGTCCGAATTTTTGTTCATACTGATTTTTAGCATAGACTTCACCTGTTTTTTTGTTATAAACAACAACCTCTGTAACCTCAACGTAGATGTATTTTTTTAAAAAGCTCCTGCTTATCGGGGAAGTAAAAGTTGCTTGTTTAGTGCCAACAGTTTGCTTTGTATAACCTTTTTCTCCAATTTTTTTAAGCTCACAAACAAATAAAACTCCAAAATTATTTTTCAATTCTGTTCTTTCTTCACTGGACATCTTGATGAAAATGAAATTATTCAAATCTTCGCTATTTATGGCATAAATACCATAATAATCTTCACTAATTCCATGGACAATGACTTTTGCACCAAAAATGTTTTGAGCCACATAGTCATACTCTTTCTGTTTTATGCGTTTTATCATTAATCCTTCATCATCTATAACCTTCCCTATTCTTAAAATCTCCTGTGTAGTATCATATCTACCATAGATATAACCTTTCATATCAGGATAAGCTGCACTTGCAAATGTATATTTATTTTTCTGTAATGGTTCTTGAATTCTTTTTAGGTAGGCATCTTTCTTTTCATCATCCTCTCTAGGCGGATACTTTTTTCTCAAATACTTATAAAGCTGTACTATATCATCATTACTATATCCTTTTGGCAAAACAACTTTTTCTCTGGCATTGGCAGCAACAGCAATATCATACAAAAAAGTGACATTTGCTGCACACATAAGTAGAACAATAGTTATAATTTGTTTCATGATGTTTCTTTTTTAAATCAAATCAAACACTATTCTATTATAAGTAGCAATATGAAACCAAAGTCGAATAATTGCAATTATAGATTAATCAATTTTCTTCATATTTCCTTTATACATTAGACGACAATACACCATATTTTAAAATAGGGCACGTCGTTCATCAAGCAAAACAATTATTAGCAACAACCTTTTCCCCTCAAAAAACCAGAAAAACAGAAGCCCGGCATTGACCGGGCTTTTCAGTTTCATGCTCCATATGAGCACGCTGCTCAACGAATCACATCCCCCCGCAAATCCCTTCAATTGCAAAGCCACCCTCTAAACTTCTCCATGAGTACGATTATATCAAAAGGTTTTTCATTACGGCATTCTCAACAGAGAGAAGACGGAATTATAGTCGCAATACTCTGCGAGTACGATTATATCAAAAGCCAGTATAATCAGATGCAGGATGCGGTGTATGGACCGTCGCAATACTCCATGAGTACGATTATATCAAAAGTCATCTTTACTCTCCTCGGATTTCTGGCATTCGTTTCATGTCGCAATACTCTGCGAGTACGATTAGATCAAAAGAGCAAGTGTCGAGCATATTGAAATAATACGTGAGATGTAGTCGCAATACTCTGCGAGTACGATTATATCAAAAGGGTACCTCTGGAAACCCTTGTCTGGCAAGGGCTCCCGGCGCAAAAACCGGAGCAGAAGCAAAATTCAGCTATGCCAAGGGACAATACACCGCTTTTCTTCAGTGCGTTCATCTGTATTTTATCAAAATATCAGCATGTATACAACAACCTGAGCTGAACACCTGATCATTTTCCCCGCAACTTCCTCTTTAACAATACGTTACGGACAATTTTCACCATTTTTGACCGGCCCCTAAAAGTAGGGGACGTTGTTCAGCAAGCAAAATAACTTTCGACAACAACAACTTTCCCCCTTTCCAACCTCCCGCAAACACAGAAGCCCGGCGATAAACCGGGCTTTGTTCATTCATGCCAGATGATGCCTCTTTAACGGAACCAGGTTCGATTCTCCATGAGTACGATTATATCAAAAGGAGGAAAGCGTGTTCATATTTCAGCCAGACAAATCCACACGTCGCAATACTCTGCGAGTACGATTATATCAAAAGTACGGTCGATAGCGGGTCTGTAAGCGGTATGAATCTGGCGTAGTCGCAATACTCTGCGAGTACGATTATATCAAAAGAGGTTACTGCGAACCTGGGCGAAGGATTTTCTTTCGAGGTCGCAATACTCTGCGAGTACGATTATATCAAAAGAACCTTTCAGCGAAATGGTCAAGATGGGTGTTTCTATAGTCGCAATACTCTGCGAGTACGATTATATCAAAAGGGTACCTCTGGAAAGCCTTGCATGACAAGGGCTCCTGGCGCAAAAACCGGAGCAGAAGCAAAATTCAGCTATGCCAAGGGACAATACACCTCTTTTCTTCAGTGCGTTCATCTGTATTTTATCAAAATATCAGCATGTATACAACAACCTGAGCTGAACACCCGATCATTTTCCCCGCAACCTCCTCTTTAACAATACGTTACAAACCATCTTCACCATTCCTGACCGGCCCCAAAAACAAGCTGCGGTTTTACGCCGTTCATAAATCCCAAACCCCCTTCCATCCTCCCGCAAACAGAGAAGCCCGGCGATAAACCGGGCTTTTCAGTTTCCTGTTACACAAGAGCACGCTGTTCAACGAATCACATCCCCCCGCAAATCCCTTCAATTGCAAAGCCACCCTCTACGCTTCTCCATGAGTACGATTATATCAAAAGGAACGTGCAACAGATATGCAACGTGGATGGCCTGGAGAGTCGCAATACTCTGCGAGTACGATTAGATCAAAAGCTTTCTCACGGAGGGAAAATACATGCGCCCCGAAGATAAGTCGCAATACTCTGCGAGTACGATTAGATCAAAAGTAAAAATCCTGATGATACAGCTTTAGCAAGTACAGAATCGTCGCAATACTCTGCGAGTGCGATTATATCAAAAGAGTACCTCTGGAAAGCCTTGCCTGGCAAGGGCTCCCGGCGCAAAATCGAAGGCACGCGCGAAAATCAGTGATGTCAAAGGACAAAGTGCTGATTGTACTGATTCTGTTCATCTCTATCTTACATAATTTGAACGAGTTATACAAGATCGAAGGCATATTCGTTCGTGCAACAGGGCTTAACCTATTAATGTATAATACAATACGGCGTCTTTGCCTGCTTTTCAGGTCGGTAAAAAAACGAGGCTTCGATGTTTTTCCCTTAACTGTAATTTTTCAAACACGTTACCAAAATCACTCAAGCGCCCCTTTCAACCTCCCGCATCACTTCAACCCGTCCAGATAATCAGTCCAGGCCTGCATCATTCTTTTCCGCTCCTCGATGTGTTGTGTGCGGTTATATGCCGTACCAAGTCTATCCGGAACGCGGTGCCCGAGCTGGGCCTCGATAGCGTCGGGGCTGAACCCCAGCGTTTCGTGCAGCATGGTCCGGGCCGTTGCCCTGAACCCGTGAGCGGTGACAGTAGCGGAGTCCCATCCCATTGTGCGCAATGCCTGGTTAACCGTATTCTCGGACATCACCCTCGATGCGGCCCTGCCGGGGAACACATACCGACTGCCTCCGGTGAACGGCTGAAGCTCCTGCAGAACCTCGATGGCCTGCCTTGCCAGCGGCACCGTATGCACCTGCCCTTTGCGCTGTTCTTTTTCCCTGAGCGTAAACTTCATGTCCTCGACAGGAATTCGCCAGGCCTGCCCGTCCAGGTCGATATCGTTCCACTTCGCGTTGCGTAACTCTCCCGGACGGACAAACAGCATGGGAGACAGCTTCAGGGCAGCGCGCACGATATGCGAACCGGCATAGCCGTCTATATCACGAAGCAGCCGGCCAAGCATATCGGGATCGAGAATAGCCGCCATGCTTTTCGTCCTGGGTTGCTTGAGCACCTTGCTCAGACCGGCAGCCGGGTTGTACGCCACACCGGGGATGTCAGAAACGATTGCAAACATGAAAATCTGACTGATGATCGTTTTGATCCTGTGCGCAGATTCGTATGCCTGGCGATTCTCGACAAGCCGTAGAGCAGCGAGAACGTCTTTTGTCGTGATCTCGGCTATGAGCTTGCCGCCAAGCGGAGGAAGGATGTCCCGTTTGAGCCGGGACCGTACCGTCCGGGAATGGCCATATGTCCACTCCGTTTGAGCAACCTCGAACCACTGCCGGGCAACCTTTTCCAATGTATTCTGCTGAATTTGCTCTTCTGCCCTCTGCGCCGACTTTCTGCGCTTGCGTTCTTCACTCGGATTGATGCCTTGGGCGAGCAAAGTCCGGGCTTCCTGCCGTCTTTTCCTCGCATCTTCGAGCGATACATCAGGGTAGACACCAAGCGAGATCATGCAGGACTTACCGCCGAACCTGTACTTGAACCGCCACCACTTCGATGCCGGCAACGGCTTCCCTTCTTTGCTGTATTTCCGGGCTGGAATAAATAAAAATAACCCCTGACCGTCGAAAACAGTTTGCGGTTTTTCCGCGGCTTTGATCGCCTCGACGCGCCGGGCTGAAAGCGGTGGAATTCGTTTCGCCATTTTGGGTATAACTCTTGAGTTATTATCTCGGCATCCGCCGAGAACTCTACTTGATATTATACCTAAAATGAGTAGATTACAAAAGACTTTCCCGGACTATAACAAGTGGCAAAAAAGCGTAAACCCCTGAAAAATCAGGGATTTACAGACGTTTTCGGATTTCACCGGACATCTTAAGAGTGGAGATGGCGGGAATCGAACCCGCGTCCAGAACATTGCTTGAAACAGCCACCACACTCATCTTCGGTGGTTGAGGTTTCGTGCGCCGCGACTCCGCCGACAGAGTTCGGAACACTATCCCGGAAAACTATTCATCCGCCCCTCCGGGAAAAAACGAATGAAGCTTGCTTGCGCGAGCTGAAGCTCAAGCGCGGGTTATGCCGTTGGGCGGCTTCGGAGCAAGCGCCTCCCCCGCCGAACGATGGCTATCTGAATTAACTTTTGCTAATTAGGCAGCCATTGCATACGAATGATCGTCTGCATCTAATGATTGCATAGACTTCTTTAACGAGTCCATCCATGCTGAAACTCGGAGTGCAACTGGATCGCACACCTGTCCTGTCAAAAGCCTGTCATCCCCAAAACCAAAGAACAATGTTTGAAAAACATGAGGCATATATATAATTTTACAACCATAGGAACAACTCAAATACTCAGAACAACGTTCCATGTTCAAAAAAAACCTGAAAGCAACCAAAGTAGTTCTCTGGGGACTTGTCTCTTATGTAGTGCTTGTTACCCTCCTGGCCATCTTTGGGTGATAAACCATCAGTTCATACCGGGAAGTTCGGAGGAGTTTGCAGCGAAAAAATACTCCCCTCCCTTTGAGCGTACTGTTCTGGCCCACATACGCTCATATTCAACGCTGAAAACGATCTTTTGTGAGGCTTCAGCCGTGTACCATGAACCTTCCTCGAACTCCGTTTCGAGCTGGCCGGAGTCCCAGCCTGCATACCCAAGATAAAAACGAACCTCCGACGGAGACACCACCCCTGAAGTCATGAGATAACTGAGCTGCTCCTGTTCACCGCCCCAGAACACACCGGGCAAAATCTCATGGGCGCCATCAATCACATCTCCTCTGCTGTGCAGATAGTGGATCGTGTCAACCTGAACCGGCCCCCCCATGTGAAGGGGAACGTCAATATCATCAAAGCCCGCAATAGCCTCGCTTACTTTTATCTCCATGGGACGGTTTAAAATAAAGCCCAGCGACCCTTGTTCATTATGCTCACACATCAGCAAAACAGTGCGCTTGAAGTTTGATTCAAGCATCACTGCCGACGCCATGATAAGTCCCCCTGTTGTAAGTTCTTCAAATTCGTTTACCATGATTCACCCGGTATTTTCAATATATTCAAGCAGTTCCGCCGCGTGTTCCGCAGGCTTCACTTTCGACCAGACATGCTCTATGGTTCCATCTTCCGCTATGAGATAGGTAATTCTGTTCGTCCCCATATACTCCCGTCCCATAAATTTCTTCAGCCCCCAAACACCGTAATCCTGCACTATTTTTTTCTCCTCATCGACAACAAGCCTGAAAGGAAGTGCATACTTCTCGACAAATTTTTTATGACGCTTTTCACTGTCAATGCTGACCCCAAGAACCTCGACACCTATCTTCTTAAACTTAGGGAAATTGTCTCTAAATGCACAAGCTTCTTTCGTACATCCAGGGGTATCGTCTTTGGGATAAAAATACAGAATAACTTTCTTGCCACCATACTCCTTGAGCGTAACGGTTTTTCCGTTTTGGTCGGTTGATTCAAAAAGCGGGGCTTTCATGCCCGGTTCAAGTAATGACATAGTTATGATACTTTTATGAGCGCCTTCATGATTACCAATTTTTTTACTGCTTGATATGAATTAATTGTGCAAACAAAAAGTTTCTTTGCTTGAGTACAATAACGCCACGGGACAGGTAGTGAAGCTGAACGCTTGCTCTATACTGTTCCGGTTCCGCGATGCGATAACGACGAGTCACCATGAACATCTACAGCTATTGCCCGATATGCGGTACCCCACTGGGAACGGCAGAAATAGAAAACCGAACAAGAAAAACATGTCCGTCATGTTCATGGATACATTACGAAAACCCTTTGCCTGTCGCTCTTGCCTACACAGTGAACCGCTCGGGCGAATTGCTCGTTGTCCGACGAGCCCACCATCCGGCATATAACGAATGGGCTCTGCCGGGAGGATTTCTGGAGTCGGGGGAAACACCGCAGGAGGGCTGTCTGCGGGAACTGCGGGAAGAAACATCATTGCAGGGAAACATAGACCGGCTTATCGGAGCATATCACCGAGAATCGAAAATGTACGGTTCCCTGGTGGTTGTCGCCTATAAAGTCGTCGTTATGAACGATGCCCTGCAAATCAACCATGAGCTGTATGAAGCAGGTTTTTATCCGTCCGAGCGTATCCCTCAGATCAACATTCCTTTGCATCAGCAAGTCATTGAAGATGTCAGAAACCATGACCACCAGCATCCTCTGTGACCCACCGGCACCCTTTCATTCAGCGGCTTAAAACCTCGATGTATGTGTTATATTTCTCATAACTGCCAAGCCAGCAAAACCATCGCTAACATCACAAAAAAAGGAGACCTTGCATGACCAAAATTACAGACATTGAGGGAATCGGACAGGCCTTCGGTGCAAAACTCGAAAATGCCGGAGTGCCAAACGATGCCGAACTGCTGAAACAGGGGTGTGACCGAAAAGGCAGAAAAGCCCTCGCGGAAAAAACAGGCCTTGGCGAGCATCAGATACTGAAATGGGTAAACCGTGCCGACCTGTCGAGAGTCAAAGGAGTCGGATCAGAGTACTCTGACCTCCTTGAAGAAGCAGGCGTCGATACCGTTCCTGAACTCTCCCAGCGTAATGCATCAAATCTTTACGCGAAAATGATCGAGGTCAACAACGCAAAAAACCTGGTACGGAAAATGCCCTCTGAAACCCAGGTGACCGACTGGGTTAATCAAGCAAAAGAACTACCCCGTATCTTGACCTACTGAGCACTACCGGAACAGTCTGCTTGGTTCTACCGCCGGATTCCCGTGCCCGGCACGGGAATAAGCGGATCATCCTTCCAGCTTCTTGTTCCCGGAAAATGCCGTCTGCATGGATTGTACTGCTTTTGCTATATCGCCGCCCGAGGGGGACTGGAATACCCTGAGTTCAAAAAACGGCAAAACAGCCAGTACATGATCCATGATGTCCGCCTGTATTGCCTCGTAATTTGCCCAGACCTGATCGTTACTGAACACGTATATCTGTACAGGAATACCGTTTTCGGTTGGCTGCAGATGACGGATAAGGAAGGTCATATCAGGGTCTATCTTCGGATGATTGCGAAGATAAGCCACAAGATATGCTCTGAAAGTTCCAAGATTTGTAAGTCTGCGTCCGTTAACCGGAGAGGCTGCATCGATACCATGGTGTTTGTTGTACTCGCTTACTTCAAGATTTTTTACCCTGAGATAATCCTGCAGCAACTGCACTTTGCTGAATTTCTCAAACATCTCCTCATCACAAAAACGTACACTGTTCATATCGATATTGACCGACCGCGTGATCCTGCGTCCTCCCGACTCACTCATTCCCCTCCAGTTTTTGAAGCCTTCCGAAATAAGCGCGTAAGCAGGAATAGTGCTGATGGTTTTGTCCCAGTTCTGCACTGATACCGTTACAAGTGAAATATCGATGACGTCGCCATCGACGTTGTAACCGGGCATCTCAATCCAGTCACCGACCCTGACAAGGTTGTTTGTGGTCAGTTGAATACCTGCGACAAAACCAAGAATCGAATCCTTGAAAATCAAAATAATCACTGCGGTAAACGCACCAAGTCCACTGAAAAACACAACAGGAGATTTACCGATAATGCCTGAAATAATAATCACCGTACCGATTGAAACCACCACGGTTTTTATAACCTGTACAAAGCTTTTCAGAGGGAGCTTTTCGGAAGCCTTGCTTTGATTATAGAATTCAAGAAGGGCATCAAGCGTACTGAGCAGGATCAGGATAACAATAACTGTCAGATAAAGCATCGCAACCGATTGGACAACCTTGATGCTTTCCGGATAAAACTGCAACACGGGAACGGCAAGATTGTAAAGAAAAAGAGGCGGCACCATATGAGCCAGCCAGTTGAAAACCTTGTGCTTTACCAGCAGATCATCGTATCGGGTTTTTGTTTTTTTGGCAACTGAAACAATAATCCTGAGCAGGATCCTTTTAGTCAATATCTCTGCGGCAACAACAAGAAGCAGGGCAAGCAGGATCATGGCCGCTGTCACGACAATCTTTGTTTCCGCCTCATTGAATCCGTATATCTGCAAATAGGAAAATGCTGCTTCTGTCATATCAACGTTTTTGTTTTTTTCCTGACATGAGCGATTGCTCAACTTAAGCTGTACTGTTTTCCCGTACTATCGGAATAGTGAAACTGAACAGTGATCCGAGATTCAGCCTGGAACGAACCTCAACCTTACCCTTGTGCGCGAGTATAATATGCTTGACAATAGACAATCCAAGACCGGTTCCGCCGATAGCGGTAGACCTGGCCTTGTCAACACGGTAAAAACGCTCGAATATTCTTCCAAGATCCTTCCGGGGAATACCGGTACCATTATCCTCTACCTCGACTCTTACCATATCATCGACCTTCGCCGCACTGATCCGTATCTGTCCGTTCTCTTCAGGAACGTATTTTATAGCATTGTCCACAAGGTTCCGGATAACAAGTTCAAGATAGTCTCCGTCGGCGTTAACATACGGAAGATCGTGAGGAATTTGCAACTGAAGAACCGTACCTTTTTTCTCAATCGCCCTGTTGAACAGGTTCACTGTTTTTTCAACAAGGTCGCCAAGGTTTACAGGCCTGAACTTGTAATCGATCCTGCCTGACTCAATTTTCGAGAGGTCAAGAACATCATTGATAAGCGCAGTAAGCCGCTCACTTTCCTGAAGGATTATCTGCAGAAAATGTTTTGCGTTTTCAGGATCATGTATTGCTCCTTCGAGAAGCGTCTCCGTGTACCCTGTGATGCTGGTTAGGGGGGTACGGAGTTCATGAGAAACGCTCGACACAAAATCCCTCCTCACCTGCTCCAGGTTACGCAGCTTCGTGATATCGTTCATTACAAAAACTGTTCCCTGAGAGCTCCCGTCCTTTATGACAGGCATTGCACTGACCTGCAAAACCCTTTCACCACGATCGGTCATCACGGTAATTTCCTCTTTCTCCACCGGGGAACCAGACACCCCAAGCCGCTCAAACAGACCAAGCAGTCGAGTATCGGTGGCCTTGTGCCCGGCACCTGTCTTTATCATCTGCCCGCAATCAAGATTAAAAAACCTGCAGGCAGCAGGATTTCCAAGCATGATGTCGCCGTTTGAGTCGGTAACGATAATAGCTTCACGAATACTCGAGAATACCGCCTTGAACCACTCTTCCTGCTGGTTCATGCGCTTCATTTCATCCGATATGAAGTTAAGCGCCCGAGCGAGCTGACCTATCTCGTCATCATGCCGGATGCGCAATTTGACCGAGTAATCACCGTGCACAAAATTATTCGCTGTCTCAACGATATGACGCAGGGGTCTTGAAAGAAAAACAGCAGTCAGTACACCGAAAATGAGAGAAAGAAACAGAGACCAGAACAATGCACCCTCAATACCTCTGCGAAGTTCGGCCTCAAGCAACCGGATGTCACTCAGAGGCTTGGCAAACCGGAGAATGGCAAAAGGCTCTTCTACACCAAGAGGCATCGCGACATAGAGCATATCCTTTTTCACCGTTTCACTGAAACGGGTGCTTTCACCAAAACCGTCAACTATCGCCTGCTGCACCTCAGGGCGCTGCATATGATTTTCCACGAAAGACAAACGCTCCGATGCAATATAGGAATCACCTATAACTTCTCCGTTCAACGAGATAAGAGTGACGCGAAGCTCAAGAGCGGCACCTACATCATCCGCCCACCGGTCGGAAACCCTGATGTCATCCCACTGGGCGGGACGATGCTCAAGAAGCTGGCGGTTAAGCTGCAACTCATTGTGTAACCGGTTTTTCAGGCCACCATAGAACAGCGACCGAAGCTGGCCGCCAAGATAAACATAGCTGATTGCTACCGTAAAAAAAATGATCACCCCGAAAACCAGCCCGAGCCGAAAAGACACACTAGTTTTCTTCACCGGGTTCTCCGCTTTCCTCAAGCTTGTAACCAAGCCCTCTTACGGTTTTTATTCGCTTGCCGGTTTCACCGAGCTTCTCTCTCAGCCTGGTAATATGGGTATCTATGGTCCGGGTGTTAATGGTTTTGTCGACATCCCACACATCGCTGAGCAACGTCTCCCGCGACTGGGCCTGTCCCCTGCGTTTCAGAAGCACAGCAAGAAGCTTGAACTCCATCAGAGTCAGGGTAACGTCCTTTCCATTAAGCTTTACGCTGTGCCGGGCAATATCAACCTCCAGGCCATCGCATTTCATAACTTCCCTGACATCCTGTTTTCCCCTCCGCTCGCGCTTCAGAATAGCACGAATTCTCAAATTCAACTCACGCGGACTGAACGGCTTCACAACATAGTCATCAATGCCCAGCTCAAAGCCCAGCACCTTGTCTATCTCCTCTCCTTTTGCCGTCAGCATAACGATAGGAAGCTCTCTGTGGAGCGGGTGCTGCCGTATTTTTCTGCAAACCTCGAAACCGTCGATACCGGGAAGCATGATATCAAGAAGAACAAGATCGACATCTCTTTCCGCAAGCAACTGTAGCGCATCCTCGCCCGATTCGGCCAGAAAACACTTATAACCGGCCTTTTCGAGATTGTACTTCAGAAGTTTTGCCAGGTTGCGGTCATCCTCAACAACAAGAATCAATTGCTCTGACATAGCATCACAAGGGAACGGTTGGGAGAAACCTGAAACGTTCAACTCAGCTCAAAATATAGGCATTATAAGCGGTATTTCAGAAACCACCCCTCCCCGGGAGCACCCCCGACGACCCGGAAGAATGTTACGAATGTGTTAAAATTACCGCACAATGCCCTCTCAGGCATGAATTTTCCAGCAAGCCGCACGATGCCCCTGTTCATATTCCTTCAGTTCCGGCTCAACCTCACGGCAATGCGCATCGGCAAGAGGACAGCGATTGGCAAACCTGCATCCTTCAGGAAGGCATGTGGCACTTGGAACGTTTCCCTCAATAACGTTGAGACGCTGCTTTTTGGCACCGATCCGTGGAATCGAGCGAAGCAGTCCTGCCGTATACGGATGTAGCGGATTTGAAAAAATCCGGGATACGCTTCCGCTTTCAACTACCTTCGAAGCGTACATGACCAGCACATCTTCACATAACTCGGCAATCACCCCGAAATCATGCGTTATAAGGATCACGCTCATTCCTGTGTCGCTCCGGAGCTTGCCTATGAGCTCAAGTATCTGCGCCTGAACGGTGACATCAAGCGCGGTCGTCGGCTCATCGGCGATAAGCAGTGCAGGACCGCACGACAGTGCCATGGCTATCATCACGCGCTGCCGCATCCCTCCTGAAAGTTCATGCGGATAGGAATCGGTTCGTTCGGAAGGGTTGGGAATACCGACAAGATGAAGCATCTCTACAGCCTGTTTTTTCGCCTCTTTTTTTGAAACTTCCCGGTGCAGAAGAATCTGCTCGATTATCTGATATCCACAGGTGTAAACAGGATTGAGGGAACTCATCGGCTCCTGAAAGATCATTGCTATATCGTCCCCTCTCAGCTTTCTCATCTGTGCTTCGGAAAGCTTGAGAAGGTCCTGATCCTGCCAGAAAATCTCTCCTCCTGCAAAGTACCCCGGAGGCATTGGAACAAGACGCATGATAGAAAGCGCCGTCACTGACTTTCCGCAGCCGGACTCTCCGACGATTCCCAGCGTACGGTTGCGCCCGAGGGAAAAGCTTATCCCGTCAACCGCCTTTGCTGTCCCGCTGTCGGTTGAGTAATAGGTCTTGAGGTTTTTTACTTCCAGGATATTTTGCATAATTAATGGGCTTGTAAGCTCTTGAGCTGTCAAGCTGGTTCTCTTGCTGTTTTTTTGCAAAAAAACAATTCAATGAATTAGCACAAATCAACAGGTATTTGAGACTTATCTTTGGTCACCATCTTTACAATTCGATACGCCCCGCTCAGGATAAAATAGTTTATGCAGCACTCTTATGAAACTCCGACGGACCGGGGGAAACAAAAACAGGAACATAACGCATCAGTAACCAGAAGAAAAATATCATACCTCCTGAATGCTCTCAAAGGTCACCCTGCTTTCAGTACTGTCAAACAAAAACTTCAGTTACACGACGAAAAGAAGCATGATTTTCCTGCACTGAACATTTCCGGAGTTCAGGGTTCCCTTCCTTCCCTGCTTGCCGTACAGTTGTTCAAAGACCTGAATGTTCCTCTCCTGATCATTGGCTCCCAGACAGTATTCGATATCTATGATAACGATCTTTTCGAGCTGCTTCAGTCCGGCACGGTTCATACCGTTTCGGACGAACTGTCCCCAGCGCTCGGCAAGCTCTCTGAAAGTCGCGATATCGTGCTTCTCGCCACATTTGACGATCTGCTGGCTCCCCTGCATAACCCTGAAAGCTCGGACTCAAGGTTCTTTACTCTCAATACCGGTCAGGAGGTAGGCTACGACAAACTGAAAGACTTTCTGTTTCTGAACAATTATAGCAAAACAGAGTTTGTAGAAGAAGAGGGCGAGTTTTCAACACGTGGCTCGATCGTCGATATATTCCCGTTTGGTTCAAGGGAACCGGTTCGTATAGAGTTTTTCGGAGATAACGTCACCTCACTGCGTTCATTTGACACCAAAAGCCAGCTTTCGGACACCCTTCTTGACTCCACCGTACTCACCGGCAATTTTATCGCCGACAACAACAGTGATACCGGCAGTGTCTGGAACCTTCTCGATTATCTGCCGCCCCGAACACTCGTCATTATAGATGACATCACCTCTTTCAGCGCTTATGAAAACAGGGCTGTTGTCGAGGAAAAATTAAGAGATTTCCGATGTCTCGGGGTTCACCGTCTTGAAAAACAGGCGATTGATTTCCATGCAGAGGCACAGACAAGACTGAATGCAAATTTCAAATTGTTCGCCAAGAAGCTCAGTCAGGAAAAAACAGGAAAACCGCACACGGTTTTTGTCGGGAGATCAAAAAAGGAGATCGAGGAGCTCACGGAATTTGTTTCCGAGGAAATTAACGCACTCAACGGAGATTCCCGGATCGAAGTCAACTGGGTAGCACGTAACCTGCATTCCGGTTTTGTTTTCAGCGGTTTTGACGTCTACACGGAATCAGACATATTCGGCAAGTTACACACCCATAAGTCTCATAAAAAAAGAGCATTTAAAGGCATCTCTCTCAAAGATCTCCGGCGCCTGAACGTCGGAGACTATATCGTTCATGAAGATTACGGTATAGGTGTTTTCAGGGCACTTGAGACGATCGAGGTCGGTGACTCCGAGCAGGAAAGCGTATTGATAGAATATCAGGGCGGCGACCAGCTCTACGTCAATGTCCAGAACATCCGTCTCCTTTCAAAATATACCGCATCGGAAGGAGCCCTGCCCGCCCTGTCGAAACTTGGAAGCCCAAAGTGGAAAACCAGAAAAGAGAAGGTAAAAAAACGCCTCAAGGATATCGCTGCAAAGCTCATAAAATTGTACGCGCAGAGAAAAATGACTCCGGGCTTTGCTTTTGGTCCGGACTCGATATTCCAGAGAGAGTTCGAAGCATCGTTCATTTTCGATGAAACTCCCGATCAGTTGAAAACAATCGAGGAAGTCAAGAACGACATGCGTTCCCGGTCACCCATGGATCGTCTGATCTGTGGAGATGCCGGGTTTGGTAAAACCGAAATCGCAATGCGTGCTGCATTCAAGGCGGTCGAATCAAAAAAACAGGTCGCTGTGCTTACTCCGACAACGATACTCGCACATCAGCACGTAGAAACGTTCAGACGCAGATTCGAGAATTTTCCGGTCAACATAACCGTACTTAGCCGGTTTATAACCAGAAAAGAGCAGAAAGAACTCATTGAAAAGATCTCGCGCGGCCTGGTTGACATAATTATCGGCACCCACAGGCTTGTCTCCAAAGACGTTGTATTCCAGGATCTCGGCCTGCTCATCATCGATGAGGAACAACATTTCGGAGTTGCCGCAAAAGAAAAGCTGCGTCAGAACTTCCCGGGTGTGGATACACTCACCATGTCTGCAACTCCGATCCCGAGAACACTTCAGTTTTCCATGCTCGGCGCCAGAGATCTCTCGATAGTGTCGACACCTCCCCGAAACAGGCAACCTGTTGAAACAATCATTACCCAGTTCAATTCCGACTCGATCCGCTCGGCAATACAGCACGAAATCAACCGGAAAGGACAGGTTTTTTTCCTGCATAACCGTATTTCCGGACTCGACCAGATTCAGAATACTCTTCAAGAACTCGTTCCCGAAGCAAAAACCGGGATAGCCCACGGTCAGATGCCGACTGCCGAACTTGAAAACGCAATGATGCACTTCATCAACCATGACCTTGATGTTCTCATCTCCACCTCCATTATCGGCTCGGGACTCGATATTTCCAATGCAAACACGATCATCATCAACCGTGCCGACATGTTCGGTCTTTCCGATCTCTACCAACTCAGAGGCCGTGTAGGAAGAAGCGAAAGAAAAGCTTACAGCTACCTCATCATCCCTCCTGTCGATACTCTTAAAAGAGAGGCCATGCAGCGGCTTGCCGTAATCGAAAGCTTTACGGAACTGGGCTCCGGCTTCAATATTGCATTGCGCGACCTGGATATCAGAGGAGCAGGAAACCTTCTCGGTGCCGAGCAGTCAGGAGTGATTCATGAACTTGGTTTCGACCTTTACCAGAAACTGCTTGAAGAAGCCGTCACAGAACTGAAAACAGGCGAATTCAGCCGGCTCTTTACCTCAGATGAATCGCAACCAGCCCAGATCACCGGCAATACCGATATGGTTTTTTATTTCGATGCGCTCATTCCCGATTATTACATATCTGCAACTCAGGAACGCTTCTCTTTCTATGAAAAGATATCCAAAAGCTCAACAGACGATGAAATCGACTCGATCCGGGATGAATTGCGTGACAGGTTCGGGCCTCTTCCGAAAGATGTTGAAAACCTGACCGGTCTTGCAAAACTCAAAAACCTTTGTTCATCCATCGGCCTGTCAAAGATCGATATCCAGCCCCGAACATTTTCCATCCTTCTGCCCGGTGAAAACCAGGCGGAATTCTACAGCCAGCCTTTTTTTCAGGAATTGATAGTGTCACTCCAGTCCGAATGGATGCAGGTCTACGCTCCTCGTTTTCAGCAGGGCAAAAAAATGAAACTTCTCCTCCATCATCCGCCGGACTCCTACCAGGAAGCCGCCGACATCATGGAACATTACCGTTTCCTTCTCGAAAAACTCAACAAGGAATGAAACCGACGTTGCCAATCGACACTCTCAGCCAACAAAATAAGACATAAATCGTCCTGTTTTGGCAACTTTTAAAGAACTGAAAAAGGTTACCATTTGTGTGACTTTTAATACACAAACAATAAACCATATAGCTATGTTTGTATATATAAACGATGAAAAATATGAAGCCAACACAGGCGAACGTCTGATAGATATTGCCCGTAAAAACCATACGCATATAGGTTATTTCTGTGGAGGTAACGGAATATGCCAGACCTGTTATGTAAAGGTGCTGGAAGGAATGGATCTTCTCTCTCCTCTGAACGACAGAGAAAAAGCCATGCTTTCAAATGAGCTGGTCAACGAAGGAACAAGGGTAGCATGCCTGGCGACTCTCGACAAGCTCGGAACGGTCAAACTTCTGACGGCTGTGGAAGAGGTGAAAAGAACGTTTGATGACAAACCGCTCGATCTCATTCCCTATCAGGCAAAAATGGGATGGGAGTCTCTGATCAAGTTTCCGGAAACCATAGCAATGCAGGCTCAGAGATTTTCTGAAGGCAAACTTGATACGTGGCAGCTCGTTACCGATATAGCCGAAGCTGTAGCCGGCGCCCTTGAGTTGATCGGCATGGCCGTCCAGGAAGCTTTTGGTATGAAGAAACAAACAAAAACTTTCACCAGGCGCTATGTACATGAAGCAGCGGAAAGCAGCAACGGAGAAGAACACCAAACAGCAGAAAACGCAAAAGGCTCTTCTCCTGAGATACACGAATCCCTGAAACTGCACAAACATGCTCCGGTGAACTGACACCGGGGCATCTGCCTGAAAAGCCGCTCTGCCGCCGACAGGCAGAAAAAACCCCTGTTGCGGAAAAAATAATTATATTTGAAAAAACCAAACCGTTACGATCATGCGGATCTACATAAATGACAGACCCTGTGAAGCGCAGCCGGGAGATATCCTCCTTGATGTTGCAAAGCAGAACAAGTGCCATATCGGTTACATATGCGGCGGCAGCGGTGTTTGCCAAAGCTGCTTTGTATATGTGCAGGAAGGTATGAATTGTTTATCAGAACGTAACGACACCGAGAAAGCATTTATCGCCGACAAGCTCGCGGAAGCAGGGGGAAGGCTCGCCTGCCAGAGCAGAATCGTAAAGGACGGCGACCTGCGGGTACTGTCAAGAGCGGAAATGCTGCGCCGTACAGTTCTCGGCCTGAACGTTTCCGGTTTTGTCACCTACGCACAAACCATCGGCTACAATGTCGTCAACCAGTTACCTTCGGGAATCGGCAACATTATCAATCGTGTCAGAGACGGCAAACTCAATCCGGTAACATCCATTCAGAATATCGGGAAGGGCTTGGGACCGGCTTCCCAGTTGGTCGGCCGGAACATTTTTGAAACATTCCCGTTTATTCAGGGCTCGGTAAACTTTCTGGGCACCGGCACAAAAAACTTGCTTGATACGACATCGGACATTCTCTGCAATGTTTCAGGAGGAAACCTGCATCTCCCCGGGACAACATGCGACACCTGTGCGGACGAACCTCCGATCGAAAGAGTTCATATTAAAGCAAGCCCTGCAAAAAAATAGCCCCAAAGCTTTTTACAGGCAGGACTAACAGATACGACATGGTGTATTCGGTTGTAATTTTGCGCTTTGATCCTGAAAAAGATGCATCACCCTACTACAAAGAATTTTTCACAGATGCCGCTCCTCATGAAAGAGTGCTGGATGTGTTGCTGAAAATCAAGGCCGAACAGGACAGTACGATTGCATTGAGAAAATCCTGCGGGCATGGCGTATGCGGAAGCGACGCAATGCTCATAAACGGTGAAAACAGGCTTGCCTGTTCAACCCTGGTGAAAGATCTGAAAAGCAACAGCATCAGGGTCGAACCCCTTCCGGGAGCGCCCGTCGAAAAGGATCTCGTAATCAATACGGATTTTTTCTGGAAAAAATACCGGGACATCATGCCCTACCTGGTCAATCACGAACCTCCTCCCGACAGAGAACGCCTGCAAAGTCCTGCCGAACATGAGATCATCGAGGAATCGACCCGGTGTATTCTCTGCGGGGCCTGTTCATATGCCTGCCCTACCTCCTGGGCAAACGAGAGTTATCTTGGACCTGCTGCCCTTTTGAAAGCCTACAGGTTTATCTTTGACTCCCGCGACCAGGCACAACAGGAACGGCTTGAAAAGGTAGGCTCGGACCACGGCATCTGGAAGTGTTATACAGCATATAATTGTGTTGAAGCCTGTCCCAAGGAAATTGATATCACCTGGCACATTACCCGGCTTAAAAAAGCATCTTTCGGGTTTTGACCAATCCCAGAGGCCAGCCCTTACGCAACAGCAGCCCTGACCACAAAAACACCTCGAAAACACGATGGGATACAGCGGAGAATTTGAAGGCATAGAATTCGATCTGGGCGTCAAAACCCTCGAACGATGGCTCATCAAGCCTGAGAAAAGGATGAACATAACCCTGGGTATCCCAAAGGAACGTGCTAACGACGAACGCAGGGTCTCACTCTCCCCGGCAGGAGTCAAAATCCTCAATGAAAACGGTGTACGGGTACTGATTGAAAAAAATGCCGGCCTTGCAAGCAATTTTTCGGACGAGGAATATGCCGAGGCCGGCGGGTATCTTACGGATTCTCAGACCGCACTTTACGACAACGCAAATGTCATTGTAAAAGTCTTTCCTCCACAACCTGAAGAAGCGCCTCTCTTCAAAACAGGTCAGATGCTCATTTCCGCGCTTCATCTCGGATCTATCAGCGAACCCCTTATCAGTACATTTCTTAAAAAAAACATCACTGCCCTCGGGTTTGAGTTTATTGAAACCAGGGATGGGGAGCTGCCTATCGTGAGGACACTGAGCGAAATAGCCGGCTCCCTCGCCATCCAGACCGCAGCGAAATACCTTGAAACAGGTTACGGGGGAAGCGGGGTTCTGCTTGGAGGCATTGCCGGTGTGCCTCCTGCACATATCACCATTATCGGTGCCGGAACAGTGGGCTTGTTCGCCGCACAGGATGCACTGGGCCTCGGCGCGCAGGTAACCGTTATTGACAAGGAAATCAACCGGCTACGCCGTTTTGAGGCATTTTTCAATCGCCACATAGTTACTGCCATCGCCAACGACCATTACATTTCTGAACTTGCAAAAGTATCCGACGTGATGATAGGGGCACTCAGCCCGAAACAGAAACTCATCAAACCCATTGTCAGTGAAGGTGTCATAAAAACAATGAGACCCGGTTCGGTTATTATTGACGTTTCGATTGATCAGGGAGCCTGTTTTGAAACCAGCAGACACACAACACATACAAACCCCATATTCGTCAAGCACGGTGTTACCCACTACTGTGTGCCGAACATACCTTCAGCCGTTGCAAGAACAGCATCGTTTGCCCTGACCAATACATTGCTGCCATTCCTGATAAAACTCACGGCGCATGAAACCATCACGGAAATCCTTTGGAACAGCCACAGCCTGCGTAAAGGGACGTATGCATTCAAAGGGTATGTTACTCAGAAACCCCTGGCCGAGATCACCGGCCTGCCCTGCCGTGAGATCGATATGCTGCTGGCAACCGGGTAACCGCAAAAGGTTTTTTGGAACATTTTTCCTCTAAAAGGCACCTCAGTTTATCGTCATGAGTCCCGATTTTATCGGGACTCATGACGAGCCGGGATCAACGAGGCAATTGCATCGCGGAATACATACATTGAGGTGCCCTAAAGATAATCCAGAGGACTTCCCAGCTTCCTTGCCACATAAGACGCACAGGACACGCCCGAATAGGTCACGGCTATAACCCCCTGTCCCGGAAATGTACTGTCCCCTGTGGCGTAAAGATTCTTTACCGCTGTTCGGTTCTGGGGTTTTTGCAGAACATTCTGACCGGGGTACAGCAAGGGCCCATACGACCCCTTGTACCGGTTAAGATAACGCTGATTGGTTAACGGTGTTGCAAGGACCTTTACCTCAAGGGCATCGCCGAGTCCCGGAAGAATTTTCTCGGTTCTCTTTATCACCGAAGCGCCAAATGCCTCCTTGGCCTTCTTATAAGCACTATCCCCCCTTCTATAGCTGTTCCAGCGGTGCACTTCATCCGTAACAAATACATGCACAGCATGCTTGCCTTCAGGCGCAACAGAAGCATCAAGAACCGATGGTGTGGAAAAATATATCGTACCGCCGATCTCGCTGTAACGCTCCCAGTCATCAACAAGAATATGATGCACATGAAATCCTTCGGGAATCACATCGGCATCGACACCGAGATAGAGCTGGAACCAGCTTGGAGCACGAAGAAACCTGTTTTCAGGGATGTTGTAACGGGGGTCTTTTACCAGACGGTTGAATGTATCCCACACTGTAGCATTGGATATCACCGCCCTGCCCGTAAAAACCTCTCCGTTACTCAGCTTTACCCCCTCTGCTCTCCCGTCTTTCAGAATAATTTCTTCTACATCGCAGCTGTATTTCACTGCGCCCCCGAACTTTTTTATGCCTTCACATAAAGCTGCAGGAATCGCTCCTGCACCTCCTACAGGATAGTTGATGCCGCCATGATGCCGGTCAGCGAGGCAGATACCCGCATTGACAAGAGGTGTCGACACCGCATCCTGAACCGCCCAGGAATAGGACTCCATATCAATGAACTGAAGAAGCTCCTCATCCGTGATATATTTTCTTGCAATCTTACCCATCGACTGAAACGTCTTCAGGGCAAGGGCCATTGTTTTTCCAGGATTTCCTGCACCAACCTGTATAACATGCACAAAATCCTCCAGCGAGCCTGCCGGCAGCGCACTGAGAATATCATAGACTGACTCGAGTTCCTGGTAAAAAGCCCGTATACCTGTCTCCTGATGAGGAAAACGGCGTATCAGGATACCGAGAAACCTGTCTTTCTCATAAAAAACAGGAACCTCAAACCCGTTTGGCAAATGGTAATGAATCTGAACGGGGTCCGGAATGGTACGAACATCGACCCCAAGTCTGTTAAATATCCTTGTATGAAGATTGAGTGTCCCGCTCTTGTCGTCCCCTGAAAAGCCATAAAAGACAGAAGCCCCGACATCAAACGTATAACCCTGACGCGTGAATGACGCACAACTTCCTCCGGGGTACTTGTTCTTTTCAAAAGTAAGCGTGGAAAATCCACGCTCCTGGAGAAGTGCAGCCGCCGTAAGTCCGCCAATGCCCGATCCGACAATGATAACATCTGCAGAATATGCCATTATAAAGAGACTCTGTTTTTTTGCCCTAAACTCTATTATAACAGATTCTTATATTATAATTAGCTTACTGTATGAATAATAGTTAATAATGAGAATGAACAAGTTCAACGAACACTTATCGAGCCACGAACATGACGAGTTCCCCGCATAAAAAAAACACTCCGGCACAAAAAAACGCACTTTCCGAGAAGGAAAAAATCAAACAGCAGGAGTTCCAGGAAGAAGCGGTTGAACACATCAATGCACTCTACAACTATGCATTGCATCTGTCGATGAATCCTGACGATGCTCATGACCTGGTACAGGAAACCTATCTCAAGGCATATAAATTTTTTGATTCTTTTGAAAAGGGAACAAACTGCAAGGCATGGCTGTTTAAAATCCTTAAAAACAATTATATCAACAAATTCAGGAAAAACGCACGTGAACCGGGGAAAGTTGACTATGATCTGATCAAGGATTTTTATCATTCCATCAAGGACACCCAAAGCGACAGCGAGGACCTTAACGCAGGTTATTTCAGGTCCCTGATGCATGATGAAGTATATCAAGCTCTGAATTCATTGCCTGAAGAGTTTAAAGAAGTGATACAGTTATGTGATATTGAAGGTTTTACTTATGAAGAAATTGCAAACATGGTTGAAAGCCCTATAGGAACTGTAAGATCCAGGCTATACAGGGGAAGAAAGCTTTTACGCAGCAAGCTGAATGAGTTTGCAAAAAAATACGGGTACAACACCGACAATGAGGAAACCCCGTAATATTCACATAAAGGCGCGTATAAAAATGAGATGCTTTGCTCAATGGAAGGAAGTGCTCAACAAGCGGATCAAAACGGTTCCCGGCTTGTCAAAGCATTCTTCAGGCGCGCTGTAACACACGAATTAATCAGTACAATGAATTGCAAACAAGCCCAGGCACTTATGAGCGCAGCTGTTGACGGAGAGCTGACGCCGAAAGAACGAGAGGGTTTTGAAAAGCACATCGTGAAATGCCCGTCCTGCCTCAGTGAATTCAAGGAAGCTCAAAAAACAAAAAGTCTTATCAGGGAAAAAATTGTGAGGTTCAAGGCTCCGCAGTCCCTGGTAAACTCCGTTCTGAAACTTACCGACTCTCTATTCTGACTCACCGGAAATATTGCTTTCTTTACGGTAAAAAAAAGAAAGCTGGCCATTGCGAAAAGAAAAACATCTTTTTGGGTTTGATTTGTATGAATAAATAACTATATAACCACCTCAAGAACCGAACTCTCCGTTTAATGCAGCACTCTTAACAACACTGAATCAATCTTTTACTGATGGGCAACAAATTCACCATTGAGGAAGACGAAGTAAAAAAATGGAACCTCAGAATGCCTGAAGAGATGCTTGCAGCGGTTGCCAACAGGTTCAAGCTGCTTTCCGAGCCTATGCGTCTGAAAATTATCCGAACGCTCTGCGAAAATGAAAGAACAGTCCAGGAGATTGTGAACGAAATCAGTGCAAGCCAAGCCAATGTTTCAAAACATCTTGCCCTGATGCATGACAACGGTATTGTCAACCGCAGGAAAGAAGGGTTAAAATGTTATTACAGTATCGCTGACAACAGCATTATCTTTGCCTGTTACCTCACATCCAAAAGCGTCGTGGAAAATCTTCAGGACAGACTCAGTTGGCTTCAGAAGGTTGAAAGCTGATTCACGACACACAACACAACTCCCCTTACCTCAATTCTGTCATACCCCATGTCAGAGACCTTGACAGATACGCACACCTGTCGCCGAAAAAATTGACAATAATACAGCATTGCGTACAAAAAACAGCTTAAAACAAGTTTGGCACGTGTTTTGCATCTATTAAAGATATTGCGTGCCGCACATGGCATAAAAAACGACAATAACAGTTGTTAATAATGTACCATATAAAGGAGGAATACAATGTTAGTAAAGTTATCGAAAGACCCACTCAAAATGTTTGATGACATCTGGGACAGGACACAAACACCTTCAGCACCTGCGTTCAAGGTAGACATCTCTGAAGATGAAGGAGCATTTTACCTTGAAGCTGAAATGCCTGGAGTAAATAAAGAAGACATTGCTCTTGGTGTTGAAGAAGATGTGCTGACTATCAAGGGAGACAGAAAGCAGGAAAGCGAAGAACAAAGAAAAGACTACCACCGCATAGAAAGAACCTACGGCAGCTTCTCGAGAAGCTTTAACCTGGGAGAGATGATAGACCAGGAAGCGATAGAGGCGACTTATGACAACGGTGTCCTGCATGTCAGACTTCCCAAAGCACAGCAGGTGAGAAAGACAAAAGAAATAGCAATCAAGTAATGTCACGACCGTATAACGGGCCTCTTTTTTCCAAGGGACCCCAGTGACACCAATAGTAAACAGGGAAATATAATTATGGGTAAAATTATCGGAATCGATCTTGGCACGACAAACTCCTGCGTTGCAGTAATGCAGGGAACACAGCCAACGGTCATTGAAAACTCTGAAGGCTACCGGACAACACCGTCAATGGTTGCCTTCACAAAAAATGGCGAACGCCTTGTGGGCCATGCCGCTAAACGTCAGGCAATAACAAATGCCCAGAACACTGTTTTTTCAATCAAGCGTTTTATGGGGCGTAAGTTTGACGAAGTCCCCAATGAAAAGAAAATAGCCCCTTACAAGGTAACCAATGTCAACGGTGAGGCCAGGGTGGAAATCGGCGAAAAGACTTATTCGCCCCAGGAAATCTCGGCCATGATCCTGCAGAAAATGAAACAGACTGCGGAGGATTTTCTTGGAGAAAAAGTTACCGAAGCGGTCATCACTGTTCCCGCTTATTTTAATGATGCACAACGCCAGGCGACAAAAGATGCAGGCAAAATTGCCGGACTCGAGGTGAAACGCATTATCAACGAGCCGACCGCAGCGTCTCTTTCTTACGGCCTGGACAAGAAAAAAGAAAATGAAAAGGTCGCCGTATTCGACCTTGGAGGCGGAACATTTGACATCTCTATCCTTGAACTCGGTGAAGGCGTTTTTGAAGTCAAGGCCACAGACGGTGACACCCATCTCGGCGGCGATGATTTCGATCAGAAAATCATCAACTATCTTGCTGAAGAATTTAAAAAACAGGAAGGCATTGATCTCAGGAAAGATATGATGGCCCTGCAACGACTGAAAGAAGCTGCAGAAAAAGCCAAGGTCGAGCTGTCTTCACGCACCGACACCGAGATAAATCTTCCTTTTATCACCGCGACACAGGAAGGACCGAAACATCTTGTCGTCAACCTTACAAGAGCCAAATTCGAGGCGATGTGTGAAGATCTGTTCAAGAATCTCGTAGAACCGTGTAAACGGGCCATAAAGAATTCCAAGCTCAAAACCAGCGAGATCGATGAAGTAGTGCTTGTAGGCGGCTCCACCAGAATCCCGAAGGTACAGTCTCTTGTACAGGAACTTTTCGGCAAGGAACCGAACAAAAGCGTCAACCCTGATGAAGTTGTTGCCATAGGCGCAGCAATACAGGGCGGGGTTCTGAGCGGCGATGTCAGTGATGTGTTGCTTCTTGATGTAACGCCTCTCTCACTCGGCATTGAAACTCTCGGCGGCGTCATGACAAAACTTATCGATGCCAACACAACGATCCCGAGCAAAAAACAGGAGATCTTCTCCACCGCTGCCGACAACCAGACCTCGGTGGAAGTCCACGTGCTTCAGGGAGAACGACCGATGGCTACGGATAATAAAACTCTTGGCCGTTTCCACCTTGGAGACATTCCTCCAGCTCCCCGCGGGGTACCTCAGGTCGAGGTAACATTTGACATCGACTCAAACGGCATTCTTCACGTCTCGGCAAGAGACAAAGGAACGGGAAAAGAGCAAAGCATACGCATCGAAGCCAGCGGCAAGCTTACCGACGCCGAGATCGAAAAAATGAAAGATGATGCAAAACAGCATGCTGCTGAAGACGAAAAACGCAAGGAGGAAATCGATCTGAAAAACAGTGCTGATGCTCTTATTTTCAGTACCGAAAAGCAGCTCGATGAACTGGGCGAAAAAGTGCCCGCAGACAAGAAAGCTGAGCTTGAGTCTGCGCTTGAAAAGCTCCGGGAAGCACACAAATCAGAAAGCGTCGATGCCATCAAACCGGCGATGGATGAGTTGAACAAGGTCTGGAATGATGTCGCCTCGGGGCTGTATCAGTCACAACCCGGCGAAAATCCGGCGCCAGAGGCAGATGCTGCATCATCCGAAGAGAACGGTACCGGCAAAAAAGAAAAAGGTGAAGGCGAAGTTGATGCCGAATATGAAGTGATTGACGGAAACGATAAAGACAAGTAAAGACCCGTTGCTCGCCTGTACCAATAAAAAGGGATTCGATCTGAATCCCTTTTTTATTTTCCTGTGTTTTAGTAACTTAGGTAATAGTTTTTCCATGCTGGTGTTTTAATTTTCAGCAATTTAAACACTTATACGATGCAATCAGCTGTCTGGTCCGGCAACGCCTTGCATAAAGGGGCAAAATATTTCATCACCTCTGCTAAAAGAGATCGCAACGGAGGGTTGAACCTTACGATATCTCCTGCATCGGGAAGAAGAAAACTCTCTCCGACAAAAGAAATTATAGAGCAGTTGAAAGAAGGGAAAATCCAGTTGTTCGTTCTGACAACCCAGTCGGATATTGCCGTTGATGTTCCGCAAAAAGTGCTGGACAACGAAAACCGCTATGTTATTGATTTTGATAAGCGCGGTGTCAAGTGGACAATGCGCGACATTCCGGTTTTCTACGACAATCTTCGCGGTCAGCTTTGCGTGGAAATTGACACGGTAACCTACACTCTCGACGAGTTCTTCAAGTAGGGAGCTTTTGCCAAGATACTTTTGGAGGTACGAGTCATCCCTTAATGCGTATCTCCTATTTGCATAAGACCTTTATTCTCCGGCTCTTCGGGCAGGATATAAATCATCCCTCCTTTTTCTTTGAACACAGGAGTGATTATCGTTTCGAACAATACGGGCGAAACGTTGATGCATCCCCATGTTATGCGGTTATCTTTGGAAGTCTCTGTTTTTAACCGTGTCTTTCTTTTCTGTCCGGGCACATCAACAACCGGATGGAGAGCTATAGCATATTCAGGATCAATCCAGAGCATCTCCTTGCCATTATGATCCTTTCCAAGTATTGCCCAGTAACGCCCTGAAGGAGTAACTCTTTGGTCGGCTGCGATTTTTGACAACGAGGAATTAAGGGTTTTCGGGTCAATTCGGTCATATCTTGCAATTCCGAGCAATACGGGACCTGATGCAAGGAATTTACTCTTGGTGTCAAAAACAAAAATACCTGAATTATTTTTATCGATTATCGCAAACGGCAAATATCTGTTATCTCTCCTATCTTGTATCCAGTCTACAGCCTGCTTTACGGCTTCAGAAGCACTTGACGCAGAAAAATCAATATTGTCCTCAGCACTGTCACTGCTGTGTGCATCGTCCATACAGAACAGAAAAGCAAAAGCAAGCAACGCTGCTCTTGCACCATATGAGGAGATAAATGAAGCTCGTTGTTTTTTCATTGCACCAGCCCTCGTGTGGCCAAGCTCTGTGCCCGGACAATTTTATTCCACTGGATACTGTGTTGTGTTTGAGGCGCGTAATCTACTGAAGCTTCGCGCCTACAATTTTAGCCTCATTTGAATCGGGATAGAGCTGTACCAGTTCCTTGTACCGAACCTTTGCATTGGTCGAGTCACCTATGTTCTCAAATGCAAGTCCTTGCTTGAAAAATGCCGCGGGTCTTTTGTCTCCTTTCGGATACTTTTCAATAACAAGCTGATATTCAAGAATAGCTTTCTCAAACCACTTCTCGTTGAAATAGGTTTCGGCAATATAGTACTGCGCATCATCGGCAAGCGATGAAGAGGGGTAGTTGTCCAGAAGCAGCCCGAGCTCTTTCCTTGCAGAGGCATAGTTATAACTGTCAAAGTATCGCTTCCCGGCATCATATAGCCCCTGGTCATCAATTGCAGGAGCTGAAGGCTCAGGTTTGGCAGGGACATCTGTTTCTCCCGCAACAGACGCTGTTGTGTCAGCAGGCTCGCCCTGATCTTCCTCCAGCGGCGGCATCGTAACCTTCTCGACACCCTGTGTTCCTGCAACACTCCCTGAAATGTCCAAAGAGTCCGGATCGGCAACCACATCCTTCTGTTCTGATACCGCCATCTTGTGACGCAATTCTTCAATCGTTCCCTGCAGTTGAGCCACCTCTTGACGAAGCTTTTCAACCTCAGTATACACTTCAGCGGTCTGACCGCCGGATTTCTGGGACTGTGTTTTCAGTTCCTTGACATCATCCTGCAGCATGTAGAGATCGGTTTTGGACGCACATCCCGCTACCGTACCTACAACAAGGGCGCATAAAATAATTCTAACGGTATTTCTCATCGTCATCCACCTCTGTTCATAAGTAAAATAACAAGTGTCTGACCTGAAACCAGGCAAACACTTGTACAACATTACGAGAAAGATCTCTATTTAACAACAAAGTGCGCGCGCCTGTTCTTTGCCCACGCAGCCTCGTCATGACCCGGGTCAAACGGCCGCTCTTCCCCGAAACTAACCGTTTCAAGCCTTGAAGCCTCAACACCGGCCTTTACCAGAAAACTTTTTGTTACTTCCGCACGCTTTTCACCGAGTGCCATATTGTACTCGTATGTCCCCCGCTCATCGCAATGTCCCTCGATCGTCGCCGAAATACTGGTGTGCTCAACCAGCCAGATGGCATTGTTTTTCAACTGGCTGACTGCAGTTTGATCAAGCTCTGAGCTGTCAAACTCAAAAAATACATCCTTTACCATCTGGCGTGCCTCTTCAAGGAGCGCTGCCTCGGCATTTGATTGATCATACTGTCCGGTATCGGTACTCAGAGCAGATTCACTTGATTTTGATGAACATCCCGCCACTGAAACAGCAGCAACAACCCAGCATAACAGTAATAGCTTCTTCATGGTTTTTGTTTGTTTTTTCTCTTACAAAAAAAGGGCAAACATTTTACTGTTTGCCCTTCGTCATCACGCAAAGCAAGACAGTTATTGAACAACAACAAAGCGAGCCCTTCTGTTCCTTGCTCATCCACTGAACGTTTTCATCGAGCTGATTCCGGGCTGTCATGTCAAGAACAGAACTGTCGAAAGCATAGAAAACATCACCAAGCTCCGCTGTAGGTATTTCACCTTCCTGTTGAGCACCAGACCATCATGCCGCAACATGCAAAACGAAGCAGGTGCGGCATGACGGGAGGAACAATCAGCATCATCCTCTAGCTGGCTGCGGAGGCACGGGTGCCGGCATTTCCATGGGTTCAGGCTCAACAGGTGGAGGAGGCGGCGCCGGTGCGACCACTTCTTCACAGCATCCACAGCCTATAACAAACAGCATGGACGGGATAAGAAGAACTTTTAACAAGCTTTTGAGAGATTTCATATTGCCCCCTTTTTTAGGTTAGTAGGAACTGCTTTCATTGAAATGAAGACCAGCAGGGCTGCATTTGTTGGCCTGCCAGATTGAGACTTCTCTGGTTTCGACCATCAGCATTCATTACATAGAGCTTTTTACCACCGCTCCTGTTTGAACTGAACACAATCATGGTTCCATCCGGAGACCAGCTCGGCGCCTCATTCTGACGCGCTCCGTAGGTCAGCTGTTTCAACCCTGTACCGTCAGCATTTACCGTAAATATATTGATTTCCCCGTTCTTTTGCATAGTTGTAAACGCAATTTTATCATTTACAGGCGACCATGCAGGCTGAGTATTGTAATTTCCCCTGAATGTCAGACGCCTGACGGCCCCCGAATTCATATCTTTAATGAAGATCTGAGGATTGCCGTGCCGGTTGGAAGTAAAAGCCATTTTTGTTCCATCCGAAGAAAAAGAGGGTGAAAGATCAATGCCTCTGTGTTTTGTCAAACGGCGTGTAATGGAACCGTTGTTCCGCAACAGGTACAGCTCCTGGTTACCATCGAAAGAAAAGGTAGTGGCTAATTCCAGGAAACCATTTCGCCAGGATGGATCGATTTTCACGCCTTTTTTGGTTACGGAAACAATTTTCTGGGTTGAAAGATCCTTGATATGAAGATCTTGCACCCCCCTGGTATAGGTAAGGTAGGCAAGCTGACGCCCGTTAGGAGAGAGTGCAGGAGTAAGCGCGAGGCCGCCGGTACTGGTTACCTGTACTGCACCGTAACCATCAAAGTCAGCAAGATAAATCTCCTTTTTGCCGCCGCTTTGCGAAACATAAGCGATCTTGCTTCCAAAGATGGAAGGTTTCCCCGTGAAAAGCCTTACAAGATCGGCACAAAATCTATGCGCAATCGGGCGCAAATCATCCCTGTTACCCTCGTAGAGTTTCCGCATGAGCAGTTTGCCTGTCAGGGCATCGTAAACCTCCATATCCATTTTCAGAGTCTTGCCCTTCCTGTCAAGAACTCCTCCGGCATATACCTCTGCACCGACGGAACTCAGAGCAGCGAAATTAATCTGCCTCCCTCCTGCCTGGTAGAGATCCCCGCCGGCAATGATATTCATTGGAGATTGTATGATGGCAAACAACCCTGTAAAATCCAGCCCGCTTCTGATTACCGCATCGATTCCGGCAGCATATTTCCTGTTTTTACTTTTCTTTGTATCGATCGACTTCAGCACCAGAGGAATCCTGTCGGCACCAGCCTTGGTAATCCTGATATATTCCTTTACCGATTCGGCAAACAGCGTGGATGGAATAAAGACCATACACCATGCAAGAATGAATGCCATCCGGGACACGGTTACACGCGGAAATTTCATAGTATGATGAAAAAAGATTTTTCTCTGATCGAAACAACTACTTTTTTATTACAGACAACTTCCCTGCACAACGACAGCCGAGCACACCTTCTTCCGTTCTTGTAAAAATAAAGAACTCACATGTTTATTTACAAGCTATACGGTTGAAATAATGAGCACATGCTTGCCCTCCTCTTTTACTCTATCCCCTGTGGTGTAAAAACCAGTCCGATCTTCAGCGCTCTCCGGCTCACCTCCTCGGGCACCGGGGGCAACGGCGATGATTTTTCAATCGCCTTGAACACTGTATCATTAAAATATTCACTGACCGATTTTCTGTCGAACACTATGTTACTCACACTCCCGTCCGGCTGGATGGTCATCGCCACGTATGCCTTGACATCCCCTCTCTCCCGGATAAGCTGAGGGGTAAACAACCAGTTTTGCCGAATGATCATAGCGATCTCTACAAGGTAGCTTTCAAAAGGACTCATGGGCGCACCGTAATTGCCGCTGCCCTTACCGAGTCCCGGCCCCGACCGTTTGTACAGGTTGGAAGGCGGTCCCTTTTTAACTTCCTGCTGCAGGCGAGCGAGTGCTCGTTCAATCTCGCTCGGCTTTTTCTGCTGAGCGGTCTGTTCGAGCTCTTTGAGCTTTTCCTCAACCGGCGCCCTCTTCGGTTGTCTCGGCTTATCGGGAACCTTTTTCGGGACTTTCTTTACGGGTTCAGGTTTTTTGGGTTCTACCGGAACTGGAGGTTGTTCAACAGGCGGTTGCTCAACAGGCGGCTCGGGAACAGGCTCTGGCTCGGGAATTGCCAATGGAACGTCAACCATATCGGCCTCTTCTGATGAACCGGGACCCGGAAGCATAACAAGGCTTACCTCGACAGTTTTCAACTGCCGATGATTCACCCCGGTCAGATATTGCAGATAAAGACCCCCGGAAACAAGCAGCACATGCAGAAGAACAGATACGGTAAGAGCCGTGAAAAAGCGACGATGCTGTACCTTCCGTTTGTCACGGTTATTCATACTCTTCAGGATTTATAGCATCATTTGCCGGGAGCCCTTCCGGCTCCGTCACCATCCCTATCTTTTCAAGGCCGGCATCCCTGATCTGAGCCATAATAAACATGACAAAACCGTAAGGAAGCGATTTATCCGCTTTCAGATATATTTCCCCTGCAGTGTTGATGTCGATAATCTCGGGAAGCCTTTCTCTCAGTTCATCCGGAGCCAGCTGATATTTATTGATAAATACCTGCCGGTTCTCATCCACACTCACAATCAGCGCTTCAGGCTCAACATCCATTTTTTCATGTGATGTCTCGGGTGTATCCACTTTCACACCATGGACCATCATAGGAGCCGTGACCATGAAAATAATCAGCAACACCAGCATGACGTCGACAAACGGGGTAACGTTGATCTCGCTCATCAACCGGCTCGCTCCAGGGCGCCGTCCCCTCCCGCTGTTACCCGAGTTCATTGGCAAACGATTTTATAAATTCACCGGAAAAGTCTTCCATATCCCTCTCTATTGTATTAATCTGCTGGGTAAAATAGTTATACGCGATAACAGCAGGGATAGCCGCTCCAAGCCCTGCTGCAGTTGCGACCAACGCCTCGGCAATGCCCGGAGCAACCGTTGCGAGCGAAGCTGACTGTGTAACCCCTATGCTCATAAACGAGTTCATTATCCCCCATACCGTACCGAACAAACCGATAAACGGAGCAGTATTGCCCACTGTCGCAAGAAACGGGACATACCGGGACAGATTTTTTGACTCCTCGTTTGCTTCACGCCTGACCGCCCTTGCGATACGCTCTTCACCCCGCCGGGGATCTTTCATTTCACCGAGCGCGCGATACTCTACATACCCGGCCCTGAACACCCTTGCCAACGAACCGTTCCTGCAATTTTCCGTTTCCCCGAAAACCTTGTCAATACTGGAAACATCAAAGAAGTAATCAAGAAAACGCCTTGATTCCGACATTGCTCTGCCTATGCTGCCGGCTTTTACAATGATAATGGTCCATGACAGCACTGAAAACAGCAGAAGAACAACAAGCACCAACAACACCACCGGCCCCGTATCGGCCAGCAAAGAAAAAAAACCGATCTTGGATGTAAACATAGGTTACAGCAATTTATTCGTTCACGGGAATTTGATCACAGGTTCTGGGAAAAATAAAAAGCAAGCGCACAGCCGGAAAGCGCACAAAGCGTATTGACCATATCATTATTGACATACTGATACCCTTTGATAAGCTTGTTTTTCACCACAGTGCCATCGCTCCGGTAACTGTGTGTCCGCTCCGTTACTTTTTCCCTCACCGGATCATAATACTGAGCCTGAACCGTAGCGCCAAAAAAACTGTCGACAAGGCTTGCAAGAAGTCCTGACAAACCGATAAGCAGGAATGAATTTACAATCCCGAAATCAATAACCCAGCCCACCTGTATGAGAACCGCACTGGCACAAATCAGGAGAGCACCGGCAAACGCGCCGAATGTTCCGGGAAACGAAACACCACCGGATGTTCCAACCGGCACGGGTTCCATGGTGGTAATAAGCCGTGCCTTGGGGTTGGGCCACATGGTACCGATCTCCGTAGCCCATGTGTCGGACTGAACGGCAGCCAGAGTCCCAAGATATGCAAAAAAATATGCCGGATCATTGGTTAGAGAATACACAATCATGACCACCCACGCTATTCCTCCGTTGGCATAGACCTGGCCCGCGTCACGCTGGGATCCCTTTTCAAACACCAGATCGAATTTTGCCTTTCTTTTCCCGCCGAGCTTTGATAACACCGAAGACAAAAGATAAAAAGTAAGCAACGGAACCGTCCAGTAAAGACCGCCGATTCCAAAAATCGTCGTTCCGAGCAGGAAAGTCGCCGTAGCACCGCTGTTGTTGAGGAATTTCACCTTGATAGAAAATACGGCCAGCAACAGAGCAAAAAGGCCTCCTGCAAGAAAACGGATGAGCAGTCCTGTGCCATCGACATTGATGACGTAAAGGACATAGGCAACCGCGAGGGGAATGAAGAGATTATCAAAACCATAGGAAACAAGAGCTTCCACTGCCGTTGCAATCAGTGCAAGAAGCAGGGCAAGAGCAAGAAGCTCGAGCCAGGAAGCCGAAACCAGCCCACCGCTAAAAGAGCCCTGGAACACAAAGAAGCAGGCAACAATGAGCACAAAACTCACCACAAACATGGCAAGCGAGCCCTCTATGGTTTTTCTTGCTTTTGTAATATTCTCAATGTGCACCTTGCCCAGGGAGCCTCCGACAAGTGCAGCGAGAGAGTCGGCGATCCCGACAACAAGTACCGATGTTTGCAATATCCACGCATGATCCTCCCAGAGAAGCAGCGCAAGGACAATAAACACAACAGGCAAAAGAACAGGACCGTAACCGGGCAAGTCGTTTTCTCCCTTTTCTTTTCGGGTCTTGTCATGAAGAACGCGAAACAAACCGAAATAGTAACTGGCCCCGTTAACGACCACAAAGATCAGCGCCAGTAAAACCGGGTAGAAGTTTGTCGTGAAAAGCACGGGAAAAAAAAACAACAGAAACCCGAGGCTGAGATGTAACACTTTTCTGAGAACAAAACCGCTGACGGAAAACGTCCTGATCAGCACCTCAAAAAGCAGCAGCAACAGTACCAAAGCCCCCAATGACAAAAAAAACACCGGGAGATCCTGCGGAAAAGGAGATTGCAAACCTAACATATTGCAGAATTTCAGTTTAAATCCTTTTAAACACTTTCCAAAAGTATAATTAACGCAAAAAACAACCTCAAAAAAAACATGTTACGAAAAAGAAATATTTATTCAGGGCTACATGCAATTTCACCTTTCCCCGGCAAAAACAGTTGTGTCCGGCAGAATGAACAGAAAAGAAAACTTTCATGATATTTCACTGTATCGGCACTTGCTTCAAAAAGCATAAATTTTTATATTAGCAAAACAGTTGGTACAACTTAATTTTTTCTATCGCAGAATCTTTTTACATCAACAGCTTTCACCTGAATGTCTGCACGTCACCAACATAGTGGCAACAGCTGCACCCGGGCCAAACACCGTGCAGTTCCTCTTAGAGCCGATAAACCGTTATTCGGCAAAACAGTTGATTTCCTCATTTGCAGGATCGGAATACTTGTGCCTGTGATTATTCTACAGGTGGGCATTCTTGTGCCCTGACGGCGCTCCGGTCCCTGGTCCAATCTTCTTCTTTCTTGACAAAAATTCTGTCATTGGCCTTGGGAACGGTGTTCCCGGGGAAGGATTTTTAATGACAAAAATTACCATTCATGAGATCTGATACCATAAAAAAAGGCTTCGAGAAAGCCCCCCACAGAAGCCTCCTGAAGGCTACCGGCACAGTCTCTTCAAACGACGACTTCAAAAAACCGTTTATCGGCATCTGCAACTCGTTTACCGAACTTATCCCCGGTCACGCCCATTTGCAGAAACTGGGGCAAATCGCCAAGGAAGAGGTAAAAAAAGCCGGGGGGCTTCCTTTTGAATTCAACACCATCGGCGTCTGTGACGGCATTGCAATGGGACACATCGGCATGCGCTACTCTCTTGCAAGCCGTGAACTGATCGCAGACAGCGTGGAGACGGTTGCAGAGGCTCACCGCCTCGACGGTCTCGTCTGTATTCCAAACTGTGACAAGATAACACCGGGCATGATGATGGCTGCCGTTCGCATGAATATTCCGGTTATTTTCGTCTCCGGCGGCCCAATGAAAAAAGGGTGCACGCCTTCGGGTGAAACCGTTGATCTGATATCGGTTTTCGAAGCTGTCGGCCGTCACAGTAACGGCGCGATCAGCCAGGAGGAGCTCGGCATTATCGAAGACCACGCTTGCCCGACCTGCGGCTCCTGTTCGGGAATGTTTACGGCAAACTCCATGAACTGCCTCTGTGAAGCGCTTGGTTTTGCGCTTCCGGGAAACGGAACGGTACTTGCGGTGGACCCCGGAAGAGAGGAGTTGGTCAGAGAAGCTTCCAGACGTATCATTGACCTGGTTGAAAAAGATATCAAACCCCGCGACATCCTTTCAAGAAAATCGCTGCTTAATGCTTTTGCGCTTGACTTTGCTATGGGCGGCAGCACAAACACAATACTGCACACACTGGCTATTGCCAATGAGGCCGAGGTAACGTTTGACTTTTCAGAACTCAACGAGCTTTCGTCAAAAACACCGTATATCTGCAAGGTCAGCCCTGCAACGCAGGACGTGCATATCGAGGATGTCGACCGTGCAGGAGGTATTTCAGCCATACTGAAGGAGCTGTCGAAAATCGATGGATTGCTCGACCTTTCCAGGCCGACCGTTACGGGTAAAACGCTCGGGGAAAATATTGAAAACGCCGTTATACGGGACCCGTCGGTTATTCGTTCCGTCGATTCTCCCTATGCATACACCGGAGGACTTGCAGTGCTCTACGGCAATCTTGCCCCTGAAGGCGCCGTTGTCAAAACCGGTGCAGTGAGCGAATCGATGATGCACCACACCGGTCCGGCGAAAGTATATGAGTGCCAGGACGATGCAATTACCGGCATTATGAATGGAGACGTGGTCGCAGGCGATGTTGTGGTTATCCGTTACGAAGGGCCGAAAGGTGGACCGGGAATGCCTGAAATGCTCTCCCCCACCAGCGCAATAATGGGACGCGGTCTCGGCGATTCCGTTGCGCTCATTACCGATGGGCGGTTCTCCGGAGGATCGCGGGGAGCATGCGTCGGGCATATTTCACCTGAAGCGGCTGAAAAAGGACCGATAGCAGCAATCCGGAGCGGCGACATGGTCACCGTTGATCTGCCGAACAGGGTGATTTCGGTAGATCTGACCGATGAAACAATTGAAAAAAGACTGGCAGAGGTTCCTGCATTTATCCCGAAAATCACCAAAGGATACCTTGCACGATATTCACAAATGGTTACGTCTGCAAGCACCGGAGCGATTTTACAAAATCCGGCTTGTTAACATTAAACAACAATGACTCATGCATACATCCGGCCAGAAAATGAATGGCTCAGAAATATTTTTTGAATGCTTGCGCCGGGAAAATGTCGAATACATTTTCGGCTATCCCGGTGGCGCATTGCTGAAGGTATATGAAACCCTTTACGACGTCGAAGACATCAAACACATTCTTGTTCGCCATGAACAGGGCGCCACGCACATGGCGGAGGGCTATGCCCGTGCAACCGGTAAGCCGGGAGTTGTCCTTGTCACGTCGGGGCCGGGTGCGACCAATACGGTCACGGGAATATCCAACGCTTATATGGACTCCTCTCCTCTCGTTGTTTTCACCGGCCAGGTACCGAGCGCCCTTATCGGCAACGATGCCTTTCAGGAGGCGGATATAGTAGGAATCACCCGCCCGATAACAAAGCACAATTTTCTGGTTAAGGATGTCAAGGACCTGGCAACCACGATAAGAAAGGCTTTTTACCTGGCAACACAAGGAAGACCGGGCCCGGTTCTGGTTGATCTGCCGAAAGACGTCCTGAATTCCGAGTGCGTTTTCAACTGGCCGGAAAAGGTTGACATTCGTGGTTTCAAGCCAACAGTCAAAGGTCATGAAAACCAGATAAAGAAAGCCGCGAAGATGATCGCAAAAGCAAAACGGCCATTGCTCTATGTCGGTGGTGGCGTCATTGCCTCGGAAGCCTCGGAAGCGCTCAGAAAGCTCGCCGTCGCACAGGAAATTCCTGTCACCATGACTCTTCAGGGCCTTGGTGCATTTCCGGGCGACCACCCGTTGAGCATGGGAATGCTCGGGATGCACGGGACATTCTGGGCCAACCAGGCAATCAACAACTGCGACCTGCTTATCTCGGTCGGAGCACGGTTCGACGACAGGGTAACCGGTAAGGTTGACACCTTTGCAACACACGCATATAAAATCCATAACGACATCGACCCGACAAATATCGACAAGAACGTCAAGGTCGATCTTCCTGTTGTCGGTGATTCCCGGCACTTCCTCGAGGGTGTCCTCGAAGCGCTGCCGAAAACCAGTGAAGACCGGCAACCATGGCTCGAACAGATCGGAAAATGGCAGGAACAGTGTCCGCTCACCTATACGAATAACGATAACTCACTCAAAACCGAGTTTGTCATTGACGAGGTTTCCCGGCAGACTCGAGGAAAGGCTGTTGTTGCAACCGACGTCGGGCAACACCAGATGTGGACAGCCCAGTACTACAAATTCACCAGCCCGCGCTCGATTATTACAAGCGGAGGACTCGGAACGATGGGCTATGGTCTCCCTGCGGCAATCGGCGCCGCATTCGGGGTTCACGACAGACCTGTTGTCCTGTTCTGCGGCGATGGCGGATTCATGATGAATATCCAGGAGCTTGTTACAGCGGTTCATTACAAACTACCGGTCAAGCTTTTCCTGATCAACAACAATTTTCTCGGTATGGTCCGCCAGTGGCAGGAACTGTTTCATCAGGAAAAGTACTCGTTCACCGACCTTCAGCAGAGCAACCCTGACTTTGTCCGCGTTGCCGAAGCGTTCGGGGTCAAGGCGTTCAGCGCTTCGAATCCCGCGGAAGCGAAGCATGCCATCGGGGAAGCGCTTGCCTACAACGAAGGCCCTGTTTTTGTAGAGTTCAAGGTGATAAAAAAAGACATGGTTTTTCCCATGGTACCGGCGGGTGCATCAATTTCGGAAATGCTTTTTGAAAGGCTGAATCCTAAAACAATGGTATAACTGAAGCTATGAAACATATCATATCCGTTCTGGTCGAAAACAAATTCGGGACGCTCAACAGGGTTGCTGCCATGTTCAGTGCGCGGGGGTTCAACCTTGAAAGCATCTCGATCGGCGAAACAGAAGACAATGAGATATCCCGTATGACGATAGTCACCAGAGGAGACGACAGCATCATCAGCCAGATACTCAAGCAGCTTAACCGGCTTGTTGACACATTGAAGGTTGTCGATGTCACACACAAGCCACACGTATCAAGAGAACTGCTTCTGATGACGCTGAAGCTCGGGAAACAAACGCAACAGGAGATTTTCGAGCTGATCGACGTTTTTAAGGCAAAAGTCGTGGATATAAAACAAAAATCCATTACTATTGAGGTCGTCGGTTCACCGGACAAGATCAATACAACCATCGACATGTTCAGACCCCTCGGCATCAGGGAAATCGCCCGCTCCGGCACGGTAGCAATGACCCGTGGCGAGAGCTGAGTTTTTTTTCACATAACATCAAAATAACATAGAGCACATGAACGTTTACTACGAGCAGGACGCTGACCTGAAACACCTGCAGGGGAAAAATATCGCCGTTCTCGGCTACGGCAGCCAGGGCCACGCTCACGCCCTGAACCTTAAAGAAAGCGGTCTCAACGTCTGCGTCGGCCTGAGACCGGACAGTTCCTCGTGCGCCAAAGCAAGGGAAAACGGCCTTGATGTCAATACAATTGCCGATGCGGTTAAGTGGGCCGATATCGTCATGGTTCTTCTCCCTGACCAGTACCAGAAAAGCATCTATGAGACGGAAATCGCGCCGAACCTTGAAGCCGGAAACACCCTGGCTTTTGCTCACGGTTTCAATATCCATTACAGCCAGATTGTACCGCCTGAAACCGTAAACGTCATGATGATCGCCCCGAAAAGTCCTGGTCATCTTGTCCGCCGCACATTTACCCAGGGCAACGGTGTTCCCTGCCTCATCGCAGTGTATCAGGATTATACGGGCGACACGAAACAGCAGGCGCTGGCATGGGCAAAAGGCCTCGGCGGCACCAAAGCCGGTGTTATTGAAACAACATTCAAAGACGAGACCGAAACAGATCTTTTCGGCGAACAGGCCGTTCTCTGCGGCGGTTCTGCAGAGCTCATCAAGGCTGGATTTGAAACGCTTGTGGAAGGAGGCTACCCGGCAGAGCTTGCTTATTTTGAATGTATGCATGAACTGAAGCTCATTGTCGACCTTTATTATGAAGGCGGTCTGTCGCGGATGAACTATTCCGTCAGCGATACTGCCGAGTACGGAGGCATGACACGCGGCCCGAGAGTCATTACATCCGCCGTCAAGGCAGAGATGAAAAAAATCCTCGAAGAGGTACAGGACGGAAGGTTTGCCAAAGAGTTCATCGACGAATGCAACGCCGGTTATCCGGAAATGAAAAAACTGCGCGAATCAAATGCAGGCCATCCGATCGAGAAGATCGGATCGAAACTGCGCGAAATGATGAGCTGGCTTTTGAAAAAATAATGGCGCCTCTATTAATTGTCGTGAGCGCCTTGAGTACAAGGCGGACAGAGCACAGAAACCGGAGTGTACACGCCAGTACATGAGGATTTCGAGCACCGACCAACGAATTAATCATGGTGCGCAACAAATTAATAGAAGCGCCAATAACCCATAAAGAATGTTTAAACTAGTAACCATACCAGGCGACGGCATCGGTTCCGAAGTTGTCGCCAGTGCTGTACAGGTCATCAATGCACTTGAGGAAAAGCACGGCCTGGAAATCGCAACAGAGGAACATCTTTTCGGCGGAGCATCCTACGATGTTCACGCCGAGATGCTCACCGAAGAAACACTCGAGGCCTGTAAAAACTGTGACGCCGTTCTGCTGGGTGCCGTCGGCGGCCCGAAGTGGGAAAACCTGCCGCACGAGAAAAAACCGGAGGCTGCGCTTCTCAGAATCCGCAAGGAACTTGGCCTTTTTGCAAACTTCCGCCCGGCGAAAGTATACGACGCCCTTGTCAATGCCTCGTCACTCAAACCGGACATCCTTTCGGGGACAGACTTCATGGTCATCAGGGAACTGACCGGGGGCATCTATTTCGGCCAGCCCAGAGGGTATGATGAAAACAAGGGCTGGAACACCATGGTGTATGAAAAATACGAGGTCGAGCGGATTGCACGCCTTGCTTTTGAAACAGCCATGAAACGGAAAAAACAGCTCGTCTCTATCGACAAGGCAAACGTACTGGAGTGCTCCCAATTCTGGAGAAACATCGTCCACGAAGTGCACAAGGAATTCCCGGAGGTCGAACTCAGCGACATGTATGTCGACAATGCAGCGATGCAGGTTGTCCGCGACCCGAAGCAGTTCGACGTGATTGTCACCAAAAACCTTTTCGGAGACATTCTCAGCGACATTTCAGGCATGATCACCGGCAGCCTCGGGATGCTTCCCTCGGCAAGTATCGGAAGCAAACATGCACTCTATGAACCGATTCACGGCAGCGCGCCCGATATTGCCGGTCAGAACAAGGCAAACCCCATAGCAACCATTGCTTCGGTTGCCATGATGTTCGAACACAGCTTTTCGATGCAGCACATTGCCGACGACATTTACAAGGCGATTGAAAAGACCCTCGAGTCCGGAATGCGTACTGCCGACATCGCAAATCCCGGCGACAGTGTCGTATCGACAACAGAAATCACCGATGCCATCACAGCAAGCCTGGAGGCATCGTAATTATCACCCGATGAAGCGTGAAAGAAAAGGTACTGATATTTGACACAACCTTGCGCGACGGCGAACAGTCACCGGGAGCGTCCCTCAACCTGCAGGAAAAGGTCGAGATAGCAAGGCAGCTTGAAAAGCTCAATGTCGATATCATTGAAGCAGGGTTTCCTGCGTCTTCCCCGCTTCAGTTCGAAGCAGTCCGGCAGGTCGGCGATGAGTCCGGCAAAATTGTCGCAGCGCTCAGCAGGGCTGTGGAAAACGATATCAAAAGCGCCCATGACGCATTACGGAACGCACAATATCCGAGGATCCATACCTTTATCAGTACATCGGATATTCATATCATGGGCAAGTTCGGCCACGACAGGTATGGTAAAACACTTGCGGAAAAACAGCAAACCATCCTGAAAATGGCGGTAGACGCAGTTACTTTCGCCAGAACCTTTGCAGATGATGTTGAATTCTCCGCGGAAGATGCCGGAAGAACCGACCCGGTGTATTTAGCCGAGATCATAGAGGCGGTCATAGCTGCCGGTGCTTCGACGGTGAATATTCCCGACACTACAGGCTATACCTGGCCCTCGGAGTTCGGCAGAAAAATCGCCGGCCTGAAACAACGGGTTCAAAACATAGACCAGGCGGTTATCAGTGTTCACTGTCACAATGACCTTGGACTTGCCGTGGCAAATACGCTCAGTTCCGTCGAAAATGGAGCAAGACAGGCAGAGTGTTCGATCAACGGCATCGGCGAGAGAGCAGGCAATGCTTCCCTGGAGGAAATTGTCATGGCATTGAAAGTACGGAGCGACCTGCATAACTACTATACCGGTGTTGTAACCGAAGAAATCTTCAACACCAGCCGCATGGTCTCTTCATTTACCGGCCTGATTATCCAGCCGAACAAGGCGATCGTCGGTGACAATGCGTTTGCCCATGAGTCGGGCATACACCAGGACGGCATGCTGAAAAACCGGCAGACCTACGAGGTCATGACCCCTGAATCCGTCGGTGTTCCGCAGACAACCATCGTTCTCGGACGCCATTCGGGCAAGCATGGGTTACAGGCAAGGCTCAGCTCACTGGGCTACAAGGTTACCGGTGCCGAACTGGAGAAAGTCTATGAGCGGTTTTTGTCGATAGCCGACAAGAAAAAAGAAATTTATGATGACGACCTGAGAGTGCTCATGGGAGACGAGTTGAACAAGCCGCTTGAACCGCTTGAGCTCGACTACCTGCACGTTAACAGCGGCACGGCATCGATCCCGACCGCAACGGTCCGCATAAAAGCCAGAGGCAAAACTTATGAAGAGTCGTCAACGGGAGACGGTCCTGTCGATGCATGCTTCAAGGCAATCGAACGGGCGCTGAGCCTTGGTTCACTGCTTTATTCCTACTCGGTGCGCTCAACAACCGCAGGCCGTCAGGCACTTGGAGAGGCAACCGTCAGGCTCAAGGATGGTGAACAACTTTTTACCGGGCGTGGTGTTTCAACCGATATCATCGAAGCAAGTGCCAAAGCATACCTGCAGGCACTGAGTCTCAGGCAGGATTCAAAAGAACATGACAACAACAAAACAATCGATAACGGGATATAACGATCATGGCACAAACGATAACGCAGAAAATCCTCGCAAAGGCTGCCGGGCGTAAATTTGTCGAAGCAGGTGAGAGTGTATGGCTCAATGTCGACATCCTGCTGACCCATGACGTATGCGGCCCGCCTACTTTCGACATATTCAGGGAAAAATTCGGCCCCGGCGCAAAGGTATGGGATCCCGAGAAAGTCGTCATACTGCCCGACCACTACATTTTCACCGAGAACGAGCACGCACGCCGCAACATCGATCTGCTTCGGCAGTTCGCCGAAGAACATGACCTTCCCAATCATCACGATGTAGGAACCGACCGCTACAAAGGGGTTTGTCATGTCGCCCTTGCCCAGGAAGGATACAATCTTCCCGGCACGGTTCTTTTCGGTACCGACTCGCACACCTGCACATCGGGTGCGTTCGGCATGTTCGGCACGGGAATCGGCAACACCGATGCAGCCTTCATTCTCGGTACAGGAAAAATCTGGGAAAAGGTCCCCGAATCAATGAAGTTCATCTTTGAAGGCCAAATGCCGGACTACCTCGCGGCAAAAGACCTCATCCTGCAGATCCTGGGTGATATCGGTACCGACGGGGCAACCTACCGGGCGATGGAGTTCGATGGCCCGGCGGTGTATTCAATGCCGATGGAAGAGCGTATGACCCTTACCAACATGGCTATCGAGGCCGGAGGCATGAACGGCATCATTGCTGCAGACAGTGTCACCGAGGCCTATGTCAGGGAAAGAACAGGGAAACCGTATGAAATCTTCAACAGTGATCCGGATGCAGAGTATCACAGCATCCACCGCTACAAAACAGAAGAACTCGAGCCGGTAGTAGCCATGCCGCACAGCCCGGATAACCGTGCTACCGTTCGGAGCGTTCAGGACACCCGAATCACGAAATCATATATCGGCTCCTGCACGGGAGGCAAGTTGAGCGATTTTGTGATGGCGGCAAAAATCTTGAAAGGAAACAAGGTTTCCGTACCGACAAATATCGTACCCGCGACAGTAGAAGCTGCTCAAAGCCTTGAAACAGAGCAATTCGACGGCCATTCGATCATAAAAATCCTCGAAGACGCAGGTTGTACGATTGCCCCGCCGTCATGTGCGGCCTGTCTGGGCGGTCCTTCGGACACCTTCGGGCGCTCGGAAGACAATGACCTTGTCGTTTCGACAACAAACAGAAACTTTCCGGGTCGGATGGGCAGCAAAAAAGCAGGGGTCTGCCTTGCTTCTCCGCTGACCGCTGCAGCATCGGCAATCACCGGGAAGCTTACTGATCCGAGAGAATTCCTAAGTTGAGCGTCTCAAATTTTGCAGTCTATTAATTTTAGATAGAAAAGGAATATTCATAAGCTATGAGACACAACAAAATCCTGCTTCTGTCAAGACAAAAGAGAAAAAAAGAAAGATCGCACAATTTGAAAACCTTCGGGATTGTCGATCATACCGGATCTGCTTCGTTACAGGGCACTTGCAGTAGTTCACTACAGCTGCATTCCCTGTGCCTTGCATCTCCGGCATGCTCGAACAATCGCTCAAATTAGGTCTCAGATAACTGGACCGTCAACCAGATCAAAGCATAAACATTATGGATACCATCATACAAGGAAAAGCCTACGTGTTGGGCAAAAACATCGATACCGACCAGATCATCCCGGCCGAGCATCTGGTATACAGTCTTTCGGATCCCGAAGAGGTCAAGCTCTACGGCAAGTATGCCCTCTCGGGCGTACCGATTGCAGAAGCAGGACTTCCCGAAGGCAACCGTCCCTTTGTTGAAGAGGGAAAGTTCCAGTCAGAGTATTCGATCATCATAGGGGGCCCCAATTTCGGTTGCGGCTCATCACGTGAACATGCTCCGTTCGCCCTTCAGGTTGCCGGAGCGAAAGCGATCGTCGCTGAATCATACGCAAGGATATTCTATCGCAACTGTGTAGACGGTGGATTTGTTATACCTTACGAGACTGCCGAGCAGCTCAACAAAACCGTGCTGACAGGCGATGAACTGAAAATCGATATTGAAAACAACACTATCACAAACCTGACACAGGAGGTCACCTATACGCTTAAACCGCTTGGTGACGTTTACAATATTGTCATGGCCGGAGGCATTTTCGCCTACGCCAGACAGGAAAATCTTATGAACTCCTGATTCGGGTTTTCTTTATTGATCGCCCATTGCAAGGAACAGCAACAGACATGAAGAACAGAAGCGCCATCGAACTGTATGACACCACACTCCGGGACGGCACCCAGGGGGAAAAAATAACCCTTTCCGTCCAAGACAAGCTGCTTATTACTGAAAAACTCGATGAGTTCGGTGTTGATTACATTGAAGGAGGATGGCCAAGCAGCAATCCCAAAGATGAGGAATTTTTCCGCAGGGTGCAGCACCTTCAGTTTAAAAACGCGAAACTTTGTGCTTTTGGGTCGACCGCCCGAAAACCGGACAACATCGAAAACGATCCCAACCTTACAGGACTTCTCAAGTCGGAAACCCCGGTCATAACCATTTTCGGAAAAACCTGGAAAGCACATTCAGCAAAAGGACTGGGCCTGAACGATGAAGAAAATGCCGACCTGATCTTCAAATCGGTACACTTTCTTAAAAGCAGAGGCCGTGAAGTACTGTTCGATGCCGAGCACTTTTTTGACGGTTACAAGGACAATCCCGCATTTGCAATACGCATGCTTCTCTCTGCCGAGGAAGCAGGCGCAGAACGCCTTGTTCTCTGTGATACCAACGGCGGAACGATGCCTCACGAGATTTTCGATATCGTCGGGAAGGTTATCTCTTCAACCAGCGTGCCGGTAGGCATTCACACACACAACGACAGTGACCTTGCCGTCGCAAATGCCCTGTCAGCCCTGCGAGCAGGCGCGGAGCATGTACAAGGAACCATTAACGGTATCGGAGAACGATGCGGAAACGCAAACCTGATCAGCATCATTCCGAACGTTATCCTGAAGCTCAGAGGCCGTTTTCACCACAAGCTGAACCTGAACAACCTCACTTCGCTGTCCAACTTTGTTTACGAGTTGCTGAATTTTCCTCCCGATAACCGGGCTCCGTTTGTGGGGAAATCGGCGTTTGCCCACAAGGGAGGCATTCATGTCAGTGCTGTTCTCAAGGAAAGCTCTCTTTACGAGCACATCGACCCGAAAACCGTAGGAAACCGTCAGAGAGTGCTTGTATCGGAACTTGCAGGACAGAGTAATGTCCGTTACAAGGCAAAAGAGCTTGGTATAGAGCTGCCGGATAACGGAGAGCTGTTCAAAAAAATCGTTCAGAGAATCAAGAAACTCGAACACGAGGGATTTCAGTTCGATGTTGCAGAAGCCTCTTTCGAACTGCTTCTCCGCCATGAACTGGGACAGTTTAAACCTTTCTTTGAAATACTCGAGTCGAAAGTACACATCGAATCAGGCAAAAACCGTGAACCTGTCGATCAGGCAATACTGAAAATCGAGGTTAACGATGAAATCGAGATGACTGCCGCCGACGGAGATGGTCCTGTCAATGCTCTTGACAAGGCACTTCGCAAGGTTCTGCGAGGTTTCTACCCCTCGATTCGCAACATACGGCTTGTCGACTACAAGGTACGAGTACTTGAAGAAAAGAAAGGCACCAGCGCCAAGGTGCGGGTACTTATAGAAACCAGCGACGGGCACTCCACATGGTCAACCGTCGGCGTTTCAACCAACATCATTGATGCCAGCCTTCAGGCATTGAGCGACAGCATCAACTACTACCTGTTCAACACTCAGGAAATATCCTGCTCCCCTGCTCCGGCTGAGGCACAGTAGAGGGTTCATTGTATCGGCTGCTCTCCCGATGACTGAAACGATCAACCCAGGATGAATAAAAAAGTACTGTATATCGACGTTGAGACAACCGGAACAAACCCTGTAAAGCACGGGATTATCCAGATAGGTGCGATCATGGAAACGTCCGGAACCATTGCCGAAGAGTTCAATCTGAAATGTGCTCCCCACAAGGGAGCCGACATTGACGACCAGGCATTGCAGGTAACCGGCACAAGCAGGGCTGAACTGCAACACAGAATGAGCAGTGAAAACGCCCTGATCGAATTCAGGCATTTTCTCAACCGGCACATCGAACCTTACGACCGGGAAGATAAATGCTATCCTGCAGGATACAACGTGCACTTCGACCTTGACTTTGTACAGCACTGGTTCAGGCTGCACGGAGACAAGTATGGGATCGGCTCGTATGTGAACTGGAGAAGGCTTGATCCTCTTCCTCTCCTTTTCATGAAAGATTTCACCGGAACACTGAATCTGCCGGACTACAAGCTTGAAACAGTCTGCCGTCACTTCGGGATCGAGATCGAGGCTCATGATGCCGTCTCTGATATACGCGCAACCCGCCGACTTCTGATGAAACTCCTGTAGTACATCAGAAAAGCATCTGGAAGGTATAAAAAAAGCGGCCGTACTGACCGCTTTCTTTGAGCAGGCGTCCCCCATTCCGCCCGCTCAACCTCACTGGCGTGAGGTTGGAACCTATGTACATATATTGTTATCAAAACGGCAAAGAACATGCCAAACTGAACAATGCATTAAAAACGCAAAAAACAGCGTATTAACAACGCGAATTCACTCGTTTGCGAGGTTCACGAAACCGCATGTAATTCAAAATGAGAAATTACGCCTCGCTTTGAGACCATAATCATGGCACCGGGTGCTTCGCAAAACCATTGACAACCCCGTGCGCATCAGACGATAAAACAGCCAGGAAACTGAAATCGGGACAGCAAAAAAGAGACCGATATGTTGGTTCATGCAGTAGGACGGGGCAAAGCGGGTTCTTCATGCGCCACACAATGTATAGCCCCCAGCCCCCAGACCAGATCGGTACAGTCAATCCCCGTCACCTCTCTTGAAGGAAAGCGCCTTTTCAGCACATCAAGTGCGACCCTGTCTTTGGAACAGCGGTATGTAGGGACAAGAACCTGACGGTTTGCGATGTAAAAGTTGGCATAACTTGCAGGAAGCCTTTCGTTTTGATAATAGACAGGATCGGGCATCGGCAGTTTTACTATTTGCAGCGGGTTCTGCTGAACATCCGTACACTCCTGAAGCAACCGGTAATTCTCCTGAAGTATTTCAAAGTTCTCATCATCCGGATCGTCTTCAACAGCAATAACCACGGTTCTTTCATCGACAAAACGTGCCATATCGTCTACGTGACCATCCGTGTCATCCCCTGCTATCCCGTCCTTCAGCCAGAGAACCTTCTCTATGCCGAGATAATACCTCAGCTTCCCCTCAATCTCTTCTTTCGTCATCGAGGGATTACGGTTGGAATTGAGCAGGCAGGACTCGGTTGTCAGCAACAGCCCCTTGCCGTTCACGTCGATCGCCCCCCCTTCCAGAACCATTCCCGGCTTTACAACACGGAGCCCCTGCATGGCTGCAACCTTTTCCGGGACGCTGTTGTCGTTGTCATAAGGCTCGTACTTCCCTCCCCATGCATTGTACTCCCAATCAACAACAACCTTTTGCAAAGCATCCGCTTGTCTGCAATGCACATAGTTCGGCCCATGATCCCGGCACCACGCATCGTCCGTCGGGATGCGATGAAAGCATATCCGGCACATGTCCTCCTCTCCACTCCCTGCCCTGCTGCGTATCAGCTCACGGGCATCACCCTCCATGCCATCATCGAGCACATTGATATGCACCGTTTCATAACGGCAGAGCAGGGCCGCTATTGTGGCAAAAACGTCCGGTACGGGCCCGAATTTACCCGGCCATGACGCTTCTTTGTGAGGCCATGACAGCCACGTTGCCTCATGTACCGCCCACTCGGGAGGCATGTAAAAGCCGCTGTTCACTGCCTGCACATATATCAGGCACTCTCTCCTGCCGCCGCTGTCTTTCGAATACGTTCAATACGCTGCAGAACAGGAGGATGAGAGTAGTTCAGAAACACGAAAAAAGGATGGGGAGTCAGGTTGGAAAGGTTCTTTCTTGACAACTTCTTCAGCGCCTCGACAAGGCTGGCTCCACCACTGTAGGTTTGAACGGCATAACGGTCGGCCTGAAACTCATGACGCCTCGATAAAAACTGAAGAAGAACCGAGAGAATAAATTCAACCGGACTGTACAACAGGGAAAAAAACAACAGACTTGCGTAGACAGAAAGGTTGTCCATATAAAATGCATCGAACAGTAACCTGTTGTTCAGAAAAACGGAAAGCAGAAAAAACACAATACCCATGTTGATGAAGCTGAGGCACATTGCAATTATGATGTGTTTTTTCTTGTAATGGCCGATTTCATGTGCAAGAACCGCAACAAGCTCCCTGACGGTATGGTTCTCGATGAGCGTATCGAAAAGCGCTATGCGTTTCTGCTTGCCGAAGCCGGTAAAGAACGCATTGGCTTTCGCAGAACGTTTTGATCCGTCTATGACGAAAATACCGGACAGAGGGAAAGCAACCGACCGGGCATAATCCATAATCGCCGATTTGAGCTCTCCGTCTTCAAGAGGAGTAAACTTGTTGAAAAGCGGCATAATAAGAGTCGGTGCAGCATATTGCAGCACAAAACCGAAAAGAGCAACTGCCAGCCATGCCCAGACCCAGGCGAGGGAACCGGTGTTTTCGAAAAACCAAAGCAGTCCGGCAAGAACCGGAGTACCCAGCACCAGGCCGAGAAATATCCCCTTCAGCTTATCCGAGATAAAAGTAAGCGGAGATGTTTTATTGAAACCGTATTTCTCCTCAAGCACAAATGTGTGGTATATGCTGAAAGGCAGAGAAACCAGCCCTTGAAGCAACAGAAGGATTCCGATGTAGACAATACCTGTCGGAAGAGGTGAAAAACCAAGCGCCCTTACCACAAGGTCAAGGTAGTTAAACCCTCCCGCAAACCAGAAAACAAGCAGCACCACCAGATCGAAAGTTGCGGTCACGAGAGAAAACACCGTCGAGTGGTGCAGATAGTTCTGGGACTTTTCATAGGCCTCCCGGTCGTAGACATCCCGGAACTCATCCGGGAGAACTTCTCCGGCGGCTTTCAGGTTCAGGATATTCGCAACAAGCTTTATGAAAAAGGTACCGAGCAGGGTACCAAGGATGATAATGGCGAAAATGTTCATGTTGGAAGCAGTTACAAGTGACAATGGGGGAAAATTTGACCTCTTTTAATCGATATATCGCCGTTGAAGCTCTCCATACGTCTCGATACGCCTGTCGCGCAAAAAAGGCCAGTGTGACCGGTAATACGCTATTTTACCCAGGTCACAATCTTCAAGAAGAATCTGCTCACTGCATTCATCTGCAGTAACGGTAACCTGTCCGAAAGGGTCCGAGACAAAACTGTTTCCCCAGAAGTTGAGTTCACCCTCCATCCCGACCCTGTTGGCCACAGCAACATACACTCCGTTAGCGATTGCATGACTTTGCTGAATGGTCATCCATGCCTGCAGTTGGGTACGGCGAACCTCTTCAGAAGCTTCCCGGGAAGCCCACCCGATGGCTGTCGGATAAAAAAGAATTTCCGCCCCCTGCAAAGCCGTCAGACGTGCCGCTTCCGGGAACCATTGATCCCAGCAAATCAGCACCCCTATCGTGGCGTATCGTGTCTTGAAGGCCCTGTAACCAAGATCACCCGGCGTAAAGTAAAATTTTTCATAAAAACCGGGATCATCAGGAATGTGCATCTTGCGGTACTTGCCCAAGCAGGCTCCATCCGCGTCGATAACCGCAGCGGTATTGTGGTAAAGCCCTCCTGCACGCTTTTCAAACAGCGAAGCTACGACAACAATCTCATATTCAGCAGCCAGTTTCTGCAGTATGTCGGTCGAAGGACCGGGAACGGTTTCCGAAAGAGCAAACTGTTCATACTCCTCTGTCTGACAGAAATACAACGTTTTAAACAGCTCCTGCAGGCAGACGATCTTTGCTCCCTGTGCAGCCGATTCCTCGATTCTCTGACATGCTTTTTTCAGGTTCGCCCCGGGGTCGGCCTCGCAAACCATCTGCACCAGAGCAATTCGTACCTTTTCTGCACACATAGCGTTATAGAACCGAAAATGTTGGGGTCAGCAATCCGGCGGCAAAAAGAAGCCCATGCAGTGTCATCACCTTGCCGGTACCGGCAAGAACCTCGTTCAATGCCCGGCCGTCACTGTTGAAAAGCGCCCTGACCTGCCCGACCGCAAGCGGCAGGGAAAGCCATGAAAGCATGCACCAGATCGAATATCCTGTCATCCACATCCAGACCGGAACAAAATAGGCGACAACGGTCAACCCGAAATACAGCCATCGGGCATTCCCACCGCCTATCCTTGCAGGAAGGGTCATTTTCCCTACTTTGCGGTCGGTATCGATATCACGGATATTGTTGACAAGCAGGATGTTGACGGAAAAGATGCCCGGTGCAACTGCAGCAGTCAATACCGGAAACGTCACCTCCCCCGCCTGAACGTAGTAGGTTCCCCCGACAGCGACAAGCCCGAAAAAAATAAACACGAAAAGATCACCGAGACCTGAATACGCAATAGGGTAAGGACCGCCCGTATAAACCCATGCAAAAAGCATCGAAAGCAGTCCGATAACAAGAATCGGCCAGCCCGCAAGGTAAACCAGATAGAGCCCCATTAAAAAAACCACAAGAAGGAGCAGAACAGAGACGACAATCATCGTTTTTTCCGAAATCAAACCTGCCGCAACGGTGCGTGTCGGGCCAAGGCGCTCGGCAGTATCGGCACCTTTCCGAAAATCGTATATCTCGTTGATAAAGTTCGTCGCAACCTGTATCCCAAGGGCACATAAGAGAGCGATGAAGGCAGCGGCAGGCAGAAACTTTCCATCGGCTGCAGCAACAGCCGTACCGACAACCACAGGAACCGCACCGGCAGGAAGTGTTTTGGGCCGTATGGCCATCATCCATGCCTGAAAACCTGAAGGCCTGGCAGGAGCCTTTAGAGAGCCTTCCGTCATTTATTTTTCTCTTTAGCCATCTTGATGCTGCTGAACTGTTGCTTGATTTTCTTGCCCGGATGAATGTAGGTGAGGCTGTGCCGAACCGCCATCGTGGCGTCGCTCAGCCCGGTCTGGATAATTTTGAGCTTTCCGGGATAGGAAGCAATATCCCCTGCCGCATACAGGCCGTCCACTTCCGTTTTCATATGACCGTCCACAACAATGGCATTATCGTTCAGAGCAAGTCCCCATTCGGCAAGGGGGCCGAGGTTCGATATATAACCGATCAATACCAGCATGTAATCGGCCTCGATGGACGTTTCCTGCCCGCTTTTCGAACGAAGGTTCACTTTCCGCAAAACAGGCCCGTCATGCTCTATCCCTTTCACCTCGGTGTTGAGATACACATCTATCCGATCTTGTTCTGCTGCTTCCAGCACCTTCTGCTGGGTATTGCCGTGAGCCCTGAATTCCGGCGAACGGTGAGCAATGCTGACATGCTCTGCTTCAGGAAGAAGCATCATTGCCCAGTCAAGCGCTGAATCACCGCCCCCGACAATCAATACTTTCTTACCTGCAAACATCTGCATATGCTGCACGGAATACAAAACAGAATGACCTTCGAGCACGCTTATGTCGCCAAGCTGGGGAAGTTTTCTCGGAGAAAAAGCTCCCAGCCCCGCGGCTACAAGCACCGCGCGTGACGCAAAAGTCCTGCCGCTCCCGGTTTCAACTTCGAACGAACCGTCATCGAACTTCCTGTACCTGTTAACCTGTTCATCAAGAACAACTTCCGGACCATATCGCTCAGCCTGTCTCCAGAGACTCTCGACAAGATCCGCAGCCTGAACCTCGGGAAAAGCCGCCACATCGTAGATATGTTTTTCAGGATACAGCGCAGTAAGCTGGCCGCCAAGCTGCGGCATACTTTCTATAATCCGGCAGGAAATATTATTCATACCGCACTGAAAAGCAGCAAAAATACCTGTCGGGCCGCCGCCGATAATCGTCAGATCACGCATATTGTCCTTTTCGGGAATAACTTTTCCGTCTTCTGTCATTGCTGTATAATAAATTCAAATGTCTTTTACTGTGCACTGTTACGACGCACCCTCATCACCGGACCTCTTGAGATAAATCATACCTTCAGGATCAACTATGCCGTAAAGAATAGTCACCAGATGTCCGTGCTCGTCGAGTTCATGGATTTCAACATGAACCGCATTTGGTTTTTCAACCTGGTCCCCTGCGTCGTTTTTGAAAAGAAATACAGCTTTCACGCCGCCATGAGGAGTCTTTCCAACAAACTCATAGGTTCCATCGTCAAGCTCTGTAAGAGCACAGCCCTCCGTTGAAGCGTCAATCGGACAACTGGCGCACTGCGAGTAGAACCCGTCGTCGGAATCGGCAAAATCGCATACCGGAAATTTCATGGTTTTTATCCTCCTTGTCTTCTCGGTTTGATGGCTGCTAATATATAATATTTCATAGTAGCTCAGTAGCTCTAAAGTTGAGAATTTTCAGAAGCATCTTATAGTTGTTGCAGATTGTTGTATACTTGATTTATTAAAAACCGGACGAACATCGCCCGGCACTCATAATTTGTCACTATTCATCATTTCTATCTGTACCATAGATGTTAGCAAAACGTATAATCCCCTGTCTCGACGTCCGGGATGGAAGAGTCGTCAAAGGCATTAATTTCGAGGGCTTACGTGACGCAGGATCCATCCTCGAACAAGCCAGATTCTACAACGACGAACTTGCCGATGAACTGGTTTTTCTCGACATCTCGGCTTCAATCGAATCGAGAAGAACAACACTTGATGAAGTTTTAAAAGTTTCTGAAGAGGTGTTCATACCCCTCACGGTCGGGGGCGGCATCAGTTCGGTCGAACGCGCCAGAGACGCCTTCCTGCATGGCGCAGACAAGGTATCGGTCAACACCGCTGCTGTCTATGAACCGGAACTGATCACGAAAATCGCCGAAAAATTCGGAACTCAGGCTGTAGTGGTTGCGATCGACGTCAAAAAAGTCGGCGACAAGCACATCGTCCACACCCATTCCGGCAAAGAGCTGACAAAGTACGAAGCCGTTGAATGGGCTCACATGGTTCAGGATCTTGGCGCAGGAGAGATACTGCTTACCAGCATGGACCGGGACGGCACCAAGGCAGGCTACGACAACGAGATCCTGCACCGGATCTCAACAACGGTTCACATACCGGTCATTGCGTCAGGCGGCGCGGGAAACCTCGAGCACCTGTATGATGGTTTCTCAAAAGGAAGCGCCGACGCCGCCCTTGCCGCATCCATCTTCCATTTCCGGCAGTACTCCATCCGCGAGGCAAAGGAGTATTTGCGTGAACGAGGCATAGAGGTGAGGCTGTAAATCATTGCAGTTCCCCTTCCCCCACCGGCTCGACCATCGTGGTAATCGACGCCGTGTGCCAGCTTCCTGCAACGTACCGCACATACACAGGATTCTCATTACGCAGTATATCCAGCACATGAGGAAAATCTTCCCAATGGTAGTGACACCAGATATATCCGTTTGACGTCTGCTCATCCGCATCCGGCATTGTTCCATGCTCGCGGTGAAAGTAGGCCCCGCCTATCAGGCTCCCATCATCACGCCGCAACCCGATAATCGACCGGAAAGGATAACCATTTGCAAACTTCCCGCCAGCATAATATGCAATGTCATACCCAATGATTTTCTCCGCAACCATCACTCCTGAAGACATATCGTTATCTCCTTATTAGAACTTTTCTAATCCGAAACCCCTGAATTCTGCTCACAAAACAAATATACGCATCATGATGCTCAGGTTCAGAAAGCATCGATCCTCTCAATCTCGAGCCGGAACGATCCTTCCTGCTTTTCGGAAATGAGAAATCCAATCTGGAAGATGCGGGACGGGTCGAGAGGCGGAGCATCGGGAACGATCCGGCCGCGGAAGGACGGCCTGAAGTCACTGAAAAGAAGTTCTACATCCATCCATTCCCCCTCCGGCGCATCAAACTCCTGACGGTAAACCACGCCGTCGAACAGCATATCGGTCCTGACACGGAAGCTGTAGCGATTGCCGTCACCCTTCACGCGAAGCACGATTCCGTCATAACCGGTGAAATCGTTTTCCGGCAGCGGCGCCCGCACCGAGGCAAAACCGCCGTTGTTTTCAAGAGAAAGGTGACCGGCAAACACTCCCGTACCATCTTCCGAAACCTGCATCAGGCTGTCCGATACACCACCCATAACAACATCACTGACGCTTGTCCAGCGCAGAAGAGGCAGGCGTATGAAATCGCAGATCAGCTTCCATTTCGCAGTCATGACAAGCTACCTGGAAGGTTCATGAAGGATATAAGAAATAAAATATCGTTTTTTTTACTCATCCACCTACAACCTTAAGCCCCAAGGCATTTCATTTCAACAACGTATTGCGTAAATTTCCGCGGGTAAGTGAAAACTCAGCATTACCTTATCTTTTTTACCAACTGCTGGCTGAATTCTTTCCTGACTTCTGGATTCAGAATTTTTGCCTTTTAATTTTTGACTTTTGACTTGATTCTTATGAAGTTCATCCTCTCAAACGGCCGCTATATGGTCATCCTCGGTGTCATCGGCGCTTTTCTGGCGGCAATTTCGCTTTTCATCTACGGCGGCATACTCACCGTCCAGCAGATCATTGAAACTATCCAGACAGGATATGTATCGAGCAAAGGGTCAAAAAGCCTGATGCTCAGCTTCGTCGAAATCGCCGATATCTTCCTGCTCGGCACCGTGATGTATATCATCTCGACAGGTCTGTATGAACTGTTCATCGATGACAACATAGAACTGCCGGGCTGGCTGGAAATTCACACACTCGACGATCTCAAGCAGAAACTGGTTGGGGTTATCGTCGTCGTCATGGCCGTGGTTTTTCTCGGCCACGTAATCAAGTGGCATGGAGAAACCGAGATCGTTTATTACGGCGCAGCCATCGCCTTCATGGTAGCCGCACTGACCTACTTCACCAGTCAGAAGAAAAGAGAAGGCAAAATTCAAAAGTAAAAAGGCAAAAGGCGGTGAGTCGTGAGTCGTCCTGAATAGAGTTGCCACAAAAAAGAGCAGCCTGCCTTAAACTGAATTTCTTGAACTTGAGGCGAAAAAAATTATTGTGGAATACTTTTTCACCTATTGAACAACGGCCCCTACTCCGTGATTTGCATACGTTTTGTTAGCGCATGGAAATAATCACGCGACCATATCTTCAAGGCCTCAACATCCTTTACAAACCGTGAGACATCATTCCTGGCCGCTGCAACATCGAGCGCATCAATTCGCGATGGAGTAATTGGCGAAAGTCCGGTTCTGTGAGATTTTCCCCCTGCAGATTCCCGCTCTGCTTGGCGCGGCTGATGAAATGAGAAAGGCTCATCGGTGTGCCTTTCCTGACATACCACTCAAAGTCGAACCAGTCCCGCCCTTTGACCCGGTTTTTCCAGTTTCTGAAAAGCAATGCATGCATCTTTCCGGCAAACAGATCCGGCAGGCTGAAGCATTTGACATAGAACGAAAATGGCTGGAGAAGGAGTTTTTCTTCGGTTGCAAATCCCAAAGGAGGCACCGTATCGACCTCGAACTTGATCTTGATGGTTTTGTCCGCATGAACGGCAAAACTGAAAAGGCGGGTGTCGCTTTTTAAAAATGCAGACTCAATACCGGTTCGAACCGTTTTCTTTTTTGCTGATATTTCGACCTGAAGCCCCAATGCCGAAAACTCTTCCCTGACCGCTTTGAAATAGGGTTCAAGTGAAAAGTTGGCATCGGATTCGAGCAGAGAAAAATCCAGGTCTTCGGAAAATCTCGGCAATCCGTAAAAAATCCTCAGACAGGTGCCACCATAAAATGCAGCCTTGTCGAAAAAGCCTCCTCTATACAGCCCTGCAAGTGCAACTTCCTGCATAACCTCACGCAGCCCATTCACGGCTCCGTCAGCCGTGCTCATATCATATTTTTCAAGCATCTGCTTCAGGACAGTCATGATACCTTCCGCTGAAATGTGTTGACGAGTTGCAGCAATGCCCGCAACATATCAGACTTGATACCCGCTGCAATACAGGCATGAATTACCTTCATGTCAAAACGAGCCAGTAAGTCTTCATCGACTCGCAGGTCATCAAAGAGCAGTTCCTCTAATGCATCTCTTGACTTGATATTCAGGTTGCGGGTAAAAACCAGCTTGTCACAGAGCGCCTTTTCCGGGGATGCCATCAAAAAACCGGTTTGATCGGGATTCTCAACCCGGCCAATACCGATGGCATAGAATTCAGGTGGAGAATGGGTGTAGGAAAAACGCCCTACGGTCAGATCATATGTCTTTCCCCTCCTGGTCGTCATTGAGGTTATCTCAACGACCCGTTCCGGAATGATTCCATAATGATGCAAGGCATACTCCATGGAAACGTAAGACGGACCATATAAGAGGTTCGCAACAAGCGGCAGGGAAATCGGTATCCCTGTGATTTCAGGTGAAACGGCATACAGCCCCTTCTTGATGGGTAAGAGCAGACCATCATCGATCATTCGAACGATCTTGTCATTCGGAGACCGATATTCATCAAGAATCGAGAGTAAAGTGCCATGCGTCAACGGCACCCCGCCAAATGTCCTAAGCTTCTGCTCTAACTTCATAGATCATAATTTTACACAGATAACCGTATTTTATTCGATTTTCTATGTAAAATAGCAGATATCACCTCCATCACAAAACAATTTTCCAGAAGCGAGTGACCCTGCTTAATGAGCTCATGTACAATATTTATTGCGACTTATTGTGCTTACGGAACAACGTCCCGTATTACAGGTCTGTCAAGTTCCAAACCATTCATATATTCTGATCATTAGACATTGAACGGAAATAGGATATCGTTTCTTCCAAACCATTCTCTAAAGATATTTTCGGAGACCATTTTAGATATGTCTTTGCTTTAGATATACTTGGACACCTTCTTGCAGGATCATCCACTGGAAGCGACCTAAATTCTATTATCGATCTGGAATAAGAAAGATAAATTACTTTTTGAGCTAGTTCATATATAGAGATCTCATGTGGATTTCCAAGATTAACAGGTTCTATGATATCAGAGGACATCAATTTCACAAGTCCGTCTATAAGATCTTCCGAATAGCAAAAACTGCGTGTCTGACACCCATCACCAAATATTGTTAAAGGCAAATCACTGATTGCTTGCATTATAAATGTAGAGACTACTCTGCCATCTGCTGGAAGTAATCTAGGCCCATATGTATTAAATATTCTTGCAATTCGTGTTTCGACTTTGTACTGCTTGGTATAACTTGATACTAGTGCTTCAGCACACCTTTTGCCTTCATCATAGCACGCACGCTCTCCAATAGGGTTTACATTTCCCCAATAGCCTTCATTTTGCGGATGAACACTTGGATCTCCATAAACCTCACTTGTAGAAGCAAGAAGAAATTTGGCACCAACTTGCTTAGTAAGATTTAATATATTTAAAGTTCCGTATATGCATGCCTGGATGGTTTTTACTGGATATTTCTGATATTGTATCGGTGATGCTGGGCAAGCCATGTGATAAATTTGATCGACATCAAGTATTATAGGATCAATTATATCATGCTGTATTAACTGAAATCTTGGATTTTTATAAAGATGTTGAATGTTTTTTTGACTACCTGTGGAAAAATCATCAAGGCATATAACCTCACAATCATCTTTTATTAGACGATCACACAGATGTGAGCCTAAAAAACCCGCCCCTCCTGTTACTAATACCTTTTTCCCTTTCAATGCATTTATATCTTTTTGTGAGAGATTAATTTATCATAAAATGTAATTGATTTTAACAATACTTAACATATCATATTCATCTATAGGATTATTTTTGAAGATTTTACACATAAGACTTATACATTTGAAGTTACATGTCGACAATTCATCCACAAAGTCCCTTAAGCAGACTATATAAAATATAAATTCTTGAATAAAACTTTAAACCTTTTGTAAAACGCCACCAACAACCAAATACTTTATATTCATTCTTTTCGCCGAACTTATAGCATTACTATGAGTATGTACAATTGGCTCTCCCGCGTCATTGAACGAGGTATTCATTAATGCAATAATATTATATTTTTTCTTAATCGTTTTTAACAATTTATACATATATATATTTTCACTTTCATGAAATAGAACTTGTATTCGTGCCGTTCCATCATAATGAATAACACCTAGTAATTTATCATAAAAATCTTTTTTTATATTAAATTCAGCAAGCATATATTTGGATATTTCTGGTATTTGATTTTCATATATTACAGATTCAGCATCCTCTTTTAACATAATAGGAGCAATTGGCCTATACCACTCTCTTTTTTTTACGACCTGACTCAAATGCTTTTTCAACTTTACAGAATCTGGCCTACCTATTATACTTCTATTCCCTAAACCTCTTGGTCCAATTTCTGCAAAGCCATTAATGACACCAATTAATTCGCCCGCATAAATTTTATCACACACAAGATTTATCGACTCTTCACTTAAAAAAATATTATTATCGCCCAAATACATATTATTTAAATATGGAGTATGACGACCAACTTGATGACCTTTTTCCATTTCTATAATTGATGCAGCACCTATTGACAATCCCGAATCATTACAGCAAGGAGGAACATAAACATTTTCAAATATATTTTCTTTTATTATCTTTGAATTCATTATTATATTCAATGCACAACCACCGCTTAAATATAAATTTTGATATTTATACTTTTCATGTAAACCATTTAATCTCATCAAAACATCTTCTTCAAACTCTTTTTGAAATGATGCCGCAATTTTCTGTAAAAATATCTTTTCATTATCAAAGCCATTGACATCTATATCATATTTTTTTTTTACAGCTTCGATAAATTGATTCGATTTATAATCGTCATTCACAAAAAAATTATTTTCTTTCAACCATTGGTGGATCCCTAAATCAACATCACTTATAGATGAATATCCCATTAACTTACCCGCAACACTCGATAATTGATTTTTAGAACACTTAACCAAGTTAAATCCTAAGGGATTACCATGAAAAAGAGCTGCATTCCTATATAGATCCCAATCAGCCTCAATAAGCTCTACTTCACCCTTTTTAACGGTCCACGCTGAAAAATTTGATAAGCTAGCACCTCCATCAAAATGGATTATAAGACTGTCATCATCAAAATAGCCAAAAAAAGGAATACATGTCGCAATATGCGCTGCTTCATGAGAGACACATAATGCCTCTTTTTTAATATATTTTTCATGTGACTTAAGCCACATATTCCCTGTTTGTGGTTTGTATCTTGGCAAATCAGGATAGGGCCCTATTTCAAAACGCACCATACCACTAGAGCTAATAAATGACCTCCCGGCAAATGAATCAACAAAAACCCAATCTGAATTATAAATATTAATTTCAGGAGATAAGTATTGCAATATAGAATCTATAAAACATTCCATATTAGCATCATATTTATTTCTCGATATCCTTTCGATCTGAAGATATTTTATAATTTTTCCATCCTGCATTATTGTAATGTTATGGTCATGAGTATATCCCGGATGAGAACTCTCAAAAAAATCTTTTACTCCATAAACACTAATAGTTGGAGTACATTTATCATACTTATAGTTCATATTTATATTTAACGTTTTGATCTTTTAATTTATCTTCAATATCTCCAAAAGCAAGATCGAATACACCAAGCTCAGACTTAGCATAATCCCATATTTCACGCACTGTTTTCTTATTATTAAAAAATGGTGTATATATACCACCAGATCCATATATCAATCCTTTAGAACACATATTATTAATTTTCACCTCATAATCATCAGCTGTAACGCCATAATATCTTGACAATAACGTCCCTGGATAACAGCAAGCTTTAGAAATCCAGATATCATCAGGTTTAATAATATTTTTTATCCAATTTATAGTATTTTTAGCAGTTTGAATAGATTCACCTGGAAAACCAAATACTAAATTGCAAGATGAGTATATACCTTCCTCATGCATAAGACTAAAAGCCTGTTCGACCTGACGTATCGTATGCTTTTTATTTTGCAAATTTAAAATTACTTTTGATCCCGACTCAACCCCATAATTTATAAATACACAGCCAGCTCTTCTCATATATTGCAAAAGTTCTTTGTCAACACAATCAACTCTTGTCCCACATGCCCAAGTAATGTTAATAGGTTTCTCTATTATATCTTTACAGACATCAAGCACCCAAACACGATCTAACGTGAATATATCATCGTTAAAATATAAACCAGTAAAACCTTTATTATAAAGATACAATATCTCTGCAATTGTTTTTTCTACAGTTTTTCTTCGATAATTACCACGCCACAATTGTTTTGTACTACAGAAGCCGCAATTATATGCACAACCCCTACTCACTATCAATTCTGTATTATTCTTTGTTTTTGCCACCTTATCACTTAACACATAAGGAAATTCTCCTATATCATATAAATGCCTAGCAGGATATGGCAATAAATTTAAGTCTTGTGATAATTTATTGTATCCAGAAAAGTAATAACCCCTGTTTCCTATATATGCAATACCTTTTATACCTCTATAATCATTATTATTGCGCTCTATGCATTGCACAAGATGCAGAAATGACTCTTCACCCTCACCAAGCACACAAAAGTCTATTTCTTTATGATATTTAAGAATTGTTTGTGCAGAAAAAGTTACATGTGGGCCTCCCAAAATTATTTTCACTCTATACCCTAGCACTTGCCGAATAGAGGATATGGCATCAATTGCATCCAAATAATTTGCCGATACAGCTGTTATACCTATTACTTTCGGTGAATAATCCTTTAAAATAGACACCAAACATCTATTATCAATATCCTGTACAGCAACATCTATTATTTTTACTTCGAAACCGTTTTGTTCAAGTACTGCACCAAGATACCCCAAACCTAAATGTATCCCCCTTGCAAAACCTATAAATGATGGAGATAATAATAATACTCTCATAAGCAATTATTTTTTTCTCATCATTATTGATCCACAATTATTATGTCAATAAAACAATTGATCAGAGCAAAAATATACCAATAAAATTATTCATTATAAGCGTTTGAATAACCACCAAGACAATACTTAAGACTAGGAACTTCAGATGAACACACAGCAATATTATTCTTCTTTACATCTAACAATAAAATATCGTCCTCTGTAACTAATCGATCCACCTGTTTTTCTGAGTAACATGTTTCAAAATTTATATGATTAAAGAATTCTCTTTTAAACAACCACGCACCCATATCAACAGTCGAAAAATCTTTATTATTATATATAACATTGTGATTATCTTTGAGAATATTTGAATTATTTCTTAACATGCCGATTTTTTGATATATTCTCAACAACTCTTTTTGTGATAAATCACTTCCTAACCAAGGCCAATGATCTGGTATCCATGGGCTTCTGTTTTTTAAATATAATTTTCTCCATGAATATACAGCCAAATAATCTTTATTGTTTACAACTTTCAACAATGATGATAAATGATAAGGTTCCCATTCGTTATCATCATCCAAAAAACAAACATATTCACCCTCAAATAACCTAATCGCAATATCCCTTAAAGTCGCAACACGCTTGACCGTAATCTTATATTCTTTTTTTTCATCAAGATATACATTTATTTTTTTAACATTTATATTTTTAGGTATATCATCAAAAATAACATCTTTTATATATTCACAATTATCACCAATAACAATAATCTCTATCTTTAACAATATATCTTGCCTTATAACAGAGTTTATTGCACGAATAAACTCATCATATCTATTTTTTGTCAATATAACAACAGACACTTTTTCATTTATTCGACAAGGCAAGCAGCGACGATCCATAAATCATGTGTTTATATTCTCAAAAATTTAGACAATACACACTCACAGCATATATTTAATATATTATACCTTAGACATAATATATTTAATCAGAAAAATTTATCCATTTAATCAGCGCTTCATCCTGAGCAACTAATTCAAAATTTTTTACCCCATAAGGACTTTTAAAAAAAGAACTCAACCAATACATTGCGCCTTCTTCACCTCTGCGCATAGCTAACTCTGTCAGTCTCGCTAAATCAATAACCAATGGACATGCAAGAACTGAATCATACCCAGTCCATGTGAATTGAAAATTCATTTTACATCCAAGAAAACCTGTAAACCCAATATAATCCCAAGCAATTTTCCATTCCCCAAGGCTCCTAACATAATCTATTCCAACATGGGCATCTATATTCTTACCAAAAACGGAATGCAATCCGTATTCTTTACTTTTTATTTTGTTTGTTTTAGCTTTTGTATTGGACAAGGTTTCACCGTCTTTATTCCCTAGTATATTTTGTCCAAACCAAGAATCGATTTTAAAATTTCGTCGCTTAAATAATTCAACAAGTACGGATTTCAATAATGTTTCACCTGTTTTTCCATCAGATCCCATATATAGACACTTTTTTTGATTTGCCAAATCAATTATAGCTGGCACACTGAAAACCTGACTGGGCGTAAAGTCAATATATGCATCACCACCCTCAAATGTTGCACATGCATAAAGACAACTTTCCGTCAACACTTGTTCTTTTGAACAAATTTTCAACAAATCATTATATAGAGAATATTCACCAAGGTTATCTCTATAAAACTCTGTACTTGAAACATTAATAACAATTAATTTACTAATGTTATTTTCATATTTAAATTCATCAAAATCATTTCTCAACTTTTTAATTGCATCTATATCATTTTGAATACTGTCGGTACAAACACCATATTTAATATCAGCTTCCACCTTATGGATTGACTCCATTACACTTTCGAGATCACCATCCAAGCTTCCCTCTTTCCAAAGTCTACGAGCAGTATCCATAAGAGGCATATTATGGATATCATGCCCTGAAATCACAATATTTTTCAACGAAATTAAATCAGCAGCATGAAAATCCTGCCGATTAGTTATCATTCCTACAGAATATTTTTCACTTTCTGCATTTAATAAAAGAGCTGCTATTGTCATTACTCCTATACTTCCGCGTGCTCCAACTAACCAAAGTCCGACTTTTTCATTTGAGTTTAAATTACACATATCACATTAATCACTTTATATTATATATTGATCTAGAACAGTAGCTCACTTATTAGGCCTTTGAATCCATATCCGCTGTCTGGACAATTCCGACTCATAACAGTCCTCAAAATCTATATATCGATTCGTCTCACACCATTTACATTCATCACTAATTTTGAATTTTCCTGTTCGTAACAACTGAAACCGTTTGCCATTCCATAACTCATCAAAACCTTGACCTCTAACAGATCCTAATCTCATTTGATCTGTTGATGGATCAATCAAGTGATCACAATAACCCAGCATTCCGTCATAGCTGAATGTAGCAGTAGACCAATACCGCAAGCACCTAGATGGAGAAAGTGGTAACGGCATCCTTTTATCCAAGCGTGTGCCTGCAGATACAGCAATACTTAATTCACTCGCAGTCTCAGCAACTTTTTTAAGTGCTTTAGATACATCTTTTTCGTGACCATCTATAGACAATTCGGAATTAGATTGAACGTTTGCTCCAAATAAACGAATATGGCTAATCCCCACCTCTGCAGCCAATTCAACCACCCCACAGAGAGTAGCTAATGCAGGCCGCTGAACTGTACAACATATGCTTAACCTTCCTGTACTACCCCAGCGACGAATATAACCTGCAACCAATTTTTTAAGATTACTCTTAATCATATTCAGTCTAGCTCCACCTCGCAAGTAGCGCAACAACACTTCATCTGCTGTATCAACCGAGACGGATACGTAGGCATGGTGATCTATCAGTAGTGCTATTACTTCGGGACGCCTAAAGGAAAGATTGGTCACAAATCGTATGTCCGCACCACTATCAGCAACCCTGTTAACAAAATCAGAAATATCAGGAAGAAGTAAGCTTTCCCCCCAGCCCCTTAGATCAACTATTTCAGCCGTTTGAAACAATTGAGCAGCTATATTATCGAATAATTGTTTTGACATTTGACGGGAACTTATCGAAATTTGGCTAGGACGACACATCTTGCAACTCAGATTGCACCCTTGTGTCAATTCAACCATTACATAACGTGGCTTACTGCGCAGTACAATTTTTCTTTTACGAAATTCTTCTGCATTGAGAATACTATTAGCCCTGCGGATATTCATTTTCAAAATTGGGTTTACAGGTAAAAGTTTGAAAACCCTCCTAATCGATAGAATAATGTGGCTCGCTCTGTACATACTCCAACCACATGGTTACGAATCATTTTTTCAAGGAGTTTATCATCTTCCCCTATCATGGTCTTAAATTCGTCTTCACTATATTGGGTAACAAAAGGTAGATTCCGTAATATATTGGTATGAAAAAGCCACTCACCCATATCTACCATACCTTGTGTCCCATTCGACATAAACATTCGATCACGGATAATGGATTCTCCTTCAACAATGATTCCTTCAGTAATAAGCTCTTTCCATCGGGCGTCTCTTTCCTTACCAGGAGGTAACCAAGGAAATTTTTTACCGGACCACGCTTCACCAGATGGCTCATATAAACGACGCCAGCTATATGCCACATCAGCTTCACTATCCCTTAATGCTGCTAATAATGAAACAAGATGTTCGGCTGCCCAATGATTATCGTCGTCCAAAAAAGCAATAAGAGGTGTTTCAACTAGACCGATAGCTATATTTCGCAATCGGGCGACACGAATGAGGGAATTGGCTGCCCCAGATATTAAAGACCCGTTAATCGAAACTTGCTCAATCTGGATTATTGCACCTGATGGTGGAGGAAGTTTTAGAAAACAATCACCATCAACCATAACTAAAACTTTGAGGTCTCTGATTCCAGTCTGTAAGGCTACTGATTCAATAGCATTTGCGAGTGAATCACGATCTCCTCTAGTTAGAATCACAACAGTTATTCCTTCATTGTTTCTGCTAACAGCCACCTGAGATGTTTTTTTGGGACTTATTTTCCCTATCAAGTTATACGCTAAATCAGTCATTTTGTCAGGTGGAGCTAAAAATAATTCATGCTGAATAGTGCATAAACATTTTGACCATTTTTCTGCTATTGGAAATTCCCCCCGTATAGACTCAGAAGTGGCCAACCGAAAATTAGGCACAGACGTTGGTAGATAGAGCGGACTCTTTGTTATAGGCAAATAGGGTATATCAAGCCGGATATTTAGTTTTTTTGCAGTCTCTACTAAATCCTTGCCGTCTTTACCTAGTAAGCTTAGAGGTAAACGATAAAATCCACCAGAAGAAATAATTGAAGAATCGCCTATAATCTCTAACCCTAATGAATTTGCCGCTTCTTGAAAAACCGCAACACTCTTTGCTCGTCTATCAAGTTGCTCAGGAAATCGATGCAACTGATCAAGCAATAAGGCTGCAGATATTTCTGACATAGCAAGGTTATAGCCATGCTGGCTCTCATGTTCGACCAGATCCGAAATACCACTAATAAAACCATTTTTACGACGAATGCGTGAATCTGCTCGCAAAGCACGGAGACGTGCTGCTATGTTACCATTGTCAGTAAATACAGCTCCTCCCTCACCACAAGTCAGCACTTTTGTTGCCTGAAAACTACAAAGAGAAATATCACCTTGACACCCTACAAATTGACCGTTCTGATAACGCCCACCATGACAATGCGAAAAATCTTCAATAATAGGTATGTTTGGGAAATACGCTCTTACATTATCAATATTTTGTGCGGAAGCATATGTATGGGCGACTAATACAGCGTCAACAGTACCGATAGAAGCTGCAGCAGATGACACATCCATCAAAGGGGACTCCTTACAGGAATCTGCAAAAACAGGGCTTGCCCCACAACGCAATATTGCGGAAGCACATCCAACCCATGTAAAAGCTGGAAGCAATACTCTGCATCCAGGACCAATACCGAGAACCTGTAATGCTATTAAAATAGCAGCAGAACCATTACACACTGTCACTGCATGATTACGTCCAAAAAAGGAGGAGAGTGCATCTTCAACAAGATCTATTCGACTTGTTTTAGGAAATAAAGTAGATCCGTTCAACGGACTAGATATTGACCACCGACCACCACGTAGCGCAGTTAACATTGATACTAAACTATTCTCATCAAACTCAGGCCACGCAACAGGTCCTTCCATACCTCTATAATGTCGCACTAAAGTATATAAAGTTCAAATTCATTAATTTTATAAATATAGATTAAAAGGATCATATGCATATATCATAAATTATATTTTTATCAAAAATGATTACGCTTTGAATTTATAAAAATAAAAATGCCCAAGAAGTCTCATAAAATTGAAAAATTTATCTTTTTTTTTAATTCACTTAACAATAGATTAAAGGCATTTGTTCTCTCAATCTATCTTTTCCTCAATTTCGGATATCCAATCCTTAACTTGATCAATTTTTGTCTCTATGTCAGATATTCGTCCTTCTTCTTCGCTAATCCATCCATCCACACGATCAATAAATGAATCTGACCATGCTGAACTTCTTTTTTCTTCAAGATCTGATAAAATATCCCTTCGATGCTCCAACGCATTCTCAAGTCGTTCTAGGCGATCCTCAAGTTTGGATAGATTTGCCCTCATCCTGGATTCCCATGCTTCGTGCTTAGCCTCCCTTTCAGCTCTTCTCTCCTCATGGTAACGGTCAAATGCATTTTGCCTTTCTTCTTTCCAGTTTTCCCATGCATCATTCAATTCGTCTGATGCATTTCTTAGAGCCTCAAAAGCCTCTCGCTTGTGCTTGCCAAACATCTCACTTTTATTTGCGGAAAAATATGACCATCCAGCCTTTATAGCTTCATTACATTTTTGAAGCTCATATTTTCTCTCATCAAAAGGGCCAAGGATCGCATCAATACCTGCCTTAATATAAGCAGTGAGTCCTCCTGTAACTAAGTGCATTATAAAATCAGCGCCTTCAGAGGACGGTGTTGCTCGTGACGCATATGAATTGATTTCATCAAGATGATATTCTGAATCACGAAGCCTTCTATTAAACTCTTTTTTAGCCTCTTCTTGCCGGCCCTTTACTTCAGCAATAATCGATTGAAATCGATCCCAAGCATTTTGCCGTTCTTGGCGTGTTGGAAAATTAGATACCTTAAATTCTTTTCCAATATTTTTGATTTTATACCAAACATCTTTCCATTTAGCTTGCCCATTCCCTGCCTCATAGAGAAGATTCTCTAACGAATCCAAAAGCGATTCTATCTTATCGTTCATTATTAACTAACCTCCAGCATCACAAAAGTATATTACAGCATCTTATTATATCCATGTTATATACACTGCAATAAAAACAATAGGCTTCAAATTGAATCTTCAATCCACACACTTATTGATACGGCTGATCATCTTGTTAACCTCAGGCACATCGGTCGATAGCTCCATAAGCTTTTCTGTACCCCCCAGGATTTTATCAACAAACTGATCGTACAGTTCTTGGTTCTGCTCTAAAAAAGAACTCTCTCCTTTTTGCCTTCCTGTAATAACTATTTTCTACTTCAACTCCAGCGCCTTCAAATTTTTTTCGCAGGATCTTACCAGTCATGCTCCGATCTTTCACGTATGGGATCAGATAACCCCCGTCTTTGGAACCAATTGCCTTGGCAAGAGCTATCTGGCATCAAAGCTGTTCCCCACCATGCAGTCATTGCTGCTGAGGAAAAGCATACAATGCATGATGTAAAACATTTGAAGACTTAGAATCGGAGCTTTCTATAACTACAAATGCAAGGGCTGAAAAACGGGTATGTACAACTTGTCGGAGGCCGTCTAAAAAGGTGGGGGTGGTAGCGATGAGCCTGCCGCTTACATAGTTACATAGTTAATCACTTTATATGTACAATAAAATCACAGCATTTGCAACACTCAGGAATTGAGGAAGCAGAAAGTAGGGGACATCCTATATTGAAACCTCCAAATACAAACTTCTTATTAGGAAGTAGGGGAAGTAGAAAGTAGGGGACGTTGTTCCGTAAACGAAAAACTCCCGCAGAAAAGCAAAAAGCACAGGGTCACCGAGCTTTTTCAGTCTTCATGTGTGAGTGATAGAGGAGTCGAACCTCTGACCTCTACCACGCAAAGGCAGCTATATCATTATTTTATTTACACTTAAATCGACAAACAACGCCCACCAACGATAAAAGCAGCAACCAGCTCGCTTCGCATAGAAAACCACCAGCCCATGGGCTTACCAACACAAATCGATTGCACAAAGTGATGGAAAATGTTGCTTTTATCGACTGATCAAAAACTCCTGAAAGAAAAAGGAATATACCTCATAAACACAGCACCAATTCACTCACCAATCAGCACCTGTTCAAGTGCTTCGAGCTGCAGGGCATATTTTGCCGGGTTCTGCTCTTTCAGGATAGCTATGTTCCGGAGTTTCCACTGGGTGGCTGGCATGTACTGAAGATGATCGAGTTCCTGAAGTGACCAATCAGGTTCACCTTTTGCAAAGCTCAGCAGAAAACGCTTTTCAGCAGTGGTGATTCCTGCTGTGATTTCATTGATCATCCGCTCCCTCGTTTCTTCGTAGTCAGCATAGCTGAAAGGCACTGTGGTCATCCCGCTGAACTGCTTCTGAAAAACTCGTGATTGATCGACCCGATGCGGATTTAAAAGTTCATGGATTGGTCGTGAATGACTGAGCAACATGGCCAGAAATCCGGTTCTAATATCTTTTATCAGGCCTTCATGTTCAAAGAGCTGATGAATGTCAAATAAATCTCGAGGATGCTGCCGGTCAAGTGCTGCACAAAGTTTCCCGCCAAACAGCTCTTGTCGCGAGATCACAGGCATTGAAACAAATTTCCCAAACTCAGCCTCCACCTCTTCAACGAGATCCATTTGGCGCACAGGAAATAGATGGCCTCGGATAATCGTGTTTACCTCAATCTTGATCTGAGCATGTGCAGCCATACAGATGATTTTGGTTTCCTGTGCGCCAGCCTGACGAAGCATTCTGGTCTGTATGCCAACTTCGGTTTTCTCGATACGATTCCTGATCCTTTCAAGCGCTTGTGCAATTTCCTGCATGGCAGTCGCCCGGTCATTGAGAGGCAAATACGTCAGATCGATATCAACGGAGAGACGCTGCATATTGCACTCGAACATATTGATGGCGGTCCCGCCTTTGAGTGCAAACACTGGTTCTGACGCTACGAGCGGTAAAACACTGAGCAACAAGTCAACCTGATGCCTGTAATGAGCAGCAATCATAGATTCACCAGTTCTTCAGGAAGGTTGAGTGCGAATTTTGGAACGAAAACACCACCGGTAACGATACTCCGAGTTCCTTTGCCAAGATCAATGGTCGAGAGATTAAGACGCTTTTGCCACACATGCCCCGCCTTTTCTCCCATAAATAGAAATAAACGCTTAACCTTGATCGACCGGCATTGTTCGAGCAGTTCCTGAAGCACCTTTGGCCGAAGCGTCGCAAGATTTTCTAACATTTGATAGCATTCAACCAAACCGATGCTTTCCGGAGTAAGGTAGAGGCATTCGAGCATAGCTCGCTCTGCTCCGGATATTCTGATGGTAAAGGAGTTCAGTGAGTAGTCTGCTATGCCAAGTTCAGGTGGCAGAAACGCTGTTTTGATATGAACAATGGGATGACCCCAATCATGGTTTCTGTACCAGGATGGCAAGGTGGTTTTCAGTGGCGAGAAGAGATAGACTGGTTCATGCCCGGAACGAATATACTGAGCGTTGCCCTGCAAGGAAAGCGCAGTAAGCGCTCCTGCATGAAGTGGAACCTTGCCCTGCACTTGCAGCGAGTAAAGACCGCCCTCCCAGCTTACTTTTTCACCCGGCCGCTTACTTGCGCCAACACCCACCGGCTCAAGCCACCCGCTTTTCCTGTAGTGCTTTTGCAGATCATGCGGAATACCATGTGCAGCAAGCCAGGATGCCAGTTCAACAGTGCCAGGCCGATGCCCTGCAAGAAGCTGTTTTATTTTTGATGGCCTATCGGTAGTCATGCTACCAATATGATGATATTTTTAATATCGCACAAACAGTTTTTGCCGCGGGAATAAACGCAAAGGAAGAACATCGGTTGACCGAAATACCTTTACTCTCTTTGTAGAGGTAGCGCCCACAGAGTAGATACAAGCGTAATCTTTTGTTTTATAATATTTTTATACCCAATCCAAACAAATATGGAAGTCGTATCCGCGTCGCAGAAATCAACATATATTTATTGGATGACAACCTTCAGCTTTTTCCCTAACGCTTCTGCATAATGGCTCAACGTCGAGAGCCTGATATCTTCCGAGTGATTCTCGATGCGGGAAATAGCCGACTTCTTGGTATTGAGTTTGGCCGCCAGCTCTTCCTGTGTCAAACCGGCACGTCTCCGGGCCTGACGCAGCAACTCCCCTATCCGAAACTGTTCGTATCCGGTATCGAAATCTATAGCGAAAGAAGGATCTTCTCCTTTTCGCTTTTCTATGTACCGTTCAAGATCATCCATTCTGTTTCCTTGACAAGTATTCAGTTTTCCGTCTTTCTGCAAGTACTATCTCCAATGCCGGCGTTTTCTGGGTTTTCTTTGCAAAACCATTAGTCAATACCACTATCCTCCCTTCATCAAGAAAACCCAAAAAGCGGAAGGCATTCCTCCCCCGTTTAGCCTTGATTTCCCATATTCCGTCTGTGCCTTGCAATTTCTTGAAATACTCGGTCGATACTGAAGGCTGTTCTTTAACAAGACGCAATACCCATAAAACCTTTTGTACATCTTTTGCAGACAATGAATCGAGGAATTCTTCAACCGGGCTTTTGCCAGAACCGGTTCTAAAGAATAGAACTTCACGCATGGACAAATGTTAACAAAAAGGTTAACAATCTGCAACATGAAAAGGTTCTGCTGAATATTCTTCTCTAATTATTCCACGAGCAAGTGGATCAGTTTGAAGGGCTTAGCTCTTTCTACCATGTCAAGGCAGCTAATCAAAACAAATAAACAATTCAACGAGCCAACACATCAACAGTCCTTATTACCAGCATACTTCCCCCGCAGCCCCTATTTTGACTTTTGCCCTTTGCTTTTTGCCTTAAACTGCAACATACACCCCGTCCTCCCTCTCCTCAACCGGGAACGGTTCAACTCCCCGTGCAGGATTATAGGCATCTTTTCCGGTGCAGGGGTCGAACTCCCAGCCGTGCCAGGGACAGGTGACGTGGGCGTTTTCGATATCTCCTTTTCCGAGCGGCCCACCTTCGTGTGGGCAGGTGCCGTCAAGCGCGCAGATCACGCCGTTGACTTTTGAAAGCGCAATCGTCCGGCCCCCGGCGTTTGCTTCCATAACCTGGCCCTCGGCAATTTGGGAGGCATCATCGAGAACTTTGTACCAGTTCATATGCAGCAGCGTTTGGTTTCAGAACGAAAACGTCCGGACATAGATGACAAGCCCGAGCAGAGCCAGAGTAACCACCCATACGAAAATATACCTCCGCATGGCCTTGCTTGCCTTTTCTTTCTCCCACCATGTTCTCGGCCTGACACCTTTGATGAGAAACACAAGCTTGCAGGCAAGGTTGACGCTGACGACGTTTACCGCAAGAAGAAGTGCCGCTCCTGCTGCAAGATCGACACGGGCATGGCCGAGCATCAGTCCGAAGGTTGCCGCCGGAGGAAGCAGCGCAACCGCAACCATGACGCCGACAAGCACGCTTGGCAATCCGGTGCTGAGCGAGAGTGCCGCTGCAGCTCCAGAAGCAAAAGCCAATGCGATTGAGTCCAGACCGGCATCTGTACGGGAGATCAACTCCGGGCTGGTAAGCGGAAACGGCCAGACAATACCCATAATCACTGAAATGCTCACCGCCAGAAGTACTCCGGCAGAGAGAGTTTTCAGGGAGTTTTTCATAAGCGAAAGATCGCCAAGTGCCGTTCCGAGACCAAAGGCAAGGTTCGGCCCGAGTAAGGGAGCGATCACCATTGCCCCGATCACCACCGCCACGTTGTTTTCTATCAGCCCTATTGCCGCAACGATCGTGGAAAGCATCACAAGCACAAGGTAATTCACATCGAGCCGTGAATTCTTCTGCACTTCCTTGTAGAGTGATTCGCGGGCCTGGGTTGCTTTTGCCTCTTTCTCCTGTTGCTCTTCGGTTTGTTTTGGAAGGGAAATATCTATCGGATAAACCAGCAGCTTGGCGTATGACTGGGCACCGAGCACCCCCTGCAGAGCATCCAGCACCTCCTGCACCTTGTCGTCCGTCACCACAAGGCGCATTGGCTGCGAATCGTCCTTGTCCTTCAAACCGATGCGGAAATCGCGGGCCTTGTGCTTTTCCGCTATCGCGGCAACGGTTTTAACACTTCCCTCGTCGGCAATGACCTCGATCAGTTTCATATAGATTACTTTGTTGTGCGGTGCTCGGAATCCTCATGTACTCTGTGTACACTCCGGTTCCTGCGCTCCGACCGCCTCGTACTCAGGCCGCTCACGACAATTTATAGCGGTGCCCATATTTCAGTGGCCCGATGGCTTGATACCTGCATAAACGCGGAACGGATTCCATTGACAAGCAACAGGTTGAAAATATTCGACCCGACAACATTGCCTACAGCAATATCGGTTTTCCCCCTCAATAGTTCAACCACTCACAGAATTCCGGATTCCGGCTCTCTCCCCATTATTCACTAGTCGTTCTTCATTTCCTATCCCAGCTCCATCCATTCTTTTCCAAACTTTTTCCTTTTGGGCACCTCTAAAAAGTGCCATGAGCGGTTCGAGTGCAAGGCGGATGGAGCGCAGAAACCGGAGCGTACTGATTGTACGTGAGGATTTCGAGCACCACCCAACGCAGCAACCGAGACGCGCAATAAGTTTTTAGTGGTGCCCTTTGACTTCCCATCCTCTACCAATCCCATTTCCAGTCGCGTATTTCAGGCATATCCTGGCCATGTTTGCAGATGTATTCCTTGTGATCGATCAGGCGGTCGCGCACATACTGTTTTACATAAGCCGCCCGCTGCCGTAAACGGGGAACCCGGTCGACAACGTCCGCGACAAGATGAAAACGGTCCAGATCGTTCATCACCACCATATCGAACGGGGTTGTTGTCGTCCCTTCTTCCTTGTAACCCCGAACATGGAGGTTTTTGTGGTTGGTTCTGCGGTAGGTCAGCCGATGAATCAGCCAGGGGTAACCGTGGTAAGCGAAAATAATGGGTTTATCCGTGGTAAAGATATCATCGAAATGCCGGTCACGCAGTCCGTGAGGATGCTCCTCTTTGGGTTGCAGGGTCATGAGATCGACAACATTGACGACCCTTATTTTCAGGTCGGGAATCTGACGGCGAAGAATATCGACCGCTGCCAGTGTTTCGAGCGTGGGGATATCACCGGCACATGCCATCACCACATCGGGATCGCCGTCTTCGGTATCGTTCGAGGCCCATTCCCAGATACCGATGCCGCTGGTACAGTGTTTGACGGCGGCATCCATATCGAGCCATTGATAACCCGGCTGTTTCCCTGCAACAATCACGTTGATATAGTTGCGCGAACGGAGGCAGTGATCCGTTACGGACAACAGCGTATTGGCATCCGGCGGCAGATAGACCCTGATCACATCCGCCTTTTTGTTTACCACATGGTCGATGAATCCGGGGTCCTGATGAGAAAACCCGTTGTGGTCCTGACGCCACACGTGCGATGTCAGAAAGTAGTTCAGTGAGGCGATCGGCCTTCTCCACGCAATCTCGTCGTTGGTGACTTTCAACCACTTGGCGTGCTGGTTGAACATTGAATCGATAATATGAATGAACGCCTCGTAGCAGGAAAAGAAACCGTGCCTGCCGGTAAGCAGATAGCCTTCGAGCCATCCCTGGCAGGTATGTTCGGACAGGATTTCCATTACCCTGCCATCCGGCGAAAGATGCTCGTCTTCCGGCAGCATTTCACCCATCCATACACGGTTCGTTTCATCGAAAAGATCGCCGAGACGGTTGGATGCGGTTTCATCCGGCCCGAAAACCCTGAAGTTGGCTGCTTTTGCGTTCCGCTGCATGATGTCCCTGAGAAAGCGAGCCATCGGTTTCGGGGCTTCGGCAACGACCGATCCGGGTTCCGGTACATCGATCGCGTAATCCCGAAAATCAGGCATTCTCAACTTCTGGAGAAGCAAACCGCCGTTTGCATGAGGATTGTCACCCATCCGGCGTATTCCTTCAGGTGCAAGTTCCTGCAGTTCGGCTTTCAATGCACCTCCTTCAGTGAACAGCTCTTCAGGCTTGTAGCTTTTCATCCAGGATTCAAGCAGCTTGAGGTGTTCCTGATTTTCCCGAACATTCGAAAAAGGAACCTGGTGGGACCGCCAGTAATCCTCGGTCTTCCGGCCGTCAACTTCCTTCGGCCCGGTCCATCCTTTCGGGGAACGCAGCACGATCATGGGCCATTGCGGGCGACGCACATCACCGTCCATCCTGGCCCGCTGCTGAATATCCCTGATTTCGTCACAACAGCGGTCAAGCGTTGCAGCCATTGTCTTGTGCATGGTTTCAGGATCGCTCCCTTCAACGAAGTACGGCTTGTAACCGTAGCCGATCATAAGATTTTCCAGCTCCTCATGCGATATCCTCGCAAGTACCGTCGGGTTGGCGATCTTGTAACCATTGAGATGGAGGATCGGAAGCACCGTACCGTCACGTTTCGGGTTGAGAAACTTGTTGCTGTGCCATGCCGTAGCCAGAGGACCTGTTTCCGCTTCTCCATCACCGACAACACAGGCCGCTATGAGATCGGGATTGTCAAAAACCGCCCCGTAAGCATGGGACAAGGCATAACCAAGCTCCCCTCCCTCGTGAATCGAGCCGGGTGTCTCAGGAGCGACATGGCTCGGCACGCCTCCGGGGAAAGAAAATTGGCGAAACAGCCGCTTCATCCCCTGTTCGTCATATGAAACGTCAGGATAATACTCGCTGTATGTTCCCTCGAGCCAGACATTTGCGACCAGTGCAGGCCCGCCGTGCCCTGGTCCCGCAAGGTAGATCATATCGAGGTTTCTTGCCTTGATGATGCGGTTCAGATGAACGTAGATAAAGTTCAGGCCGGGCGTCGTTCCCCAGTGCCCCAGCAGCCTTGGCTTGACGTGTTCCGGCTTGAGGGCATCTTTCAACAAGGGATTGTCCAGCAGATAGATCTGGCCCACAGAGAGATAATTTGCGGCTCTCCAGTAAGCATCTATCATTTCCGCTTCTTGGGTTGAAAGTGGATTTTCAAGTTGTAACTCGCTTGTCTGTATTTCTTTCATCGTTTCACTCTCCATCATTTGTTGTTATCGTCTTTTTTTATTGCAAATATGTGCGGCTGCTACCGACCAAAACAGCATAGGCATGACGCGCAATCATCAGCTCCTCGTTGGTTTCGATTATTCTGACGGCAACCGGTCCTTTTTCCAGCGAAACCACAGGCATGTTTTTCCTGTTTTTTTCTTCATCGACTGTAACACCGAAAAACTCCAGCCCTCTGCAGATACGCTTTCGTATTTCAGGTGAATGCTCTCCGATACCACCGGTAAATACAAGGACGTCCAGCCCGCCCAGCACAGCGGCAAGTGAACCGATATGCTTTCGCGCCTGGTAACAGAAAAGCTCCACGGCATCATGAGCTGCATCATCATCCATTTCCGTTTCAAGCAGATCGCGCATGTCGCTGCTTTTTCCCGATACACCCAGCAGCCCGGAACGGCGGTTGACCATATCCTTGATCTCCTCCGGACTCAACCTGCTTTGCTCCTGCAGAAACAGCATGACACCGGGATCGAGATCACCTGTCCTGGTGCTCATTACCAGACCTCCTGCCGGTGAAAAGCCCATGGTGGTATCTATGCTTTTTCCATCCTGCACTGCGGTCATACTGGCTCCGTGACCGAGATGCGCAAGAATGATTTTTCCCGGCAGGGCTTTACCGCCCTCCTCCTTTTGAAGCTCTGTCAAAAGATATTCGCAGGAAAGACCGTGAAACCCGTAACGCTGAACGCCCTGCTGCCGAACGTTTTCAGGCAACGGATAAAGACGGGCAACAGTGGGCATCGAGCGGTGAAAAGCCGTATCAAAACAAGCTGCCTGCACAACACCGGGCAGCTTTTTCCCTACGTACCTCACAGCCGCCAACGCCTGGGGAAGATGTTCGGGCGCAAAAGCACTCAATTGTTCGAGTGACTCGATCAATGCAGGTGTAATAATTTCAGTGGCTGTAAAATCAGGTCCTCCGTGCACCATACGGTGCCCTACTGCATCGGATTTGAGAAATGTGCATTGCGACAAAAGCCATGAAAATACATGAACACAGGCTTTCTCGTGATCAGGCACGGCAACACGCTCTTCGGCGATCAGTGATCCCTTGCCGTCCCTGACTGAAAAGAAACCGCCATCAGAACCGATGCGGGTAAGGGAACCTGAGAAAACAGGTTTTTCAACCTCGCCGATATCGTACTGCGAGAACTTTATACTTGATGAACCCGTATTGAGCGCCAGAATATGTTTTGCAGGCTTCATGCATTCTCTCCTGTTGCCGGACTTGTTAGAGACAACGACTTTGTAACGAAGGGTAAGGAAACGATAATCAAAGTAAGGCGGAAACGATTAACGAAAACGTTACGTAACTTCAGAGGATACTCTGTAATGAATTATCTACTACAATCACCATTCGGCATATATTGTTTCTTGCAAAGTCATCTGCAACAGCAAACAACAAATAGGATATCCATGAAAGGCATTAACTTTGCCATAGCCATGGGGATAGCGATATTGCTTCCGATGCTCGTTCTTTATGGCGTCAAAACCTTCAGCCCGCCCCCCGAATGGGAAGACTTCCATTCCCGAGAGCTTTACGAAGAGCCTTCACCGGAAAAAATCACTCCCGAAGAAAAGACGGAAATAGCAAAAAAACAACGGGAAGCATCGGCAAAGCTGGACGCGGCAAGAAGGCAGCATCAGATGCACCTGTTTTTCACTGCGGTTCCCGTAGGGCTGCTTGCAATTATTGCAGGAACCTTTATCCGTGTTCCGGCCTTGGGTCCGGGCATGGTTTTCGGCGGCGTCTTTACGCTCATTGAAGGATACCTTTTCAACTGGGAGGAGCTGAGCGACCCGATCAAGTTTGTGTCACTGCTTATTGCACTGATTGTCCTCGGCATTACCGCTTACAGACGGCTGGGCTCCCCGGCAAACGAGTCAGGATGAACAGATGAATTCCAATACGATTCGGGAAAAATTTGGTGATGACTATATAGCCGACGAGCATACCTTCATTATGGGCATCGATCAACGTTTCACCTCCCATTTCGCTGATCGCTTCAAGGGACGCACGGTATTGGAAGCGTGCACAGGTGCCGGTTTTACCACTATATCACTTGCAAGAAGCGCAAAACACGTATTTACTATAGAAGTCGATACATCGCATCAGGAACAAGCAATCAGAAATGTCAAAAAAGCCGGACTTCTTCATCATGTTTCCTTTATTCACGGAAGTGTCCTTGACCAACGTATATTGGAGAAGCTCCCATCAGTAGATGCAGCATTTATCGACCCGGACTGGGCGGTAACCGGTCCCAGCCATATATACCGTTTCATAAATTCAAATACACAACCGCCTGCTGATATAGTCTTGAAAAAAATTTCCGGAATCACAGAAAATATTGCCATTGTGCTGCCACCCTTAATCGATACAAAAGAGCTTGATCATCTCCCTGAGCATGAACGGGAAAAGCTCTACCTGGGTGAGCACCATGAGCTTTTTTGTCTTTACTTCGGAGCACTCGTAGAAAACTATGGAGAAACGGAAATTCATGTACCGGTATAGAATCCGTTTTTCCGCAGCTGATGGATGCTTTCCCCGGCAAATCAATAAGGTTTTATAAATGAACGACTTGTTCCCACCTTTACCAGTGTTTGCGACCTTTGTGGCCGCCAGCCTGATACTTGCAATAACGCCCGGACCAGGCGTTTTATATATCGTTACTCGCAGCCTTGCCCAGGGGCGTCATGCCGGACTGGCTTCGGTTGGCGGGGTCGCTCTCGGCAATCTCGGCAACGCAATCGGAGCATCCCTCGGGCTTGCAACACTTTTTGCTGTTTCTTCCATTGCCTTTACCGTCGTCAAATATTGCGGCGCGCTTTATCTGATCTATCTGGGAGTCCGGATGTTGCACTCTCCCCGCTCCACGGTTCATGTAAGAGCCCTTTCATCGACTCCTGCACGGCGGATTTTTCGTGACGGTTTTTTCGTCGCTCTTCTCAACCCGAAAACAGCTGTTTTTTTCGGCGCATTCCTGCCCCAGTTCATGGCGGCAGGAGCAGCGCCCATATTGCAGGCCGTAACGCTTGGCTCCCTCTTTGTCGCCATTGCGGCAATAACTGATGCCGTCTATGCCCTTGCTGCAGGGACGCTATCTCCAATGCTTGCCCACGCCCGGGGTGTGAACATGTTCAGCCGTTACCTTGCCGGCAGCACTTATATCGGACTCGGCATAGGAACCGCACTGACAGGTTCGCAAGGAGGGAAATAGCAAACCCCATAATTCACAAGACCAGCGTCTTTATGCTCATTAGCCATCAAGGAAAAAGTCCGGTGATCCATCCAACAGCTTATGTTGCGCCGAACGCCGTGGTCTGTGGAGAAGTAACCATAGGCAAAAACAGTCGAATCCTCTTTGGCGCCCAGGTTATTGCAGAAGGCGGCTCTATCGAAGTCGGCAACGAATGCATCGTGATGGAAAATGCCGTGCTGCGAAGTTCCGCCCGACACGACCTGACGATCGGAAGCAACTGCCTGATCGGTCCCAATGCGCATGTGGCGGGTTGCGTAATCGACAATGAAGTATTCATTGCTACCGGCGCGGCTGTTTTCCATGGCGCACACCTTGGAAAAGGCTGTGAAGTCCGGGTTAACGGTGTTGTCCACCTCAAGACAAAAGTTCCAGCAGGCGAAACCATTCCTATAGGCTGGATTGCAGTTGGAAACCCGGCCACGATCCTGCCACCTGAAAAACATCAGCAAATCTGGGAAATCCAGAAACCTCTGAATTTCCCGCTCGCCGTCTATGGCATTGACCGTTCGGAGGCGGATATGATAAAGATCACACGTCGGTTATCAAGCATACTGGGCCCTCATCGAGACGACACAATCGAAAAAAACACTCAAGACAAGGAAACACGGCGATGACTCAAGAAAAACTGGACGATCTCACGAGAACAAGGCAATGGGCGCATAAAAAACTTACTGACAAAGGCTCTAAAGTCTACGAAGCCTTTCTTGAAATGGAGCAGGCGGCTTTTTCCGACGGAGCGCTCGGGAAAAAGGAAAAAGAACTTATCGCAATCGGCATTTCCGTACAGATGAATTGCGAATCCTGCATGCAATGGCACATCGAGCAGGCGGCAGCAGCAGGAGCGACCTACGATGAAACACTGGAAGCTGTTGAAGTTGGAATAGAAATGGGAGGCGGCCCCGCGACAGTATCGGCACGTTTTGCCCTGCAAGTAATGGAAACCGTTTTCTCCCAATGATTCCTTTCAATCAAATGCTTTTTGCCGTTATACCGGTTTACCCAAAATGTCGATGATGAACAAAAGAGAGCCAGAAGACATGACAAAATATGTGCATGGATACGACCAGGCAGAAAACACACGGTTGCAGGACCAGGCATCAACTCTTGTGGAATTACTGCACTCGGACACATCGTATCCGCCGGGAAGCCTGGTTCTCGAAGCCGGGTGCGGTGTGGGTGCACAAACAACCACATTGGCCCGTAACAGCCCTCGTGCACATATCACCTCGATTGACATATCCGAGCGTTCACTTGCAAAAGCCCGGGCAAACATCGAGAGCGCAGGGATCATGAATGTAAGTTTCCGGCAGGGAGATATTTTTGCATTGCCTTTCGAGCCGGATTCATTCGATCATATCTTTGCCTGTTTTGTTCTTGAACATCTGGCCCGTCCGGTCGAAGCGCTGCATTGCCTGAAAAACGTTCTTAAAACCGGCGGCACAATCACTGCTGTCGAGGGCGACCACGGCTCTGCGTACTTCCATCCAGACAGTAAGGCTGCAAACAAAGCGATTCAATGTCAGGTCGAGCTGCAAACAAGAGCAGGAGGCAATGCCAAAATCGGGAGAGAGCTGTATCCGCTCCTGACTGCTGCCGGATTCAGCTCCGTCCGCGTATCTCCCCGAATGGTTTACGCCGACTCAAGTAAACCCCGTCTTGTGGAAGGCTTCACAAAAAACACCTTCACGGCAATGATTGAAGGCGTCCGGGAATCATCCATTGAAGCCGGATTGATCGATGAAAAAACTTTTGATAAAGGAATCCGTGACTTGTACAGAACAGCAGAAAAAGACGGTGTTTTCTGCTACACGTTTTTCAAAGCCACCGCAACGAAAGGACACCATTATCGGTAACCACCCAACGAAGTATCACAAAAACAGCCCACCTATGGACCCTTTCATATCAGGAATACCCAAAGCGGAACTGCACCTCCACGTCGAGGGCACGCTTGAGCCGGAACTGATGATTGCGATAGGAAAACGCAACAACGTGGCACTGCCCTACCCTGACGCCGAATCCGCCCGCAAGGCTTATGCATTCAAGGATCTGCAGTCTTTCCTCGACATCTACTACCAGGCAGCATCGGTGCTGATTCACGAACGGGACTTCTACGACCTGACGATGGCTTATCTGAAAAAAGCCGCCGCCCAGAATGTGCGTCATGCTGAAATCTTTTTCGACCCGCAGACACACACATCGAGAGGAATACTGTTTGATACCGTCATACAAGGCATCACAGCGGCACTCCGTGACGGGGAAAAACAGTTCGGGATAACGACAGGGCTCATCTTATGTATTCTCCGCCACCTCAGTGAAACCGAAGGTCTGGAAACTCTCGAGCAGGCACTTGACTACAAGGAAATCATCACCGGCATCGGCCTCGACTCCTCTGAACTCGGCAACCCTCCCGACAAATTCACAGAGCTCTATGACCGTGCGCACAGCGAAGGATTTCTTACTGTCGCACACGCGGGAGAAGAAGGGCATGCCGACTATATCTGGCAGGCGTTGAAAACACTCCATGTCGCCAGGGTCGATCATGGTGTGCACTGTATGGAAGACGACATGCTTGTCGACAAACTTGTCCGTTCGCAGACCCCGCTTACCGTATGCCCGCTCTCCAACGTCAAGCTGGGGGTTTTCCCGTCGATGAAAGAGCACAACCTGAAACAGATGCTTGACAGGAACCTTTGCGTCACGGTCAACTCTGACGATCCTGCATACTTCGGCGGTTATGTCAATGAAAACTATCTTGCTGTCCATGAAGCCCTGAACCTTGAGCGGACAGACATCACACGGCTTGCTGAAAACTCGTTCAATGCATCTTTCATTACTGTGGAGAAGAAAAAACAGTACCTTGCTGAAGTATCCGCTTTTGCCAAGGCGTTCTCCTGAACCGGCGTAACAATCATGGGCAAAGAAAAAGTTACGGAACTCATCCCTGTGAACACAATACAGCAGCGAGTCAATGAACTCGGGAAAGAGATATCGGCTGACTTTGCCGGAACCGAAATGTTGTTTGTCGTCTGCGTTCTGAAAGGATCGTTCATGTTTACCGCCGACCTTGTCCGCTCGATTCAGCTTCCCTGCTGCATTGAGTTTATCCGGGCTTCAAGTTACGGCAACAGTATACTGTCATCCGGAAAAGTTTCCATTACCGGCACCATTGATATTAAAGGCCACGACATCCTTCTCGTCGAGGACATCATCGATACCGGCCTCACAATCAGCAGAATTGCCCGGGAATTCCAAAAGCAGAAACCGGCATCGCTCAGAATCTGTACGCTGCTTGACAAACCTTCCACAAGAAAATACCCGGTAACCATAGACTATTCAGGCTTTGATGTCCCCGACAGGTTTGTCGTGGGCTACGGCATCGACTATGCGGAAAAATACAGGGAACTCCCATTCATCGGAACCCTGGAATAGGCTTTTGCTCTCCCCTCATCTTCCCCGGAAAACACACCGCCTGTACGCTCACATCTTCCTTTTAGCCAAAAAATCGCCAAAATGTTTAAAATATTTTTGTTTTATAAAACATTAGCCTTATTTATTAAGTAAAATAATAATAAAAGCTAATTATTTACAGAAAACCAAGGGAAACAGAGAGCGCAAGTTACTATCATGCATAAAGACCCGCTTACCCCATGGATCATCGATACTACACTGCGGGACGGCGAACAGGCTCCGGATGTTGTTTTCACTCCTGAAGAGAAAACAGATATCGCAGTGAAACTGGCTGAAACCGGCGTCGATGAACTGGAAATCGGCTATCCGGCCATAAGCCCTGAAGAACAAAACGTTATCAGGGAAATCGTTTCGATGCGCCTCCCCGTTCGCCTTACATGCTGGTCGAGAGCCAAACAGGAAGACATCATGTCTGCAAGCAGATGCGGCACTGATGGCATTCACATCAGCTTTCCTCTCTCGAATCTCTATCTGGATTTGATGGGAAAAGACTATACCTGGGTCTGTAACCAGTTGAAAACATTGATACCTGAGGCAAAAAAACATTTCAGCTTCGTCAGTGCAGGAGCACAGGACGCCACAAGAACAAACCTGAAAACCCTTGAAACATTTGTACGGGATGCCGCAGCATCCGGGGCGGACAGGATTCGCATTGCAGATACGGTCGGCATTGCAACGCCCCTGACCCTGATACAGCAGATACAGCACCTGAAAGCCTGCGTACCAATACCTCTTGAATTTCATGCACACAATGACCTCGGGATGGCAACAGCAAATGCCTTCAGTGCTATCGAAGCCGGATGTGATGCCGTGAGTGTTTCCGTTACCGGCCTGGGCGAAAGGGCCGGCAACGCGGCTCTCGAAGAACTTGCCCTTGCACTCAGACTTTCCGGGCGTTACCGGACATCCATCAGGGCGGATTTGCTGCATACTCTCTGCAAAACAGTTGCAAAGGCATCCAACAGGCCCATTCAGGATCAGAAACCGGTAACAGGCAATGCTGTATTCCGGCATGAATCAGGCATTCATTGCAACGCTCTGCTTAAAGATCCGCTATCCTACCAGCCGTTTCTGCCCGGAGAAATCGGTAAAGAAAATTACGAACTCGTTATAGGAAAACATTCAGGCAGTGCTGCCATCCAGCACGTACTGGCAACAAACGGCGTCAATATTGACCGGACAAAGGCAGGAAAAATGCTTTCAAACGTCAGACTCGCCGCCGGCAGGAAAAAAAGCGGGCTTTCAACCGCCGAGCTGCTTACTATTTACACTCAATGCTTTGCCAACCCTCAGGACACATGCAGAAGATGAAAACCCCGGTCATAGCGCAAACGACTACCATCAGCCTTCTTGCAGAAGTCAGCCGGGCACTCAACAATGAGGAGGATATCAACAAGGTACTGAGAAACGTGCTCAGCATCATGTCCGAACACATGGATATGATACGTGGTGTCATCACCATCCTGAACCGCGACACCAGTGAAATTGTCATTAATGAATCGTTCGGGCTGACCGAAGAAGAACAGGCAAGAGGGCGATACATGCCCGGTGAAGGCATCATCGGCCAGGTTGTCAAGACAGGCATGCACAGGGTCGTGCCAAGGATTGACGAAGAACCGCTGTTTCTCGACCGCACCGGATCGAGAAACCGTATCAAGACAGACCACATCTGCTTTGCCTGTGTTCCGATAAAGGCGGGAAATGAAGTCATCGGCACTCTCAGCGCTGACCGCCCTGTCTTCACAGGAGAAGACCTTACCGGAAAAGACCTGCAACATCAGCAGGAAGAAGTGCATATAGAAGAACTGGTCAACATGCTCTCCATAATCGCCTCAATGATTTCACAAGCGGTACGCATCAAACAGCTTGCCCAGGAAGAGGTACGGGGCGAGTTTCAAGGCGGCACCCGGAAAAGCAGAACCCCCTTGTTTTCCTATAACGGTGATGCGCCTGACCAGGATTACGAACAATACAACGAGTCACACAGACCGGCTAACATCATCGGCAATTCGAAAGCCATGATCGGCGCCTTCAGAATGATCGACAAAATTGCCCCCACAAACGCAACAGCACTCATTCTCGGGGAAAGCGGTGTCGGCAAGGAACTGGTTGCAAGCGCCATTCACTATAAAAGCTACCGCGCCGAAAAACCGTTTATCAAATTCAATTGCGCTGCACTGCCGGAAAGCATTATCGAAAGCGAGCTCTTCGGGCACGAAAAAGGCTCATTTACCGGTGCTACGACAAACCGGCAGGGACGATTCGAGCTTGCCGACGGCGGAACGATTTTTCTTGATGAAATAGGTGAACTCAGCCTGCCGGTACAGGCAAAACTGTTGCGCATTCTTCAGGAAAAGGAGTTTGAACGAGTAGGAGGGTCGCAAACCCTCAAAACCGATATCAGGGTAATTGCTGCTACAAACAGGGACCTCGAAGAAGAAATCGGGAATGGAAAGTTTCGGGAAGATCTCTACTATCGCCTGAACATTTTTCCGATAACCGTTCCTCCGTTGCGTGAGCGAAAAGCAGATATTCTGCTGCTTGCGGACTACTTCGTTGAAAAATACAACGCGCTCAACTTCAAGGGCGTAAGGCGAATATCTACCAGGGCCATTGACATGTTCATGCGTTATCACTGGCCCGGAAACGTCAGGGAGCTGGAAAACTGCATAGAGCGGGCGGTTATTCTCAGTGAAGACAACGTGATTCACGGCTACCATCTGCCGCCGACCCTGCAAACTGCGGAATCAAGCGGCACACTCGCTACCGGTTCATTGCAACAAAGACTCGATGCCATCGAACACGAAATGATAATCGAAGCCCTGAAACGCACCAAAGGCAATATGGCAAAGGCAGCAATGCAGCTCGGCCTCACCGAGCGCGTCATGGGACTCAGGGTAAAAAAGTTCAGGATCGAGTACAGGAAATACCGGCCGTAAAAAGATAGTTGGCAGATGAAGGGCACCTCTATTTATTGTCATGAGCGGTTCAAGTGCAAGGCGAACGGAGCGCAGAAACCGGAGTGTACATAGAGTACATGAGGATTTCGAGCACCGCTCAACGAAGCAATTGAAGCGCGGAATAAATAAAGAGAGGTGCCCGTAATATTGTTTGCTTAATTCTGTACACAACGCACCGAATACCCGGCTGTCCTATCGTCAAAGTTCCGGACAAGTCTCGTACCACTGCTGGTGATCGTTCGGTACCATGCATTACTGTCACCGCTCCCGGACGAGGCCCAGAAAAAAGCATTGTCCCCCATCGCATAAAACGGGCCAAAGTCAAACCGGCCTCCGCCGCCTAAAGCAGTAAACCCGCTTTCGTTCGTTGCCCCTGAGTTCGGACTGTTCCAATGAGCGGTTCCCTCCTCCTTCATTGGTCCGCCAGCCGCCAGTTCCCCGCCCAGATAAATGCTCAAACTCTCCCATTCTTCGTTTTTCGGCACACGCCATCCCGGAGGCGCCAGCTTGCCTGTATTGACCGCGAACCAGTTATAGATTTTTCCATACTCGGCACCGGTTCCCGGATCATTGTTATAATCGCACCATGCGCCGGTCGTCAGATCCGACCAACCGTCTTCATCGGTAACATTGGGTATAACAGAGCCATCATTGTACCGGGTTGTCCTGAGGTTTTCAGCCATCCACCACTGGCTGCCGATCCTGACAACCTTGTAGGTGTAGCCGTTGTAATCCATGCTGCCTGTAGAACCGTCACTGTCACCGTCGCTTTTGTCATAGATTGCCCCGTCTGCATAGTCTGCACCTGCTGTAAAAAGCGGATTATCATCTTCAGAACAAGAGGAGATAAAAACAATGGCCATAGCCAGTCCGGCAAAAGCAACGTAACGGAACAGATGATTCATGATTGTTTGTTTTTTTTAGGTTTTGACATCCTGTCGATATGCAATTCACCGACATGAAGACGGCCAACGTTCAACTCATCAACCTCAAGACTTTTAAACCTTGAACGTCGCACCGAAAGCCTGCCGACAACAAGCCGCCCTATAGCAAGCGCACCTAAAGCCAAAGCACCGACTGCAAAGGCGCCGACTGCTAACGCCCCCAGCGCCGAAGCACCGGATGCACTTGTGCTGCTCTTCTTTCCGGCTGGAGATGAATACGACATGAGAGGCTCCGGTCCTGTTTTACCCGAATGCTTCATTGATTGCAAGCAATTTTCTTTTTATACCCTCCGCATCAGGAGGCAGCCCTCTTCTTCCTGTAAACAACCGCAATTGATTCTTTGCATGTAATATACAGACTTTACCAACATATGGGCACACATCTATTTACTCCGCGCTTCAATTGCTTCGTCGAGCGGACAGGAGAGTATTCCTGCGCTCCGTTCGCCTGCATCCCGATTATACGGGACTCATGACAATAAATAATCAGCACCGTCGACAAGCCTTCGTCAAAGCAGAAATACAGAAAATACATTTATGCAGGAAAAAGTCATTTCACACCCTTATGTAGCTTTTTCATCTTCCATCCCGCCTGCTTTTCCGCAAAAACGCCTGCACCCCTCAAAAAAAACATCAGCGGTAACTTATTTCAAAAAAGTAACTTAATCACAATAAAAAACAGAAAGGACTCAGGCAAACAAAAAAAACAACAAACTGGCACGGGAATTGTCTGTAAAAATACAACAAACACAGATAAAAGGCCTTAATAGTTCACGCAATACCCATAAGACAACTTAAACATTACAAAAATGAGAAAGGTAGCGATTTACGGAAAAGGTGGCATCGGCAAGTCAACCACCACTCAGAACACGGTAGCAGGACTTGCAGAGATGGGAAAAAAGGTCATGGTTGTCGGCTGCGATCCGAAAGCCGATTCAACAAGGCTTCTCCTCGGCGGACTCACCCAGAAAACAGTACTTGACACCTTGCGAGAAGAGGGAGAAGATGTCGAACTCGAAGATATCATCAAGGAAGGCTACAGCACAACACGGTGCGTGGAATCCGGAGGCCCCGAACCAGGCGTCGGCTGCGCCGGGCGCGGTATCATTACTTCGGTGAACATGCTCGAACAGCTCGGAGCCTACGATGACGAGTGGGACCTTGACTATGTCTTTTACGATGTACTCGGTGACGTTGTTTGCGGCGGATTCGCCATGCCTATCCGTGATGGGAAGGCAGAAGAGATCTATATCGTCGTGTCCGGAGAAATGATGGCAATGTATGCAGCCAACAACATCTGCAAAGGCATTCTGAAATATGCCGATGCAGGCGGTGTCCGGCTCGGAGGCCTTATCTGCAACAGCAGAAAGGTGGACAACGAAAAGGAAATGATTTCCGAGCTCGCCCGCCAGCTCGGGACACAGATGATTCATTTCGTTCCACGCGACAACATGGTACAGCGAGCCGAGATCAACCGGAAAACCGTGATCGATTTCGACCCGTCACACTCACAGGCCGATGAATACCGGACTCTCGCTAAAAAAATCGACGACAACGACATGTTCGTCGTCCCAAAACCACTTGAGATTGACGAACTCGAAAAACTTTTGATCGAGTTTGGTATCGCCAACTAACCAAAATAACGGAGTCACACACATGCTAATGATCAGAGCAATTGTCCGCCCCGCCAAAGTCCATGATGTCATGCAGGGATTACTTGATGCAGGATACCCTGCCGTCACAAAGATTCCGGTAGTAGGACGTGGAAAACAGCGGGGGCTCAGAGTAGGAGACGTCGTCTACGATGAACTGCCGAAGGAAATGCTTGTAACGGTCGTTCCGGACGCAGATAAACAGTTCGTCCTTGATGCTATCATGATGAACGCAAGGTCACAGGGGGAGGGCAAATTCGGTGATGGAAAAATCTTTGTTTCCAAGGTCGAAGAGGTCTACACCATCAGTACGGGAATGCTGGAAAGCGAGCCTGAAATGGCGGAACCAGAGGAGGCGGAATGAAAGAGATAATTGCAATTATACGGATGAAAAAAATGAATGAGACCAAGCAGGCGCTCATCGATGCGGGCATCTCTTCGTTTACCGCCCTGGGGCGAGTCCTGGGAAGAGGCAAAGGACAAGTGCATTTCGACATTCTTCAGGGTGCGGAAGAAGGTTACCCTGAAGCGATCGAGCAGCTCGGCAATGCACCACGTCTTGTGGCCAAAAGACTTGTAGCAATTGTGGTTCCTGACGACATGAAACAGACAGCAATCGACACGATAATCAAGACCAACCAGACAGGCAAGCCCGGTGACGGAAAAATCTTCGTTACCGATATCACCGACTCAATACGGGTGCGCACCGGCGAAACCGGCGATATGGCACTTGTGTAATCACAAACGATGATGAAAACGGAGACAAAGTAATGGAGTCAAGAATATTACCGGATCCTTCTGCAGTAAGGGAGGAACTGATACAAAAATACCCGCCGAAAGTTGCCAAGAAACGAGGCAAGGCAATCGTTGTCAACGATCCCGAAACCATCCCCCAGGTACAGGCCAATATCCGTACCATCCCGGGAATCATCACCCAGAGAGGGTGCTCCTATGCCGGATGTAAAGGTGTGGTTCTCGGACCAACCAGGGACATCGTCAATCTGGTGCACGGCCCGATCGGTTGCAGCTTTTACGCATGGCTGACACGCCGGAACCAGACCCGCCCGGAGGGGCCTGAGCGTGAAAACTTTATGACTTATTGCTTCTCGACCGACATGCAGGAAGAGCATGTGGTTTTCGGAGGCGAGAAGAAACTCAAACAGGCGATCCAAGAAGCATATGATCTCTTCCATCCGAAAGCAATAGGCATTTTCTCGACCTGCCCGGTCGGGCTTATCGGCGATGACGTCCATGCCGTTGCAAAAGAGATGCGGGAGAAACTCGGCGACTGCAACATTTTCGGGTTCAGCTGCGAAGGTTACAAAGGCGTCAGCCAGTCAGCAGGCCATCATATCGCCAACAACCAGGTATTCAAACACGTTGTGGGTCTCGACGACTCAGACAAGGGCGGGAAGTTCAAAATCAACATGCTCGGCGAATACAACATCGGTGGTGACGCATTTGAAATCGAACGACTGCTTGAGAAAAGCGGTATCACCATGGTTGCAAGCTTCAGCGGTAACTCGACGATCAATCAGTTCGAAAACTCACACACCGCCGATCTGAACGTCGTCATGTGCCATCGTTCTATAAACTACATGGCCGAGATGATGGAAACCAAGTACGGCATCCCGTGGATGAAAGTCAACTTTATCGGAGCGGAGTCAAGTGCGAAATCACTGCGCAAAATAGCACGGTACTTCGAAGATGACGAACTGATGGCAAGGGTTGAAGAGGTAATAGCAGAAGAAATGCCCGCAGTCTCGTCGGTAATAGAAGAGATCTACCCGAAAACAAAAGGCAAACTCGCAATGCTGTTCGTCGGCGGTTCGAGGGCGCACCATTACCAGGAACTCTTTGGAGAACTCGGCATGGAAACGCTCTCTGCAGGATACGAATTCGGGCACCGCGACGACTACGAGGGACGACGGGTTATTCCGAACATCAAAGTCGATGCCGACAGCAAAAATATCGAGGAGCTGAAGGTCACCGCCGACCCGGAAAAATACCGGCCAAGAAAAACCGAAGAAGAGCTTGCAAAGCTAAAAGAGGCCGGTCTCGACATCAGGGATTACGAAGGTATGATGCCGGATATGAAAAAAGGATCCCTTGTCATCGACGATATCAGTCATTATGAAAGCGAGAAACTGATCGAGCTCTACAAGCCTGACATCTTCTGTGCCGGCATCAAGGAAAAATATGTCGTCCAGAAAATGGGGGTTCCGCTCAAGCAATTGCACAGCTACGATTACGGAGGTCCTTATGCAGGTTTTACCGGCGCGATCAACTTCTACAAGGATATCGACAGGATGGTAAACAGCCGTGTGTGGAAACTGATCCAGGCGCCATGGGAAGAGAACGGTGTCGAGCTCGAAGCTGACTATGTGACACAATAATAATGACTTGAGGGCAGTTGAGCTAACCTGTCCAAGTAAAAAGGAGATTAACCAGCATGTTATTACGACATACAAAAAAAGAGGTGATGGAGCGGGAAGCACTCACAATTAACCCGGCAAAAACCTGCCAGCCTATAGGAGCCATGTATGCGGCTCTGGGCATACATGGCTGTCTGCCTCACAGCCACGGCTCACAGGGGTGCTGTTCGTATCATCGCAGCACCCTGACCCGCCATTACAAGGAACCTGTCATGGCTGCAACAAGCTCGTTCACGGAAGGTGCTTCGGTATTCGGAGGGCAGGCAAATCTCGTGACGGCGATCAACAACATCTTTATGGTCTATGAACCGGACCTGATCGCCGTCCATTCCACCTGCCTCTCGGAAACAATCGGTGATGACCTTCAGCAGATTGTCACCAAAGCAAAGGATGACGGCAAGATTCCTGAAGGCAAACATGTGATTTACGCGCCGACACCGAGTTTTGTCGGCTCACACGTTACCGGTTACGCCAACATGGTTGCTGCCATGGCTGAACAGTTTGCGGAAAATACCGGCAAACAGCTCGATCAGATCAACATTGTAGCCGGATGGATGGAGCCTGCCGACATGCGTGAAATCAAACGCCTCGCAAAAGAACTCGGAGCAAACATCCAGCTTTTCCCGGACACATCCGATGTGCTCGATGCGCCGCAGACAGGCAAACACGTGTTCTATCCGAAAGGCGGCATTTCCATACCGGCACTGAAAAGTACCGGCGACAGCAAGTCTTCGATTGCCCTGGGCTGTTTCAGTGGGGAACCGGGCGCCATTGCTCTCGATAAAAAATGCAAGATTCCGTTCAAAACCGAAGACATTCCTGTCGGTCTGAGGGCTACCGATCGATTCCTGATGAGCCTGAGCAAGGCTGCAGGGGTAAAAATACCTGAATCGATAACGGACGAAAGAGGGAGACTGGTCGATCTCATGACCGATATGGAGCAATATTTCCATGGCAAAAAAGTCGCGCTTTTCGGTGATCCTGATGACCTTATTCCATTGATGGAATTTCTGCTTGACCTGAACATGAAGCCGGTCCATATCGTCAGCGGTACACCGGGCAAGCGTTTTGAACAGCGCATGCGGGATATCCTTACAGAGAGTGTTCCTGATGCCAACATCAAGAATGGTCCGCAGGCCGACATCTATCTCTTGCATCAGTGGATCAAAAACGAACCGGTCGACCTTCTTATCGGCAACACCTACGGGAAATACATCGCCCGCGATGAGGATATTCCGTTCGTCCGCTACGGCTTCCCGATCCTGGACCGGGTCGGCCACAGCTACTTCCCGAGCGTCGGCTACATGGGCGGTCTCAGACTGGCTGAAAAAATACTCGAAGTCCTTATGGACCGTCAGGACCGCGACTCACCTGAAGAATCGTTCGAACTTGTGATGTGAAAAATTATCGAAAATGTTCAACTACCCAACTTTGGTCACTGAACCGGAAGATTGAAGTCCAATGGATAAACTTGAAATACTCGAGGGCAGAAAACAGCAGGTTTTTGAAAAAAACAACGATTCGGAATCGTTTGACATCAAATGTGAAACCACCAGTCTTTCCGGATCGGTCAGCCAGAGAGCCTGTGTATTCTGCGGCTCACGTGTCGTGCTTTACCCTGTCGCAGACGCCCTTCATGTGGTTCACGGCCCTATCGGGTGTGCCGCTTACACCTGGGACATTCGTGGGGCTGTCTCTTCAGGACCCGAGCTGCACCGTCTGAGCTTTTCCACAGACCTGAAGGAGATGGACGTAATCTACGGTGGCGAGAAGAAGCTGCATGCATCTCTCGGGGAGCTTATCGATCAATACAAGCCGAAAGCTGCATTCATCTATTCAACCTGTATCATCGGGCTTATCGGTGATGACATCGACGCCGTCTGCAAGAAAGTTTCAGCGGAAAAAGGCATCCCGGTCCTTCCCGTGCATTCGGAAGGATTCAAGGGAACCAAAAAAGACGGGTATAAAGCCGCCTGTGAAGCGCTTATGAAAATCGTCGGGACCGGCTCGACAGAGGGAATAGGAAGATACAGCATCAATATTCTCGGTGAGTTCAACCTTGCCGGCGAAGCCTGGATCATCAAGGATTACTACGAACAGATGGGTATCGAGGTTGTCTCGACCATGACCGGAGACGGCAGGGTGGATGACATCAGGCGTTCACATGGCGCCTCGCTGAATATCGTACAATGCTCAGGTTCGATGGTCAGGCTGGCAAAGATGATGGAAGAAAAATACGGCATTCCGTACCTCAGAGTCTCGTACTTCGGTATCGAGGATATGTCGAAAGCGCTCTATGATGTTGCGGCTCATTTCAACGACAATCCTGCAATTCTGGAAGCTGCAAAAAAAGTTGTCAGCCGTGAGGTGGAAGAACTTTATCCGCAGCTTCTGGAATTTCGAAAAGCGCTCAGCGGGAAAAAAGCCGCGATCTATGTCGGAGGAGCGTTCAAGGCATTTTCGCTTATCAAGGCTTTGGCTTCGATAGATATGGATGTCGTGCTGGCCGGCTCACAAACCGGCAACAAGAACGACTATGCAGGATTGAAAGACATGTGCGATGAGGGTACCATCATTGTTGACGATTCAAATCCCGTCGAACTCTCGAAATTCATTCTCGAAAAAGAAGCCGATCTCCTGATTGGAGGCGTCAAGGAACGACCGATCGCCTATAAACTCGGTGTCGGCTTCTGCGACCACAACCACGAAAGGAAAATTCCGCTCGCCGGCTTTATCGGTATGCTGAACTTCGCGAAAGAAGTCTACCAGTCAGTCATGAGCCCGGTATGGCAATTCGCTCCGAGAAAAGGAGGTCAGTCATGAAAACTGCAAAAACAGCCACCCAGAATGCCTGCAAGCTTTGCAATCCGCTTGGAGCATGCCTGGCGTTCAAGGGAATAGAAAAGTGTGTACCGTTTCTGCATGGATCACAGGGATGTGCCACCTATATCCGCCGCTACCTTATCAGCCATTTCAAGGAACCGGTCGACATCGCTTCGTCCAACTTCAACGAAGATACGGCGGTCTTCGGCGGCAGTCATAATCTGAAGCTCGGCCTGCAGAACATTACAAAGCAGTACAAGCCCGAGATCATAGGAATTGCAACCACCTGTCTCTCCGAAACCATCGGTGACGATGTGGACATGATCCTCAGGGAATATGCCGGGGATTCCAACCCGGATCTTCCCGGGCCGTTAATGATCCATGCTTCGACACCGAGTTATCAGGGCAGCCACATTGATGGATTCCACGCCGCAATGAGAGCCACTGTCGAACAACTGGCGGAAGGCGGACCGAAACAAAACCTTCTGAATCTCTTCCCCAACATGGTTTCGCCGGCAGATCTGAGGTACCTGAAAGAGATTCTCAAAAATTTCAACATACCTTCCGTGATGCTCCCCGATTACTCGGAAACACTTGACGGAGGACCGTGGGGTGAATACCACAGAATCCCCAAAGGAGGAACACCGCTTAACGCTATTCGCAAAAGCGGAACGGCTGCTGCAAGCATAGAGTTCACCTCTGTCCTCAGCGAAGAAAAATCACCGGCGGGTCTCCTCGAGGGGAAATTCGGCGTCTCCCGCTACCGGCAGCCTCTTCCGATCGGAATCAAAGAAAGCGATGCATTTTTCTCCCTGCTTGAAAAGCTGTCGGAAACCCCTGTGCCTGAAACATACGAAGATGAACGAAGGCGGCTTGTCGACGCTTATGCAGATGGGCACAAGTATGTGTTCGGGAAAAAAGCAATCGTTTACGGTGAAGAGGATCTTGTGATCGCAATGACCGTCTTCCTCAGAGAAATAGGCATAACTCCGGTTCTCTGCGCATCGGGAGGAAAAAGCGGCTTCCTGAAAAAACGTCTTGCGGAACTGGTACCGGATCTCGATGATCTCGACATAAAAATCCGCGACGGTGTGGATTTCGTGGACATCGAGGATGAAGCAAAAATCCTCAAACCGGATCTGCTCATCGGCAACAGCAAAGGCTTTACGCTTTCAAGGAAAAACCGGATCCCGATTATCCGTATAGGATTTCCGATTCATGACAGGTTCGGCGGTCAGCGCCTGCATCACCTCGGTTACCGGGGAACCCAGGAGCTTTTTGACAGAATCGTGAATACGGTTATCGAATGCAGGCAGAATTCATCACCAATCGGCTACACATATATGTAAGGGGAGTACCATGACGTTATCTATTGAAAAACATCCTTGCTTCAACGACAGATCGAGACACACTTTCGGACGCATTCACCTTCCGGTAGCGCCGAAATGCAATATCCAGTGCAACTACTGTAACAGGAAATTCGACTGCCTGAACGAAAACAGGCCGGGCGTCACCAGCAAGGTGCTTACGCCGCCCCAGGCCCTGCATTACCTTGACCGGGCACTTGAGCTGTCACCGAACATTTCCGTCGTCGGCATTGCAGGACCGGGTGACCCGTTTGCAAATCCTGAAGAGACCATGGAAACACTCCGTCTTGTCCGGCAGAACTACCCCGACATGCTCCTTTGCGTTGCAACCAACGGGTTGAATGTACTGCCGTATATCGAGGAACTTGCAGAGCTAAAGGTAAGTCATGTAACGCTCACAATCAATGCTGTTCAGCCTGAAACAGGCGCGGAAATATATGCCTGGGTACGGCACCGGAAAAAAGTTTACCATGACAGCAAAGCAGCCGAACTGCTGCTCGACAACCAGCTCGAAGCACTCGGAATGCTGAAAAAGAAAGGGGTCACGGCCAAAGTCAACTCCATTATCATCCCCGGCATCAATGACCGGCATGTCATCGAAGTTGCAAAAACTGTTTCGGAACTCGGAGCGGATATTTTCAACGCTCTTCCCTATTACAATACGGAAGAAACCGTATTCGAAAACATTCCGGAACCACATCCCGAGCTGGTAAGCGCAATACAGGAAGAAACCGCACAATACCTGCCGCAGATGAAACACTGCGCACGATGCAGGGCCGACGCCATAGGTATAATCGGGCAGGAAAACAATGATGAAATCATGAAACGACTCAAAGAAGCCGCTGAACTGCCGAGAAAACCCGGTGAAAACAGGCCTTATGTCGCGGTTGCAAGCATGGAAGGGGTACTGATTAATCAGCACCTTGGTGAAGCCGACCGTTTCCTCATCTATGGAAAGGAAAAAAGCGACAACCGCCCTTTTCTTGTCGAGTCCCGCCCGGCACCTCCACCGGGAGGAGGCACCATGCGCTGGGAGGCCGTCGCGTCACTTCTGCTGGACTGCCGTGCGCTCCTGGTCAACGGAGCCGGTGAATCACCAAAAAAAGTACTCAACGGCAACGGCATGGATGTCTATACTCTTGACGGACTCATCGAAGAAGGCGTTTCAGGAGTGTTTACCGGTAAAGATATGAGCCGTATGACAAGAATCAGCCAGATGCACGCCTGCAAAACAAGCTGTTCCGGCACCGGCAGCGGATGCGGGTAGGGAAAGGCAAAAGTAAAAATTCAAAAGTCAAAAGAGGGGCAATCCCGAAAAACCTGACTAATAACTTATCACTTACTCATTATGGAAAAACCGAAACATCACATTCTGGTCTGCGGAAGCTTCCGCGCACAGGGAACCCCTCAGGGGGTCTGTCATAAAAAGGAATCCTCACAATTACTGCCGTATCTTGAAAATGAGCTGTCCGATCGGGGTATGACCGACGTTGTCGCCTCAGCAACGGCTTGCCTCAATGTCTGCGAAAAAGGCCCTATAGTCGTTATCTATCCGGAAAACTGCTGGTACGGCGAGATAGACAGTGAGGAAAAGATGGATGAAATCCTCGACGCTCTCGAAGAGGGGGAAGCATGTGAGGCGTATCTGATCAGTGAATAGCGTCGTTCTTCCAAAAAGAGCGGTTGTAAAACGGACGACCTGGAGCAAGGGGTCAAGTGTAGTCACCGATCATTAGCAAGTGGAAGCCAGCGTTGCAGCATATTTACCATAACCTTGCGTTCTACCGGTTTCGGGACATAGTCGTCCATGCCTGCATCGATACAATGCTGCCTGTCTTCTTTCGTGGCGTTAGCCGTCATGGCGACAATCGGAATCTTGCTGTCCAGCACCTCCCCGGAATTCCTGATAGTTCTCGTTGCCTCGTAGCCATCCATAATAGGCATCTGCAGGTCCATCAACACCAGACCATATTGCTTCTGACAGAGAGCTTCGACCGCTTCAGCTCCGTTAAAGGCTATATCGATCTGATACCCCAGTTTTTCCAGCATAGCCTGAGCAACCTTCTGGTTGATGATATTATCCTCGACCAGAAGCACCCGTTGTTCTTCGGCTGTCCTTTCTGAAACAACGGCACTGTTCCGGCCGGATCCTGTATTACCGGCTCTTTCTGCAGGCTGATCGCCTGAATCCTGAACTTTCTCAAACGGCAATGTGAAACTGAAAACGGAGCCTTCTTTTTCATTGCTTTTCAACTGAATATCACCCCCCATAAAGGCAACAAGCTTTTTCACAATAGCCAGACCAAGCCCCGTTCCTCCTTCCTTGCGGGTAGAAGATGCATCAATCTGGGTAAACGGATGAAAAATCTGGCGCTGCTTCTCTTCAGGAATACCTATACCTGTATCCTGTACAAAAATCTTGAGTACAATCTCCTCATTTGTTTCAGAAACAGCAGTTGCCGTAACCGTAACCTGCCCCCTATAGGTAAATTTGATGGCATTCTGGATCAGATTCAGGAGTATCTGTTTCACGTACCCGGAGTAGCCAATAAGCGTATCGGGAATACCTTCATCCATATCACCGGCAAGCACCAATCCTTTAAAGCTTGCTTTTTCCTTCATTATCGAGATAATATCCTGGAACAGCTGACGGAGATTGAATGCCTCCTTCTCCTCGTCGATACGACCTGCGTCTATCCTGCTGAAATCAAGAATATCGTTGATCAACAGCAACAACATTCTGGAACTGGAATAGAGGGTATCGGTGTAATATCGCTGATCTTTATCAAGTTTTGTATCGAGGAGCAGTTCGGTCATACCGATTACTGCATGGAGAGGCGTACGAACCTCATGAGAGATATTGGCCAGAAACTCACTCTTGGCCTTGCTGGCGCTCTCTGCATCAACCCTTGCTTTTTTGAGGTTCTCGATAAGATCCTGCTGTACCCTCTCTTTCTCTTCAACATTGTGCTTCTCTGCAACAAGCTTTTCGTTGAGCTTGCGGGCATTTTCAAGTGCGTTCCTTATTTCACGCTGCTGTTCTTTCTCTTTTTGCCTCAGATCGAGAAGATCATCGCGAAGAAGAATAATTATCTTATAGAGTTCACCAAGGGGGTGATCAATCGGATAAAAATCACAGGCCGTACGTTCAATAGCGTGATCATCATCAAACAAAAGATGCCCGCACATCGCAGCGAAGTCATCCACTTCCTTGCGGGATACAACCACATCTTTTTTGTCAGATGATATGCTATCATGTGCGCTTTCCTTGTTTATAGACTGAAAGGCTTCCTCAGTTGAATCGACAAAGACAAAACGCTGGCTGACAACATGGGCAAAGACCGTCAGCATCGTCCTTAACATCGGTGATGCCCCGCAGATATAGGTAACTAAAGGATGACAATTATAGGAGACATTAAGCTTGTTGATCGTTTTGGCATAGAAGATCCTGGCATTGATCGATGCTTTTGTAATCGCAGAGTAATCAGCGATTCTTATATAGTCACTGTTCTTTAGCCCACCGTCAACAAAAACCCGCTCGACGAAAGCAGCTGCCTTTTGGGCATCCTCGAGTTTTCCCTCTCCGCCGAGAGAAGTAAAAAAAAGTTTGCCGGGGATCACGCCGCTGTGATAATATGCACCGGTATCGGGATCGTCAAATTGCCATTCAGGGCGGAATTCCAGCATGCCATAGCTGAAATGGGAACCGTTTCGTGCCTGATCGTGCGATTGGTCCATCAGGATTGTTTTTTTCACCTTCCTTTAAGCGCCGTACTTAAGTAATAAAGCGGAAATAGCGCTGCTAGAAAGCCTTGGCTTTTAATTTATCGATATTTCCATTCAACAGCAAGCTCGAAAATTCTCAACAGATTCTGGGCAACTGTTCGCCAAGAGGCATTTCCAGAATCCGTCGGCTTCCAAGCAGGGTCCGGATAACCACCATTCCCGGATGATCATCGACCACTTCCCCGATGATCGCAGCATCCTTACCCGAAACAGCCGTATTTTCCCGCATGATACGCAACACATCCTTCGAGCTCTCAGCCGGAACAACCACAACGACCTTTCCCTCATTGGCAACGTTAAGAGGATCGATCCCGAGCAGTTCGCATGCCCCGAGAACATCCGGGCGAACAGGCAGAGATGCCTCATCGAGGACAACACCTGCTTGCGAGGCACTTGCAAGCTCATTCAGGGTTGCTGCAAGGCCGCCCCTTGTCGGGTCCCTCATTGCATGAACCTCCGGCACCTCATCCAGTATTGCAGAAATCAAACCACTCAACGAAGCCGTATCACTTGTGATATCAGACTGGAAAGAAAGACCTTCCCGGGAGGTCATGACCGCCATGCCATGATCTCCCAGAGTACCGGAAACAATAATGCTGTCACCCGGCTTGAGATTGGTACACGATATGTCCACCCCTTTTCTGATAACGCCGATTCCCGAAGTGTTGATAAATATTCCGTCGCACTGGCCTTTTTCTACAACTTTTGTATCCCCGGTCACGACCTCCACCCCGGCAGTGCGGGCTGCACCAGCGAGACTTTTTACAATCCGTTCGAGCTCTGCAAGGGGAAAACCTTCTTCGAGTACAAAACCGGCACTCAGATAGAGGGGCGTTGCTCCACCAACAGCCAGGTCGTTAACCGTTCCGTTAACGGCCAGGTCGCCTATATTGCCCCCAGGGAAAAACACCGGACTGACCACAAAGGTGTCGGTTGTAAACGCAACCATACCTGCTTCAAGAAAAAATCTGGCCTGGTCATCGAGTGAGTCGAGGCAACTGTTCCCAAGATGAGGCAGAAACATCTTTTGGGTCAGCTCACGGGAAAGCCTTCCGCCTGCTCCATGAGCCATCTGAATAGTTTCATGCTTCATAAAAGGCACAGGACAGCTCAGTTCGATGGACATAAGTGTTTTTTATTTGTGGTATTTATAATATGCCGCACATGCACCCTCTCCTGAAACCATCGGTGCACCAAGAGGATTCACAGGAGTACATTGCGTGCTGAAAACAGGACATGCATCCGGCGTTATCAGCCCCTGAAGAACCTCTCCGCTTCTGCACAGGGGAGACTCCTCAGGCTGTATGTGGGCAACATCAAATTTTATTTCCGCGTCGAAAGCCGAGTACTCCTCACGAAGCTGCAAGCCGCTTTGCGGGATAACACCAATGCCACGCCACTGCCTGTCTGCAACCCGAAAAACTTCATTGACGGTATTTTTCGCGCCAGGGTTCCCTTCCCTGCTCACTACCCGCCCGTATTCATTGACCACGCCGGACTCCCCCGACTCCAGCATCATAACCACGCGCAATATTCCCGAAAGAATATCTACAGGCTCAAACCCCGTCGGGACAATCGGCACCTGAAACTTTTTGGCTATCGGCTCATACGCATCATACCCCGTAACGGTGCACACATGTCCCGCAGCAAGGAACCCCTGCACCATTCTTTTATCCGACGAAAGAATTGCCTGCATTGCAGGAGGCACCATGAACTGACTGACAAGTTCGCTGAAATTGCGCAAGCCTTCTTTTGCTGCCAGCTTAACCGCCAAAGCGTTTCCAGGAGCGGTTGTTTCAAAGCCCACCGCGAGAAAAACAACCTCTTTCTGCGGGTTTTCCCGCGCAATTCTGAGAGCTTCAAGAGAAGAAAACACCACACGAATATCCGCACCCTCGCTTCTTGCTTGTAACAAATCCCCCCTGCTGCCCGGCACACGCAGCATGTCGCCGAAACTCGCAAGGATAACTTCCGGTCTTGAAACAACGGACAGCGCTCGATCCAGAGTCTCAAGAGGAGTCACGCAAACCGGACACCCCGGTCCATGTATCAACCGAATTGTATCAGGAAGAAGCTGGTCAATGCCGTTTCTGATTATGGAGTGAGTCTGGCCGCCACAGATCTCCATGATAGCCCAGGGTTTTGTCACCGCCTCCTCAATCTTTCCGAGCAGCCCGCGGGCAAGATCAGGGTTTCTGTATTCGTCGATGTATTTCATTATCCTAAAGTGAGCGTTTCAACAAATGCTCAATAATAGTAAGTTTATCAAAAACAGTCTTTTAACTGTTCAAAAAGTGTGATTATTCGTCACCTGCCGGGTGCAAGAAAAAACTGGTAAAGAGCCGCATTTGTTTCAGGATTTCTTCACAGGCTTGATCTCGCTTTAGACAGGTTGTCCTCTTTGCCTTTTCAACTCTCCTCTTCATTTTTGCCTTTTGACCTTTTACTTTTGACTTTATCCTCCGGGCTATTTAGCCCTTTGCTCCTTCAGCAGTTCATCCCAGAGTTTCAAACTCTCTGCAGCCTCATCTTCGTCGATGATCTTCAAAGCAAACCCGGCATGAACAATTGTATACTGTCCGATCTGAATCTCGGGCACATATTCAAGACAAGCCTTGGTCAGAGAACCGTTAATGTCGACAGTACCCATTTTCAACCCGTTTTCATCGGTAATGGCCACAACTTTGCCCGGTATAGCTAAACACATAGTTTCAGAAGTCAAAATTCAAAAGTAAAAGGTCAAAAGTGAAAAGAATCAGATAACCCCCTTATACCTGCCTTTCAGATATTCCCTGCCGATGACAGCCTGACCGAGAGAGATCCCTCCGTCATTACAAGGCACTTCGGCATGGACAAGTACCGTATATCCTTCTTTCTCCAGTTTCCCGATCAAGCCTTCAAATAAAAGAGCGTTCTGAAACACTCCTCCGCTGAGAACCACCTTACGGGTTCCTGAGAAAGCAAACGCTTTTTTTATAACACTATACAATAAATCAACAATTGTTATATGAAATTTTCCACTAATAGATGAAATATCTTTGCCCGAAAGAACATCAGCAACAATATCACGAACCAAAGACGACACGGAAAGAAGCCATCTGTCGCCTCCTGAAGGCACAATCTCCCACGAATAAGGCTCACCCTCGAGAACTCCGGCTGCGTGCATAAGCTCAACCGCAGCCTGCCCTTCATAACTGATCTCGTCCCGCAATCCGGTTATACCGGCAACTGCGTCAAAAAGTCGTCCACAACTGCTTGTCAGCGGAGAATTGATTCCTTTTTCAAGTATTTGAGCTATACCTGAAATATCCTTGTCCTTCATGAAATCAAGCTCCGGAAGAGTTCCGAAACAATGATAGATGTAGCCGACAGCCACCTTCCAGGGATGAAAAACGGCTGCATCACCACCGGGTAAAGGAACAGGCTCAAACGAGGCAAAACGGAAAACTTCCGCCGCATCTCCTATCAACACCTCTCCCCCCCAGCTTGTCCCGTCGATTCCGTATCCCGTACCATCGAGAATGATGCCGATTGCAGGTTCATCACAGTGATTTTCTGCCAGGCATGCTGCCATATGAGCATGGTGGTGCTGTACCTGCAGTAATGGAAGTCGTTCCTGTTCCTGAGCCCACAGGGTAGACAGATACGCAGGATGCATATCGCAGACAAGCAATTCAGAAGACGCCTGAAAAATATGCTGCAGATGATCGGCAACTTTACGGAAATGACTGTACGCCTCGTAATTTTTCAGGTCTCCGATGTGCTGGCTCAGAATTGCGCCGGACCCTTTAAGCAGGCAAACCGTATTCTTTATTTCAGCGCCTGCGGCAAAAACCGTTGCACCACCGGACGAGAGCGTTACAGGGGCCGGGACAAAACCTCTGCTGCGCCTTATCTGCCGCAATTTCCCGGCGAGACAAACAGTCACTGAATCGTCACATCTGAGATATACCGGACGGTTATGCACCAGATAACAGTCAGCAATGCCCCGGAGGCGCGACACTGCCTCATCATTTTCCGTAACTATGGGTTCATCCGAGCAGTTTGCGCTCGTCATGACAAGAACCGCAGGACCCCGCTCCATCATCAAAACATGCAGAGGCGTATACGGCAGCATTATACCCAGACGATCATTGCCTGGTGCAATTCCCCCTGAAAGGAGAGCCTCATCCTTTTTCTTCAGCAGAACGACAGGAGCCTCAGGCAAGCACAGCGCCTGACGCTCAACATCATTGATCATGCAGAACCTTTCAGCCGTTTCAACATCTCTCACCATGACTGCAAAAGGCTTTTCCTCGCGTCTCTTTCTCTGTCTCAGACGACGAACAGCGTCATTATCAAACGCGTTAACAGCAAGATGGAAACCACCCACTCCCTTTACTGCAACTATGCGCGACTCTTTCAGCATGCCTATCGCATAACCCACAGGGTCAGAACATGTGATCACCTTCCCTTCAACATCAAGCATCTGAAGGGAAGGGCCGCACACCGGACAAGCATTGGGCTGTGCGTGAAATCTTCTGTTCATGGGATCATGGTACTCCCTGTCACAGTCACCACACATGGCGAAATGTTTCATCGATGTATGCGGACGGTCATAGGGAATGCTCTCAACAATCGTATAACGGGGGCCACAGTTGGTACAATTGATAAAAGCATAACCATATCTTCTGTCAAAAGGGTCAAGCAGCTCCGTACGGCAGTCTTCACAGATGGCAATATCCGGGGCAACCAATGTCTGGACCGCTCCCTCGCCATCTGAAGAAACAATGACGAAATCCCGGTCGGAAGAAGGTGTAATTTCCTTGATTTCCACTGAAGATATTTTCGCAAGAGGAGGAGCCTGTTCCTGCAAATCACGGCAGAAATGATCGAGCTTCGATAAGTCAACGCTTTGAACCTCTATGCAAACACCGGAGGAAGTATTACGTATAAAACCCCTGAACCCTGCTTCTTTTGCAAGGCGGTAGACAAACGGCCTGAACCCAACACCCTGGACGATGCCGGATACAATGCATCTTAATCTTTTTTCAGTTTTGACTTCAGCCATTCTATCCATACATCAAAACCCTCTCCCGTTGCAGCTGAAAGTTCGAACCACTCAAGATGATGATTGACCTTCACCGCATTCTCCCTGCATTTCGCGGCATCGAAAGGAACATATGGCAGCAAATCGGTTTTGTTCAAAATGCAGACATCGGCCTCGATGAACATCGTCGGGTATTTTAACGGTTTGTCATCTCCTTCAGTAGCGCTTATAACCACTACTTTCATTGCTTCTCCAAGGTCGAAAAGCGCGGGACAGACAAGGTTACCGACATTCTCAATGCAGAGCAGGGAATTATCCGCAAGACTCATCTCTTTGACTGCACGATTGATCATGAGAGAATCGAGGTGACATCCTGTCCCGGTATTAACCTGCAGAACCGGAACATCCAGAGCCTGAATACGCTCCGCATCCCTTGTCGTTTGCTGATCCCCCTCAATAACACTGACCGGACAATAAGCTTTTATCAATGGAATGGTTTTTTCGAGGAGTGTGGTTTTTCCGGAACCCGGAGAGCTGAGAAAATTAATTGTCAGAATATTTCTTGCTTCGAAATATCCGCGGTTTCGCTCAGCCAGAAGATTATTCTGCAGCAACACATCCTGCTCAACGGCAACCTGACGGCCATGTACATGATCATGATGTTTGCCGTGTCCACCGTCACCGACATGAACATGATATGAAGCGTCTCCGGGTTTATAGATAACCGCACCGTTTCCTGAAGAGCATCCGCAAGTATCACACATAATAAGAGTATTTGTTGATTCGTTGAATTGTTGATTTGTTTGACAAAGGCTATCCAGCCTTCAGTTCCTTCACTTTTGCCTTCTGAATTTCGACTCACTCCCCTCTTGTCACTTGTCACTTTGTCCCGTCCTGAAATAGTTGACAGTTTTTAAGCTGTGTGTACTTCAACTGGTGT